>ULVL01040978.1_pt1 | contig 20861 bp, 15 predicted proteins | sample 1959381 | NCBI WGS metagenome assembly ULVL01 (sample SAMEA4835785, study PRJEB28245) | human gut metagenome | biome: gut microbiome; material: fecal sample | place: Denmark | collected 2008
TTTGCAAAAAATTTCCGAATCAAACACATATATCACCGATTTCACGGCTCTAAATATTACATCCGAAAATTCTACTATTTTGTGGGGTAAATATAAAGTTGTAAAATTTGACATTGACACAAAATATTTTAATACAACAAGTTGGGAACCAAAAAATCCATCAACAAAGCCACTTGATCCATGGCTTCAACAAATCCTTGTTCAAAATGCAAACATGCAAACAATGGCAAATGATGACGACTGTAATTTCAAAACAATTACAACAAACAGCCAAGAAAATTTGTACCTCGCATCAAAAATAGATACTCAAAACATAACTGTACAAATCAACAGCAAAAATTACAACATAGCAAACGCAAACATTAACGGCGGATACAAAATTGACGATTACAGTTATCAAATTGATATTGTAAAAGATGAAATTTTGTATGAAGATACATATTCATTTTATGTAAGTGACGAAAGCAATCTTTCAGATCAATATCAATCAGTTTACAGTTTGCAAGTTTCTACCGACATTTCAAAAACTGCTGTTACGTTCAAGCAAGACGATAAATACAACAATCTTGAAAAACACAATTATGAAATTTCAGATTCCGATTCGAGTGAAAAAACAATCCACTACTACCCTATCAATTTGAACTCAACAACTTACACTCAGCAATTTCTTCAACTTCAATACCTGATTTCACCAACTCTAAACACAATTGAACTCGAATCTGTTCAAATTCAATTTTATCCATATCTTACTGATTATCTTATTTACTCTCCTGACGATAGTTCATTGCAAAACGATCAAAGAAATGTAAAAATTAACAAACACGATTTTTACACTCTTGACGAAGAATTGCAATATATTGGTCAAAGCACTTCAGATTTTACACAATATGAAAAATACTCTTTGGCAGTTTTGATTGAAAAAGGTATTTTGAAGAAACAAAATTTTGTAAAGGGAAAAAGTTATACTCTTGCAAAAGCCCCTCAAACAACCGTTGTTTATGATTATGAAGCTGGGATAAACTTAGGCATTTTACAAACAAACGGTCTGTACATTCATGACATCAACAAAGTTTATGACTCTCAAAATGAAAAATATTTCAGTCAAGAAGGTAAGTACATCATAACCAGAAAATATCGCAATTTGGGAAGTCAAACTACCGAATTAGTAGGCTCCAAATACGACTTTATGACAAGAAATCTTGTATTCTTTGTTGACAGACAAAATATTATTTCATCGCCTGAATCAATTACAAATGGTCAACAAAGTCAACTGATAAGTCGTATCGGTGGCGAAATGTATTTGGAAGTTTTGAGTGGTTCAGAAAACGCAAAACAATTCAAATATTTGTATCGTGCAAACAGTTTCTCAGACGATTCTATCACCTACCTTTTGGAAACAAATATGTTGCCTGTAAAATTGTATATTCCACTTTACAAATTGGGACAAATTGTTGGCGAAACACTTGTTACAGACAACAGAGTTTTGTTCTTCGACGACAATTATCAAAGCTATATTGATTCAAATCAACTCAATACCACAATAACAAACACCACAACTGGCGAAACAATAAAATCTGACGTTTCATTTACAATTCAAGATACAAAACCTTCCAACAGTGAAGTTTACACAATGTACGGAAACAAATACTTTGTATGGAAAGGCATAGACAAGTCCGACAAAATGATGCTTGCTTTGAGCGAATTTAGCAATGTTGGTGAATGGAAAATTCAAATTTCACAAAATAATCAATATTTGAAAGGTTTCAAACCAGTTTTGACTTTTTATGTTAAAATCGAATCTGAAGTCCCACAATTTGACATTTTAAACAGCACTGGTAACGAACTCGTGTACTTTGAAAACTTTTATTGGACAAATGACAACAAATTAAGAGTACAATGGACCGATTCAAGCAACGAGTTTATGGCAAAGATTGATAAAACAGATATCAACTGTTATGCAAACAACAATTTTTTCTACAAACCTACGCTTGAAAAAATTACGACAGCATCAAACGGAAAAACACACTATTTTGATCTTGATATATCTTCCCTTTCCCATGATTCGACTGTTATGATTTCAATGCACTATGAGGGTGAAGAACACTATTATCCAGCAAACTCTTGGCGCGTTACAAAACAAATTAAAATCGACAAGATCGCTCCTGTTGAAAGCGTTGATAAAATGATTTTATTCGCAAACGAACCATCACTTATCAACACAGTTTCGGTACGTGACGGCCATGGACAATCAAACAAATACAACAAAACCTCAAATGAAGGACTGTTCAAAAATTTTGCTTTTGTTGTTGACAAAAGTCAATTTGAAGAATTGATTTGGTCAAGCAGTGACAAAAATACAATATATTTCAGACAAGTTCCAAACAAGTACCTTGACTCAACAATTTCAGAGCTTGACCCACAAGGTTCAGACGCATTGGCACAACTTGTATACAACGGTCAATACACACCTCTCAGCAAACTTGAAGACGTATTTGGAAGAGCAAATCAAACTGGCTGGCAAACGAACACATACTATGAAATTGTTGAGCTTGATTTTGCACAAAACATAACCGTTTATACAATTTACTATACTGATATTGCAGCGGCAAATATCGAAGATGCACAAAATCACAATTTTGAAATAATCAGTTACGAAGATGGAATCTCAAATTATTCCTTTTATGCAAGTGACGTCGCAAAAACAAATTATTCGTTCCTTGTAACCGCAAAAGACTGGTTTGTGCTTAAAAATTTGAACTTTTACAATTACAAATGGTCAATACTTACATTTGGTGCTCAAAAATACGTATTTTCACCTTTTGGATTGGGAAACGCTCAAGTGTACAAATACAGTTTAAATCAAACAACCAAAGTTGATTTGCAAAACGAATTTAACCTTTTACCAATGACTGCAAACTATATTTTGACAGCAAGCAACGTTCCTTGTAAAAATGTAAATATTGCTGTTTCAGTTACAAACAAAGATTTGCTTTTGACACACCCTACAAGAGAAAATGCATATTTTGAAATTACGTCACAACAAATTACTAACACCACAAATCTTGATTGGCAATATATCGAAGTTTGGGAATACATCAACAACAAACCAAACAAATATGCCAAATATGAGTACGGCAACAATGAGCCAATTGATTATTTAAATCCAGAAAGTTTTGATATCGCAAAAATTTCAACAAGCAACAACAAAACATTGTTCGAAATAAAATCGCCTTATGCTGGTGCACAATACAGATACAAGGTTACGGACAATTTCGGAGCAATTTACGTTTTCCAACATTTGTATGGACAAGAATACATTGAAGAAATTAATAATTATGACGGACTATCCTCACCTCTAACCTTCAATTTTGAAGACACTGAAACTTACCTTTCAAACAAAAAAATGACGTACAATTATTACTATGGGGTAACAACAGTTGCTGTTCAAGCAATAGAGTACGAAACAAATGGTTCGATAAAATATAACAAAACTTTCGATATTGATCCAACCATACCGAATACATACGACGGAATGTTGTCGGTTATAACAAATGGCTCATATGCATCTATTACACTTAATCCTGTTGACAATTCCGATGCAATAAACGGTTACTTTGGCGGTATAAGACATTTTATCATTTCGTCACGAACAACCATCGAAGTTGTTGATGACAACGACCCTTCAAAAAATATTTATGAAACATCAACAAACAACTTTATAATTTACAATTTGACACCTCAAATCAACCTTAAAGGTAAAAACAGACAAAACCTTAACGGACTTTTTGACAGTGGTGACAACATTACAAGTGATCCAGTTACTATTGAGTTTGCTGACACATCACAAATGCTCTTTCCTTGCAAAGTTGAACTTGTTTCACCTGATGGAAGTACAAAAGAAATTCAAAGTGGCGAAACAGTTACAACTGTTGGCACATATCAATTAAGGTTGTCTTGGACAGATATTTTCAGTATCTACAGAAGTGAAGATTATCAATTCAGAATATCATCTGACGCTTGGCAATATTATGTAATTGAAGTTTTAGGTAATGATGGGTTGTATCACGAAATTCAGCCGACAGCCTCCCCTTACTCATCAAATAACAATATCTCATACAACACGCACTATATTGTCAACACAACAAACTACAAAATAAGAACAAATCAAACACAACTTATCGGGTACAGCACGCCGACCATTGACACAAAAGCTGGTATAACCACCTATATCTACGAAATTTCAAATTATGATAAATCACAGGAATTTTTGAATTATTTCAAAACTACGATAGCAATAACAGTAGTCCCTAAGTCAAGCAAATTGGTAAATGATTTTTACTATCTTGATACCGAAGGTAACCGAATCAATTTTGAATTTTCACAAGCAAATTACGTGATATCAAAAGATTTTGAAAATTCAGATTATGTTATAGTTGCTTGGAATCCATATTACAAAATCGAAGAAAACTTGATAAGTGCACAAATTTTATATGGTGAAAGCAATCAACCTATCAAGTACGAAAACATTTCACTCGACAAAAACATATTCCAAATAAAATTGACACGAAGTGGTGCTTATGTATTCAGATTCAGTGACCTTGCAGGCAATGTACAACTGTTTGATTACAATGCTCAAATCACAAACAGCACGTCGGCATTTGAATTTATATTCCTAGACAACGTTGTATTTACAGTCAATGACGAATCCCCTATTCAGTATGCAATCTACAATACTGATGTAGAAATCAAAATACCACAATATACAATTGGATATTATGACAACAGTGCAAAACCAGCAATTTTGGTTTTGCGTAACGGAAAAGAGTATACTGATTACAAAGTATCTTCAAGCGAAAGAAAATGGACATTCAGTGAACCAGGATTGTACGAAGTAACTTGGAGTGCAAAAAAGGATACCAAGGAAATAAGACAAGAAAAATTTGTTTTCCAAATAATCCGTGCAAACGAACTTGTTTGGGCATTCAATATTGAAAGTTATGAAGGTTACTATATCAAACAAATACTCAAAAATGGAACAGATGTAACTGAAAGAATGGTGCAACAAAAACTTGGCGATTTGAAACTTGTACAAGTTGAAAACCAAAACGAACAACCAACTCAAAAATACTTTTTAACAAATTTGTTTATATCTTTGTATGACGAACTCACCGGAAGCGGAAATTATACTGTAACTATTGCAACTGGTAATGAACTTGGACAAGAATTCACCTACTCTTTCCGAGTTAACAACGCAAATCCACCAATCAATATTTCGCTTGAAGAAGGAAAAAGCACAACAAAAGAAATTGTTGTAACATTCAATGCTTACAACCTTTATCAAGAAGTCGGCGAATGCATTGTAAAAATAAGTGGAAAAGAAGATTTGGTATTCGATGATGCATACTTTAAAAATGGTGCATATCAAGAAATATATGAAATTGAACTAACAGCTGCTCGTGATTATTTCATACAAATTCTTACACCAAGTGAAAGACTGCTGTTTACATACAAGGTAACCAGAAATCAGCCTTTAAATACCGTTGCAATAATTTTGATTGTCGTATCATCAATTGTCGTTGTAGCAGGAGTTGTTATCTTTGTCCTTCTTCGTAAACGTATGAAAATAAGATAATAACAAAAAAATCAAGCAAAAACTTGCTTGATTTTTTTGTTGTAAATCTAAGATGCGATTTTAAAAAAATTATAAATATAATATTTTGTCCACCGCTTTTTTCAAACTGTAATTGAAGAATTTTGTATTTTGATCTTCTTTCATACAAACTGCCACAACAGTCACACTTGCACCATTTTCCAATACCCTTGAAAGATTGACAAGTTTCATACAAAATTTTGTTGCTTCAATGTCCTCTTTCACAGTCATGTTATTTGACAAAATTGCCAAATATTCTTGCAATCCATTTTTTGCTGCCATAAGATCAAAAACAAACAAAACAACTTTTTTCTTTTGACGTGTCAAAATATCAATATGATTCTTTACATTGTCAACAGATTCAAACACAATCACGGGATGGTCTTCGGTCAAGGCATAAATAAAGTCACCTTTAAAATTTTTTTGCATCATCAAACTTTGATAAGTCGATATTCCGGGAGCATAGACAACAACATGGTAATCGCTTTGAAGTGAAGTATAAATTGGTGCCAATTTTTCAGCGCTTTCACGCATAGAATCGGCAACAAAAAGCAACTTTCCCCCTTCTTCTATATCAAGCTTTTCTATCTTTGTATCAGACAATGCGACATCTGTACATATTTCGTCGAGTTTTCTTTCAGGTACAATTGGTTCGTTATTCAAAAGTGTTACTGTTTGCAATTGAAAGAACTCATCACCTTCATATCCAGCAACATATGCTCTGACTTTATCGCCAAGAAAAAGATTAAATTCATTCATTTTCTTTTTGGAAATGGTTGCTACAATAGAAGAATCTGACATCGCTCTTACATAATATTTGCCACTTTTGGTCATGCGTACATATCCGATGATTTCATGTGCAACTGATTCTTTAAAAGCAGAATCTTGTCTGAATTGCATCAAGTCAGTATCTTCTTTTTCTTTGTGTTGGAGCAAAATAATTTCGGAATTTGTTTTTGGCAAAAAAATATCAAGGGCATCTTCTACACTCTGTGTTTTGACAGATTTTGGTCGACGTCCTTTCCTTTTTTGAAGCATTATGCTTTCTTTTTGAGAATATTCAATTATTTCTTCTTCCAATACTTTACGAACTTTGGTTGTAGGAGATGGCACACCAAGTTTACGGGCAAGTTCACGCAATTCGTAAACACCAAGATTCTTTAAAGATTCAGATTTTATATCGACTGTCATAATATAATTATTCCTCTTGGATATTTTATCATAAAAAAGTACAAAGTCAAATATATTTTGTAAAATTATGTTTTTTTGTAAAATTATGCAAAATTTCAATGTTAACAAAAATTGAAGCCGTTTCGCTTCAATTTTAACTATAGTTTTATTCAGATAAAAAATTTAAGTTTTGCAGTTTTGGCAAAACAAACATTCCATCCTTGCGGACCAAAACATCGTCAAACCAAATTTCACCGCCACCATATTCTTCGGTTTGGCAACAAACCATATCCCAATGAATTGCAGATTTGTTCCCGTTTGACGCGTCTTCATAACAACATCCTGGTGTCAAATGAAAAGAGCCGAACATCTTTTCATCAAACAAAATATCAAGCATAGGTTTGCGTATCTTGGGATTGACACCAAGTGCAAACTCACCAAAATATCTTGCACCGTCGTCAGTATCAAGAATATAATTGAGTGCGGCAGTGTTTGACGATTTTGCATCGACAATCTTGCCGTTTTTGATTGTAAGAACAACATCATCAAAACGTTTTCCTTGATAAACGGTTGGAATTGTGTATCTTACGTGACCGTTAATCGAATCTTTGACCGGCGCAGTATAAACTTCGCCATCCGGAATATTGCATTTTCCGGCGCACCTGATTGCCTTGATTCCCTTAATTGAAAAGTTCAAATCGGTTCCATTTCCGCAAATATGAACTTTGTCCGTTTTGTCCATAAGATCTTCCAACGGTTTCAAATATTCGTCCATGCTCTGATAATCAAAGTTGCAAACTTGATAAAAATAATCTTTGAAAACAGGCGTGCTAAGACCAGCATTTTGCGCCAAAGATGGCGTTGGATAATTCAATATAACCCATTTCGTATTGTTTACACGTTCATTGGTTATTGGCTCCTTGTAGAACAAATCATCGATTTTAAGATGAGTTGCGTTTACGTCAGAAAGTTCATACAAATTGTTTATCCCGCGAACACCAATATACGCATCCATATCTTTCATTATGGGCATATAATATCTGTATTTCAACTTTGCGTATTCTTCATTTGTATTTTTCAACAGCGCTGCACTGACAATACTTGAATTGCGGAATAAAACCGGATATCCGCCAACCTTTGCAATTTCTTCAAGCAAATCCAATACAAACTCATCGGGTACGTCAGTAACTTCAACAAAAACCTTTTCGCCTTTTTTAAGCGAAACAGAATAATTAACCAACAAATGTGCTAAAACTTTATCATTTTCCATAATAACTCCACTTATATTGTTTGTTAAATTCGCAATTTCATACAAATAAAAGCACGTGTTACTTCAAACTTTTTTATATAAATGTTTGAGTAATTTTTGATAGTCAAAATTTTTTTCAAATTTATTCTTTCAAATTCCCAACTTTTCGGTTCAAACGAAATTTTATCACAGAGTATGTTGACCACAGAACATTGACCAAAATTGCAGTTGCAAAACATAAAATCGACAGAAAACCAATCACGTCAAAAACACAAAGCAATACCAAGACCCCCACAAGAGAAACAAGTGTTACAAACGAACAAATCAAGCTTATAAGCGATTTTTTTGTTTCATCTTTTTCCATTACAGCCTTATCAAGTGAATCTGTTGTAGCATAAGAAATTTCAAACCCTTTCCACCTGTTCACTTTTGTCAAAAGCGAACAATTTGGCAAGTTTTTCAAAACAGAAAGAGCAATGTTTCCAAAATAGACAAGACCAACATCCCCATCATAAAAATCAAATCCAAACAATGCCCTTGTTATTTTATGCGATAACTTTGCAAAAAAATTGGTAATCTTGTTTGATTTTTTTTGTTTTTGAAACATTGCAATTTGAGCACCTTGTTTTCCCATTTCAATCAAAAAGTCCGAAAGGATTGTTGCGTAAACAAAATAATCGCGACACAAAACCAAACAATCGCCTTTTATGTGCTTGATTGTTTTGTTTATCATAAAATTTTCACTTGCATTTTGTTCGTATTCGAAAATCCGAACATTGTCTTTGCCGTCTGCCAAGGCACGCAAATCTTCCAATTCGGGATTTTGTTCTTTTATTGCGAAGACCATTTCAAAATCATCATACTTTTGCGAAAGCGTTTGATAAACCTTGTCCCAAAATATTTTTTTGTCAACTATTGAAAACAAAAAACTTATCATTTTTTATCCTTTTAAAATTTTTTCAATCTTTCAGCGTGTCTGCCACCTTCAAAATCAGTTGTCAAAAATTCTTTTATTATCCTTATAGCCTTCAACTTTGACATATAATTCCCTGGCAAAATCAAAACGTTTGCATTGTTGTCACGCCTTGCCATTTTTGCATAAGTAACATTTGTGCAAAGAGCAGCCCTTATCTTTGGATTTCGATTGGCACACATACTCATTCCAAGCCCTGTTCCACAAATAAAAATACCTACGTTTTGGTTGTTTTCCAAAACTTTTTTTATACCTGCCTTTGCAAAATCAGGATAATCAACCCTTTCAGTCGAATACGTGCCAACATCTATTGTAGTTATACTTTCATCATTAAAAAATTTTTTAATTTCTTCTTTGAGTTCATATCCCCTGTGATCGCAAGCCAAAATAATCATTTTACACCCCTATCATCGTTTATTTTAAAATTTGTTCATACAAATTGTCAACCAAAACACAGACAATCATACATTTTGATTATATAAGATTTTCGACAAATATCAAAATTCTCATTTCCTTTTTTGTTTGAAAAAACTTGAAAGCAATTCGGAACATTCTTGCTGCATAATTTCGCCTTCAAATTGGCACGTATGATTAAGGCAACTTTGAGTCAAAATCTTTTCAAAAAGTTCTTTGTTTGGATTTGTTGCACCATAAAAGACCTTTCTTATCCTTGAATTTACTATTGCACCGGCACACATTGGACAAGGTATTGTCGTAACATAGATATCGCAATCACAAAGTCGCCAATCGCCCAACTTTTTGCACGCTTTTTGCAAAGCCAAAATTTCGGCATGATTGGTCGAAATTCTGCTGTTTTGACGGTTGTTGTATGCACGTGCCACAACCTTGCCGTCCTTTACAACAACGGCACCAATCGGTATTTCACCCATGTCGAACGCTTTTTTTGCTTGTACAAGCGCAAGTTCCATAAATTTGTTTTCCACAAAATTATTTTAACACAAAAAAAACGCAAAGAGAATTGATTTGACAAAAAATTACACACAAACTTGATTTTTGCGCACATTTGTGATATTCTTTTTGCCATGGAGATAAAAAACAGCAAATTTTTGAAAAGTATAACAAAACTTGAAGATAAGCCCGTCGGTGACGTACCAGAAATTGCATTTGTTGGAAAAAGCAACGTTGGAAAAAGCAGTTTGATAAACAACTTGCTTGCCCACAAAATCGCAAAAACGTCGTCTGCACCTGGACGAACAAGGCTTATCAATTATTTTGCTGTCAACAACGATACATTGCGTTTTGTCGACTTGCCTGGATATGGTTACAACCTTGCGTCAAAACAAATAAGCAACGAATGGGACAATATGATTGGCAAATTTTTACTTGACAATCCAAATCTTAAACTTGTCATATTTTTGGTTGATTGCAGACACAACCCAACAAATTTGGACAAACAAACACAAAAGTTTTTGTACAACAACGGCATCCCATTTTTGACTGTTGCGACAAAAACTGACAAAATCGCAAAAAGCAAAGTAAACAACCAACTTTTTCTTGTTGCAAAAGAATTGATGATTTCAAAATCAAATATAATCGCCTATTCTGTTGAAAACAACACAGGAAAAGCAAATTTGCTTGAAAAAATTGATACAATACTTGAAAATATTTAATTTCAACAAAGGATAAGATATGAGAATTTGCAATTTTTCGTCCGGAAGTGACGGAAACTGTACATACGTCGAAACAGACAACACAAAAATTTTGATTGATGCTGGAATTTCAGCCGCTCTGATAACAAAAAACCTTAACGAAATTGGCGTAAATCCATTTGATATCGATGGAATTTTTGTAAGTCATGAACACTTTGATCACATAAAAGGCATTGATGTGTTTTCAGCAAAATACAACACAAAAGTATTTGCCCATGCAAATTGCTGGCAAGCATTGGAAGATAAGTTGAAAAAAGTCACTTCACAAAACAGACATTACTTTTTTGACAGCAGCGTCGAACTCAAAAATTTCAACGTTTTCAGTTGCCCAGTTTCACATGACGCCAAATATACAGTCGGATACAAAGTTTCGGATGGAAAAAATCAATTTGCAATAATAACTGACCTTGGGATTGTCACACCTGATATCATCGAGTTTTCAAAATCTTGCCCACTTGTGTATATTGAAGCGAATCACGATGTGCCTACCCTTCAAAAAAATCCAAATTACAGTTTTTATTTGAAATCACGTATTTTGTCAAATCATGGTCACCTTTCAAACAATCAATCTGCACAAGCGATTGAACAAATGGCAATCAATGGAACAAGACAATTTGTACTTTCGCATCTCAGCAAAGAAAACAACACACCCGAAATGGCATACAACACAATATGCAAGTATTTGCAAACCAAAGATATTATTGAAGGAACCCATATCCGCATTGCTGTCGCAGATATCACGCGTGGCCCAATATTCAGACTTGAATAAATTTCGAAAAAAACTTGACTTCCTTTTTCAAACAAAAACAAGGCCTATTTTACTTTCAAGCCTTGTTTTTTTGCAAAAAAAAAAAGCAGTTGAAACACTCAACTGCTTGCCATACATTTTAAAATCGATTTAAAAAATTGTTATGTTATTAGCCTGTAACCCTTGCGAAGTCAATAACCATTCCCAAGTTTGCAGAAATGTTTGCAGAAGCAACAGCTGGGTCAATTACAAGTGTAACTGTGATTGTTGCTGATGTGTTTGGAGCGATTGTAAATGTGCCCGCAGCAGCAACGGCACCATTGCCCTCAGAACCACCTGCAACAGTTGCAGCAAGCGTAGCACCTGTTGTGCCAGCAGTCAAAGCAGGAACTTGTGTTCCAAATGTTCCTTTGATAGAAACGTTTTCTTTGAAATCGTTCTTGATTGTTACAACATATTTGTACGCAACGTTTTGGTCATCAAGCGTTTCGTCAACGTTTGCAGTTGCTTGTGCATTCTCATTTGATGTACCAGCACCCCATACGCCCTTTGTTACATCAACATTAGTAAGTGTAATACCGTCAAGGGCTGTACCTTTACCTTTTTGAATTGTTACAGTTGCATAAACGTTTTCTGCGTTAAATGAAACTGTACCGGAAACAGTCAACTTTGGAGCTGAAGCTGCATAAACACCGAATGCCATAAGAGCAATGGCAAGACAGAGTGAAGCAACTGATGTAATCAGTTTAAATTTTCTTTTCATAGTTTTCCCCCTTAAAAATTTGTGTAAAAAATTACACCTTGCACAATTTTGAATTTTGGCGGTATGGCGACGCCTTTTCAAAATGTTGCAATTTGTCTGTAATTTGACCTATGTAATTCAAATTACGCATTGATTGTACCTTAAATCTACAAAATTTGTCAAACAATTTGAAGTGTTTTTTTTATAGCACGCCACTTTAAGATACTTACACTTGTATTTTGTCAAAAAATCAAACTATTATTCTTTTCCCCTTGTTTTTTTTGCAATTATTTTTTTATAAATAGTTTAAACTCTTTTAAAATCTTCTTCTTGGTTTTTATTCCTTTACGTCCAATATTTCATCAACTGGATTCAAAGTTTCTTCGACCAAATCTTGTTGTTCTTGCAAATTGGTTTGTCTTGTTTTGCATGGCACTTTCAGTTCAAAAATTTGCTCCCCACGTTGAATTGTCATAACTGCATCCATGCCAATCTTGCAATCATACATTGCCATTTTCAAATCCAAAAGCCTTTCAATGTCTTTTCCATTTATCTTCAAAATCACGTCGCCCTCTTGAAGTCCAGACAAACTTGCCGAGCCGTATTTGTCAAGGCTGATAACGTAAACACCCTTTTTCAAGTCAGTTTCGCCATAATAACTTGCTATGTCGGCATCAAATCCAAACACACCGATATACGGTGCAACGTAATTGTTGTTTTGAACAACTTTTTCAGTGATTTTTTGTCCAACTTCAATTGGAATAGCAAAACCAATTCCTTCACCTTCACTCGCCTTCAAAGTGTTTATTCCAACAACTTTGCCGTCCAAAGTGATAAGTGGTCCTCCGCTGTTTCCAGGGTTAATGCTTGCATCATGCTGGATAAGGTTCTGCAAATAACTTGCTCCACCCATACTGTCGACTTCCAAAGTACGATTGAGTGCACTTATAATCCCCTTTGTCACGGTATACTTGAATTGCAACGTAAGCGGTGTGCCGATTGCAAGTACTTCTTCACCGACTTTCAGATTTTTGCTGTTTCCACAATCAAGATAAGGCATGTTTTTTGAACTTTTGATAACCGCCATATCCAAACTGCTGTCCGACCAAACCAATTTTGCACTCGCTTGTGACATATCTGCAAAGTAAACTGTGATTTGATTGCTGCTGTCTACCACGTGATGATTTGTAAGTATGTATCCATTTTCTGCAATAGCAACACCGCTTCCAACACTGTAACCATTGGAAAGCGATGCCGAAATACCTACTACCGCACTTTTGACATTTTCTACCACTTCGGGAGCCGAAGCATATTGGGAAAGCGAAATTTTGCGCGGTGTCATATCAACACTTGTATCCAAGTTTGTTTGTGGAGTGAACCCAAGTGAAGAACATCCCCCACACAAAATTAACATCGACATCAAACAAAACAAAATAATTTTTCTTATACTTTTCATATTGTACCTCTGATTTATTTTGTTCAGTTTGTGATATGTTATTCAAAATAGGTATAAGAATACAAAAAATGCTCACTATGGAGCATTCACTTTGAATATTTTTTTGATTGTAGTCCTTGTATTTGAAATCAATTTGACAACTTTTTCAATCTTTCAATCAAAAGTTGTACATTTTGCAAAATTTGTTTTGCACAATTATCATAAACGTCTTGACCGCCGCCATAGGGGTCTTCTATATCGTTTCCGCCAAAGTCTTCAAAGCAAAGTACCGAAGGTTTGTTAAGTGCGTGTTTGAGTTGTTTTGTCATGGTTATATACAAAGTATTTGGCTCAAGTGTTTCAAGACGGGTTGTCTTTTTTGCACCACACGCAAAACCAATGGATTTCAACGCACGTTTTGCTTTGAGTTCCATATTGTTTCCATTTGCACAATCAAGCCCAGCAGATACTGCCTTCAACCCTTTCATTCCACTCTTTTTGTACAAATCGTTAAATATTTTTTCTGCCATTGGTGAACGACAAGTATTTCCCATACAAACGAAACAAATTTTTTTCATATATATACTTTAACAAATTCTTTGCAAAAAGTAAAACACTTGTCAAAATTTGCAAAAAAAATTTATTTACTTTGCGAATGAATGCACTTTCTTTTTGTATATATCATTATTATGTTTGATTTTTAGTTTTTTTTTGATATAATTGCCCTATGGAAATTATCAAGCAACAAAAAGAATTCAAGTCTGTTTTGCAAAAACGTAACATATATACAAAGCAAGATGCCGGCGTCGTATTTTTGCTTGCCGTTGTTATCCCACAAATAATTGGTACTGTGTTTGTAATACTGATGATGGTATATTGCAATTTTGCGAAGAAAGACTATGCTCAAATTACAAATCAAACGTTGCCATTGGTTTTGCTTACTGCAATAAGTCAGTTGTGCTTTGTTGGTATCTTTTTTGGGTATAACGGTTTTATGCACATAAATGCAAAAAATGCGTGTCGCATTGATTTCAAGGTTGGTGCCACAAATATGATTTTTGCAATTTGTATTGGAATAATCGCATTGTTTGGCTTTAACAACCTTATTACTTCGTTTGATGCCCTTTTCAAACTTTTGGGACACACATCTGCAAGTATGCCTTTGCCACTTGACAATGGTTGGTGGCTCTGCTTGAATATTTTTCTTTTGGCTGTGCTCCCTGCCATTTTTGAAGAATTGTTGTTCCGCGGCATTATCCTTAACGGACTTCGCCAATACGGAAAATGGACTGCTATAATCGTGTCCGCACTTCTGTTTGCACTTATCCATGGAAACATTGACCAACTTGTATATCCATTCTTGCTCGGTTTGATTTTTGCGGTTATTGCAGACCGTACGTCTTCGACAGTGCCAACCATATTTGCTCACTTTGTTAATAATTGCACTGTTATCGTAATAAACTATTTAAGTACAATAAATCATGCATCACAAAATGTAACCGTTGATTTGAAGTTTGTGCTTTTGAGTATTTTGTTCGCAGTTTTGGCAGGTGCAACAATCGTTGGATTGCTGTTTTGCATAAAGCGTGAAGCAAAAGTATCAAAGGACAACAAACAGACAGCAATTCAGGACGATTCGACCGTCAATACCATAAATCAAAACGATTTGGCATATTTTGAAAAAGCCCAAACCAAACCAAACACATGTTTGTGGATTGGAATTGCGATTGGATGCATTATTTGGATGCTCAACTTGATTGTGTAATTTTGAAACTTTTTATTTAACAAATTTTAAGGACAATTATGAAAAACAAATCTAACTTTTTTTATGCAAATCTTATATATTCGATTATAATCTTTGGCTTTTGTGCCATAAGGGTTTTGTCTTCGCTCAACTTGCTCTCTTTTTTGGGAGATTATGAAAGCATTGTGTTGAGTGTTATATTACAAATCGGACTTATGCTTATTCTTCCCATATTTTTGTATGGCGGTCTTACCAAAAAGAAGCCAAAAGAAGTATTGAATTATTATGGTGTCAAAAAGTTATCAATTGGTGCGATTGGCATAAGTATTTTGATTGGTGCAACTGTATACGTTTTGAACATAGGCGTATCATCATTCTTTTACACCATTTTGCAATCTTTGGGATACGAGAAACTTTCGTCTTCAACACAAACTGAAAGTTATCCAGTCTATATGCTTTTTGTCAATTTGGCAATGACTGCAGTTTTGCCAGCTGTTTGTGAAGAAATAACGCATCGTGGTTTGCTTTTGAAAAACTATTCGTCATTGGGATACAAAAAGGCAATCATACTTTCAGGTATTTTGTTTGGACTTACCCACCTTAACATTGAACAATTCTTCTATGCATCAATTATCGGTTTTGTTTTGGGTATAATAACCGTTTTGTGTGGCAATATCATACCTGCAATGATTATACACTTTATGAACAATGCCATAAATGTTTTGGTTGCTTATTTTGTTTCAACAAGCACAACGTTCAATGCTTGGTACGAATCAATTTTTGCAAAACTTCAAAATGGAAATGTATTTGCATCAATAGCAACTTTGTTTGTAATTTTGCTTTTTCTTTTGGGACTTATGGTCTTTTTGATTTTCAAACTGTTTGAACAAACTGCGGTCAAAAACTTGAAACAAATCACCGAAGATTTGTCACGCAAACGCCTTCGTGACGAACTTATGGGCGAACTTGTACCCGAAGAGCCATCACCTGACAAAGTTCCAATGCTTGTGCAACATCAAAACAGATTCTTCAATATCTATATTCCAACGGATTGCATAGGCTATCCGCTCAAACAAATGTATCGCCCTTCCTTGAAAGAAAAATCAATCTTTTATGGAATGCTTACAACAAACGTGTTGATTACAATTTTCACATTTGTTTGGGGTGTGCTGTAAAATATAAACAACAAAAATTACAACAAAAAACTGAGATATTCACTTGTCTCAGTTTTTTTGTTATTGTAATATAAAATACACCTTTAAGAAGCCGAAATGATCAGCACTTTTCCACCTAGCCACGAATCGAAAAACGCTTCAACATCTTTTTTTGAATTCTTTTGAAAGCACGCTATCATATCTTGTGGCGATGCTATTTTGAAACAATAAGTTTGGAAATAATCTCTTGCACCTTCAAAAAAGTCCTTATCACCCATAAAGGCTCTTAGACTGTCAAACATCAGCATGGATTTTACATAAGCAATATAAACGTATTCGGGGTCCGTTGGGTATTCGTCCAGTGCCCTTGTCATGCTTGTGTCAAGTTTTCCGTACACCGACGAATACACGTCAGTAAAAAAGGCATAGTTTCTGATTCCGTTCAAAATAATATTGTCCTTTGATCGCTTGTATTGCGGATTGTGTTCATAAAATATCGCCGTTGAATAGTCTGTCAAACCTTCGTCTTGCCAACCGTTGTCAAAGGCGTTTGAGCCGACCATATTGTACCACCATTGATGTGCAATTTCATGGACAATAACGTTTTGATAATCAGTATAATTATCCAAACTGTCGGCTATATAGACCAAATTTGGATATTCCATTCCACCGTGTACAAAGTTTGTTTTTGCAACTGCAAGTGTGTCATAGGCGTATTTTCCAAACAGTTTGTTGAATGTTTTGACAGAATCTACTGCTGTTTGTAATGATTTTTCAAAATTTTCATCGTTGTAAAAAAAATACGTTATTTGAGTGCCGTCAACTGATGCTTGTGCAGTTTTGAATTTTGAACTTAAAACAAAAGCAAAATCTCGCACTCTTTGTGCCGTTATAACCGACTTTGTGTAATCTTGTTCGGAGTATGAATGACCGTTTTGTATTTTGTTTTTGTATTCTTGTTTTTCTACAAGTTTTCCCGTATGCGCAATTGTGAGATTTGACGGATAATTTATTGTAACGTCATAATTTGCTGATTGTGAATAAAAAGGATCGCCGTTGCAATTATATCCTTTTGTCATAAATTCGCCATCTTCAAAAACGCAAGCAATTGGATAAAAATTTGCGATATTGATTGTATTTTCCCCGTATCCAAATCTGTGATTGGCGTTGGGCAAAGTAACAGAAAATTCAATATGAAGAATAATACTTTCTTGTGGCGAAAGTTTTTTGGGCAACTCCACCATAAGTATGTTTTCATCTTCCCCACATATCGAAAATTTTGCGTCATTTACATCAACAGTGACTTTGTCAACTGTTATTCCGCCATAACTTGTGCCATTGTAAAAGCAACTTGTATAATTCAAAAGCGAAACTACGCTTTGCTTTGAGCCCTGTCTGAAAGCAGACGGATAAAGATGAAAGCACAAGTTGTCAAGGACTGAATCGCTTTGATTTATGTATGTAACTGTTTCTTTTCCAGTCAGTGACTTGGCAGTATCGTCATAGAATATCTCCATTTGATAATGATTGTACATTTGTTGATCTTTTGCTTTGCAGGAACCAAACAAAAAACAAAAGCCCAAAGCACAAAGAGTTATGGACAAAATTTTGATTGATTTTTTCATGTAATACCTCATTTATACTTATGCTTGTTTAAATGCAGATATGAAAGTCGTTGTTTGGCAATTTGCAAAATAATTTTGGAAAAATAGAATAAAAGTTGAAAACATAAGCATAGATGTGTTAAAATATTTTTTGTACAAAAGGAAAATAAATAATTCTATGGCTCTTTGCAAAATGTCTTCACAGGCTGTTATAAACGAAAAAACTCAGGTTGATAATTTGTTTATCAACAATTTTTTGCCAAATGCTCCTGAAAATTGCGTAAAAGTGTATCTGTATGGACTTTACAAGTGTAATAATGCGCAAAGTTTGGATAACTCATTGGAAAGTTTCAGTCAAAACTTGAATATTCCCGAAAGCGAACTTGAAAGCATCTTTTTTTATTGGCAAGAGCAAGGTCTTGTTCAAGTTACAAACACAAATCCATTTGAAGTTTTGTATTTGCCACTGAAAAATTTGTTTTCAAATATAAAAAAATATAAACCTGAAAAATTTGCAGAATTCAACGTCAAAGTTCAGGAAATATTGAATGGCAGAATGATTTATCCAAATGAATATGCCGAATATTATTATCTTATCGAAAACACCAAGTTCGAACAAAATGCCCTGCTTTTGTTGATTGGCTATTGCGTTCAAATCAAGGGTGCAAATGTTGGTGTAAATTATATCACAACAGTTGCGAACAACTGGGCAAGTGAAAATATCAAAACCATAGAGAAAGTTGAAGAAAAAATCAACGAACTCAACCTTGTTGAAAGTAATTTTGGCATTCTTTTGAAGAGTTTGGGAATAAAGCGTAATCCAACGATAGAAGAGCGTGAAATGTGGAACGTTTGGACAAAACAACTTGGTTTTGACGAAGAAACCATTTTGTTTGTCGCAAAATATTTCAAATCATCAAAACGACTTAATTTTGAAAAATTGGACAACATTTTCAAAAAATATTTTGAAATGCGTCTTTTCACACAGCAAGAAATTTCTTCGTTTGAAAAACAACATGAAAATTATGTGAATATTGCAAAGCAAGTCAACAGCAACTTGGGTCTTTTTTATGAAAATCTTGAACCAGTTGTTGAAAACTATATCGTAAAATGGGTTGCAATGGGTTTTGAAGAAGATGGTCTGAAAGCACTTGCAGAATTTTGCTTCAAAAAATCTATTCGTACTCTTGAAGGTATGAATGCAATTGTAAACAAATTTTTTAAACTTGGAACTGTAAGTTTGCAAAGTATAAATCAATACTTTGAAGATATGATTGCCTATGATGAAAAAATCAAGACTATTTTGATAAAACTTAATCTCAACCGCAATGTCAACAACTGGGACAGAAGTTTTTACAAGACTTGGACGGAAGATTGGAAGATAAACGACCAACTTTTTGCTTATGCAATCGAACTTTCAAAGGACAAAATTCAACCAATGAATTATCTTAACAAAACATTGTCATCTTTTTACGAGATGAAAATTGAAACTGTAGAAGATGCGAAAAAACTTGGACTTTATATTGGTGGATGTGAGCAAAAGTCAACTTTGAAAGGTCGCAGTTATACAGCAAGCGAACTCAATTCCCTGTTCGATTCGCTTGACGAACTTGAGGTGTGATTATGATAACCAAAAAAGCGATTTCAAGCCTTAAAGAAAAAATAAAGATGCAAGATGGGAAAAGACGAAAAGTATTGCAAGATTTGCTTGAAAACAGTGATTTTGAAAAAAACTATGCTTTGTACAAAAATTTGATAATCCAAAAATCCAAAGCAGAATTTGAAAATCAAAAATTTGACGAAAGTCAACTTGAATCTTGCAAAAAAAATCTTGAAAAATTTATAAGTGAAAAGACTGAGTTTAAAACAAATCCCCTTTCCCTGCTTGAACCTGTAATTATTTGCAAAAAATGCATGGACAACTTTTTTGTTGATGGAAAACCTTGCAGTTGTTTGAAAAGTGAAATATCTATGCTTTTGAGGCAAGAATCCAATCTGAAAAATTTTCAAAAATTTTCAGACAGCAATTTTGACATCTTTGATGACAAGAAAAAGTATCAAAACCTGTACGCATTTGCCGAAAACTGGTGCAAAAATCCACTGAACAACAAAGTTGTAAATTTTGGTTTTTTTGGAAATACTGGAAATGGAAAAACGTTTTTGATGCAATGTATGGCGGATGAACTTGTCCAAAACGGATATTGTATTTATTTTACTACTGCTTTCAACATGCTTGACAAAATTTTCAAAGGCAATGCCGAGAACGAAAGCGAATTGATAAAAAAATTCATTGATTGCGATATTTTGTTTGTTGACGACCTTGGAACTGAAAAGTTTTTCAAAAATCAAAACGAAAACTATCTGTATACGATTGTAAATCAAAGAATGATAACTGGCAAACCAATCATTTTCAGTACCAATCTTGAACTTCAAGATTTTTATGAAAGATATGGCGAGCGAATTTTTTCAAGATTGGTTAACAAACAAAAATCAAAGATATTTTGGTTTGACCAAAAAGATTTGAGGATAAAATAATATGCTTTCAAAAATCAAAGAAGCGACCATACCGGTGTTTATCCTGTTTGCAGTGGTGGGATTGATTTTTGCTGTCGGTTTGGTGCCCTTTGACGGCAACTTGTTTTTGCATTTTTCTCTGTGTTGTTTGGGTCTTATCGTCGGGCAAGTTGTCTTTTTGTTTGGTGCTGACAATTCGGTTTTAAAG
>ULVL01068127.1_pt1 | contig 20147 bp, 19 predicted proteins | sample 1959381 | NCBI WGS metagenome assembly ULVL01 (sample SAMEA4835785, study PRJEB28245) | human gut metagenome | biome: gut microbiome; material: fecal sample | place: Denmark | collected 2008
CACGCATTATATATAAAGTTGAAAAGAAAGATGATTAAATCTGATATAAAAAAAGGGGATATTTATTATGCTTCATTGAATCCTGTTGTTGGAAGTGAACAGAAAGGAGAAAGACCAGTGGTGGTTATACAAAACAATTTAGGAAACAAATATAGTCCTACTGTTATTATTGCACCTCTAACAGAAGTGATAAAGAAAGCAGATTTACCAACTCACATAACAATATTTAGAAATGATTTTTTAAAATATGATTCAATGATTTTATTAGAACAATTAAGAACAATAGATAAAAGTCGTTTAATTTCATATCTTGGAAAATTAAAAGATAATCAGTTACAAAAAATAGATAATGCATTGATAAAAACACTATCCATTAACATTATTGGGTATTTATTTAGTTTAGGAATAGGAGAGTATAATGAAAAGAAAAATGAAAGAATATATAGTGACTATTATTTCAAGGAAACAAAAACAAGAGATTCAATTAAAAGCAACAAACAAAAAAGAAGCAAAAGAAATGGTCATTGATGTAATAACAAATACTTATTTATTTAAAAATCAAAAATTAAATAATATAAAAATAAAGTGTAGAAAGAATAGGAGGTTGATGTAATATGGAAGACACAATGATATTTTCAGTACACGAAGTTGCAAAAATGCTACATTCTAGTCCTAATTATGTGTATAAATTGATAAATAATGGTTATTTACCTGCAATAAAACTTGGAAGTGTTAAAGTATTAAAATCTACTTTGTTAAAGTTTCTAATTGAGAATGAGGGAAAGGACCTTTCCGATATAAATTGTATTAAAAAACTAGATGTTAGTTTATTAGATAAATCATAATGGCTAGTGTAGGAATTAAAAAAAGAGGAAAGGTATATCAATATCAATTTGAAATAGCACCTGTTAAAGGACAAAGAAAATGGATAACAAAGTCGGGTTTTAAAACAAAAGCAGAAGCACAAGAAGAAGGAAATAAGGCATATACTGAATATTTAAATGCAGGTATGCCTTTTAAAGATTGCAATATTTCATATACTGATTATTTAGATTATTGGCTTAATAATTATTGTAAAATAAATTTAAAATATAACACAATACAAGCATATAAAAATATAATTAAAAATCATATAGTCCCAAAATTAGGTAAATATAGATTGTCTACAATTACAAGTGTAAAACTTAACTCTTATATAACAGAAATATGTGAAGAAAATGATTTTGCTCCAACATATTTTAAAAATATATTAAAAGTTGTTAAGGGTTCTTTCCGTGACGCTTGTAATGTTTACGGCTTTATCAAATATAACCCTGCAAGAGATTTAAGATTACCAAGATTTGATAAAAAAAGAGAAGATGTAAAACATTTATATACACAAAAAGAAATAGATTTAATATTAAATAGATTTGCTGATAATGACACATTTACTTGTGTCTTTTTAACATCTTGTTATACTGGTATGAGAACTGGTGAGGTATGTGCATTAACTTGGGATGACATTGATCTTGAAAAAGGAATAATAAATATAGAGCATAATGTATATGATAAACCTAAAGATGATAAAGGAAGATGGTTTATAGGAACTACCAAGACTCAAACAGGAACAAGAAAAGTTCATATAAGTCAAACTTTAAAAATAGCATTACAAAATTATAAGAATAAACAAGACTATCTGAAAAAACTATATGGAAGAAAGTATATTTATTATAATCTTGAAGATGTTGAAAATAAATATGGAAAAATAATTGAGCATAGAATAGTTAGAGAAGAAATAAGTAATAAAGATAGCAAAAGATATAATTTGATTTTTACAAAAGAAAATGGAGCATATATAGGAACTGACATAACAAGGTATCCATATAAAATAATCCATAATGAGTTAGGAATAAAAAAATGTAGATTCTATGATTTAAGAGGTAGTTATGCAACTAAAATATTAAACAATGGTATAGAGATAAGAGATGTTGCTGATTTGCTAGGTCACAAGAATATAGAAACAACAGAAAACTTTTATATTTCTAGCACAGAAAGTTCTAGAAAATATGCAACAGAATTATTTGATAATATATCAAAATCTGAAACGATAAATAAAATTATAGAATATAAAATTGAATCTCAGTAGTTTGACTAATCTTAATATATAGTATATAATTATGAACAGAAAAAACACAAATGTATGATTTTCTAATTCGCACAATTTATTGAACTTTGAAATATGGTATAATGATGGCAGTGAACGGATGTGGACGGTGTCCACAATTTGTCCACAGTAGAGAAATATTTATAATATAAATAATACGGATAATACAAATAATATAGATGTTACCTAGTCTGGAAAAGCCTGAAATACAGGTAATATTATAAATACAAATAATACAGATAATATGGGAGTACAAAGTTCATGTGGTTCGGGGAAAAAATACAAACAATGCTGCGGAAAGTAAGATAAAATAAGGGAAAACAAGAAATTCAAAGAATATTAAGTTGGTTCGAGTTTGATAACTTGTCCACGTAATACTAATAAAACCTAAGTAAAACGAGGATGTAGACAACATTTTAAATGTGGACATCCTTTTTTATTACTTTGACTTTTGACAAAATGCAAGTTTAGTGCTATAATCTAACCATATTTTAAATCAGTGATTTGGAGAAGTAGATATTTATGAAATTTATAGAAAGCAACTGGTTGATGGAAAGTTGCAATGGATGAATATTGAATGGACCAAAGAGAGTTTTTCAGAAATTAATTAAAGTATGAAAAATCGGGAGTTTCTACCCGTTATCAAGTGAACATATATGATGGTATCTGAAATGAAACTATTATTAGGTGGCACAAGATTCTTGTCTTAATTTTTAGACTGGAATCTTTTTTTATTTATAAGAAGGAGATGGTTGTATGGAAAAGTATGTGAAACGATGGTGTAAGTTATATTAATCATTGATTTAAAATATAAAAATATAAGAAAGAAGGAAAAAAATATGAAAACAATGATTACAGGTGTAAGACCTACAGGAAGTATAACTTTAGCAAACTATATTGGAGGAATAAAAGGATTTGTAGAACAACAATATAAATATAATTCATTAATATTTATTGCAGATATTCATGGATTGACAACTTATATTGATCCAAAAGAAATAAGAAATAATATATTAGATATAACAGCAATGTATATGGCTTGTGGAATTGATATTAATAATACGGCATTATTTATGCAAAGTGATGTATTAGAACATTGTAATTTAGGATTTTTAATGTCATTTCAATGTAGTGTTGGAGAATTATCTAGAATGACACAATTTAAATCTAAAAAACAACAATTAGGAAAAAGTGAAAAAGATATGGGATTATTTATTTATCCAACTTTAATGGCAGCAGATATATTATTATATGATGCTGAAATAGTACCAGTAGGTGCAGATCAAAGACAACACATTGAAAAAACTAGAGATTTTGGAGAAAGATTTAATAATATTTATGGTAATACCTTCAAATTACCAGAATATCAAATACCTAAAATAGGTGCTAAAATAATGAACTTACAAGATCCAAGCGTTAAAATGAGTAAATCTGCTCCAAAGGATGATAAAGGGACAATATTTATGTTAGATGATATAGAAATAACAAGAAAGAAAATAATGTCTGCGTGTACAGATAGCGAGGGAAAAGTTTATTATGATGAGGATAGTAAACCGGGAATATCTAATTTAATATCATTAGTATGTGTAGTTAATAATATGACTATAGAGGAAGCCAATGAAAAATATAAGGATTATAATTATAAAGATTTTAAAATTGAAGTTGCTGATAGTGTTTGTAAATTTATTAGAGATATTCAAGACAAATTTTATCAATATAGAAATGATGAAAAATATTTAAAAGAAATATTAACAAATGGTGCTAATAAAGCTAGAGTATATGCTTCTAAAAAAATGGAAATAGTAAAAGAAAAAGTAGGACTTAGTATTTAAAATAAAAAATGTTAGTATGTGTATGCTAACATTTTTTTGTAAAGGAGATGAGGAATTATTATTAGTATTAGAAAAAGAAATAATCTGTATGAATACAGATTTGAAGCAGGAAAGGTTAATGGTAAAAGAAAACAAATATCAAAATCTGGTTTTAAGACAAAAAAAGATGCATATATAGCAGGACAAAGAGCATATGAAGAATTTATTAGTGGAGAAAGTACAAAAGAATGTAATATGTTATATTCTAAATATTTAGATTACTGGATGAGAGAATACTTTGAAATAAATTATAAATATTCTACAGCAAAAAGATATAAAGAATCATTTGGTAATATCAAAAGAGAATTAGGCAATTATAAATTATCTGCAATTACTTCGTTTTGTTTAAATCAAGCATTATTAAGACTATATCAAACTTCTGCTACAAAAGAAGCGTTAAGAAACTATCAAAAAGTAATTAAAAGTTCATTAAGAGATGCTACTTATTATTTTGGGTTTATTAAATATAATCCAGCAGCAGATTTACAAATACCCAGAGCATTATTATTTGAATTAAAAAAAACAATGTAGGACATATTTATACTAATAAAGAGATAGAACTTATTTTAAATAGATTTAAAAACAATAAAGTATTTATAACTGCATTTCTTACTGCTTGTTATACAGGTATGAGAACTGGTGAAGTATTTGCCTTAACTTGGGATGATATAGATTTTGAAAAAAGAATTATTAAAATAAGTAAAACGGTGTATGCAAAAGATAAAAAAGAAAAAGGTGGATGGTATCTAGGTACTACTAAAACAATAGGAAGTCAAAGAGAAGTTTATATATGTGATACTTTATATTCAATTTTATTGAATTATAAGAAATTACAAAATAATTATAAGAAACAACAAGGTAAAAACTATAAGAAATATGTTTTAGAAGAAGTAAAAAATAAATACGGTAAGTTAGTAGAATATAAAATTGTAGAAAATAATTTTAAACGCAATAGAGTAGAAATGGTGTTTACTAGAAAAGATGGAACTTATTCAGGAACGGATATTATTAGGTATCCATTTAGAATAATTCATCATGAATTAGGGATTCAATGCAGATTTTACGATTTAAGAAGAAGTTTTGCTACTATAAGTTTAAGAGGCGGGTGTGAAATAAAAGATATTGCAGAGGTGTTAGGGCATAAAAGAATAGAAACTACTGAAAAATATTATATATTAAGTTTAGAAGAAAATAAGAAAAAAGTTACTAAAGTTTTTGAAGATGAAATGAATAAGATTTAATTTGGTCGAATTCGAGCAAATTGATTGTTTAACAATGTAAAAGATAGTATAATATCTAATATAAATTAGCTAAAAAATATTAGGATAAGGAGGACAAAACATGGATAATAAATTAATTGGAAATGAGAAAAATATTTTATTTTATAATGATGAAGAAGGTAATACAAAAGTAGAAGTACTATTAGAAAATGAAGATGTTTGGTTAAATACTGAAGCATTAGCAGCGCTTTTTAATGTTAAACGACCAGCAATTACTAAACACATAAATAATATTTATGAAGATGAAGAACTTGAAGAAAGAAGCACATGTTCCAAAATGGAACATGTGGGTAACAATGGCAAACAAGTTTATAATACAAAATATTATAATCTTGATATGATCGTTTCAATAGGTTTTAGAGTTAACTCTAAAAAAGCAATTAAATTTAGAACTTGGGCAAATAAAATAATTAAAGATTATATGGTTCAAGGTTTTGCTTTAAATGATGAAAGATTTTTAAAAGCAAAGAAATCTGATCAAGAGTATTTTAAAAGATTACTTGAAAGAATTAAATTAATTCGTACAAGTGAGAGAATGTTTTATCAAAAAATTACTGATATATTTGCTGAATGTTCTATTGATTATGATAAAAATAGTGATACTGCAATAACTTTTTATAAAACTATTCAAAATAAATTTCATTATGCTGCTCATGGACATACAGCACCAGAAGTAATCTATGAAAGAGCAGATTCTGAGAAACCATTTATTGGACTTACTACTTTTGGGGGCGATTTACCAGTAATGAGTGATGTTGTAATTGCTAAAAATTATTAAACAGAAGAAGAACTAAAAATTTTAAATAATTTGGTTTCTGGATATTTTGATTTTGCAGAAATACAAGCAATTAGACATAATCCAATGCATATGGAAGATTATATTAGACAACTGGATACAATCCTTTCCAGTACTGGAGAAAAGTTACTTGTGGGTGCAGGTACAGTTAGTCATAACAAAGTGATTGAAAAAGCAAAAGATGAATATAAGAAATATCAAGTAAAAACAATAAGTCCGGTTGAAAAAGAATATTTAGAAACTTTAAAAGTAATAAGTAATAAAATTGATGATAAAGCAAAGAGTGAATAGAGTGTATCATATAGATATACTCTATATTTTTATATGTAAATTAGAGATAAGGAGAGTGATAAAATGATTAGCATAAGAAAAAGATATAATATATATATTGTTTTGATTTGAGTAATGGAAAATGTACTTATCCAAATATAAAGATTATTAGCATTCGAAAAAAATCGCAGAAATCAAAATAATTTTAAGATAAATTTTTTGAACTAAATCCACAACAAAGAAATACATATATGCTATAATCAAATAGAAGGTGATAATATGATTTTAGAAGAATATGATGAAACATTAAATTCAACATTCGATCCATATGAAGTTGAAAATGTAATTGAAGGTTTCCCTAAAACTGGAGTAACTTGCTTTTCAAAAAAATTATTTGATCAATTAGTAAGTAGGTTTGGTGGTGTAGAAATAGCACTATCTTCAAATGGAAACGGCAAATCGCCAATATACAAAATCAATTATGATGGAAAAGACTTGGCTTTGTTTATGTCTAGAGTTGGCGCACCAGCATGTATTGTTCAATATGAAGAATTATTTGCTATGGGATTAGAAAGAATAATTGTTTTTGGAACGTGTGGCGTACTTGATAAATCAATAGATGATTTGGCTGTAATAATTCCAGATTCAGCTATTAGAGATGAGGGAACAAGTTATCATTATTTAAAATCAGCAAGGGAAATAACTGTAAATCCAAAATATAAAAAAGAATTTATTAAATTACTAAAAGAACATAATTATTCCTATGTAACAGGGAAAGTGTGGACTACAGATGCTCCATATCGAGAAACAAGAAAAAAAGTATTGGCCAGAAAAGAAGAAGGCTGTATATGTGTTGATATGGAATGTTCAGCAATATCAGCTTTAGCTAAATTTAGAGATAAAGAAGTTTTCCAATTCTTTTATGCAGCAGACAATTTAGATTCAGCAAAGTGGGATAAAAGATCTTTAGGAAGTAATGAAAAGTTAAGTGACAAAGAAATGATTGGATTATTGGCAATTAAATTTGCTATAAGTTTAAATAAATAATCCATTTTAGATGCGACTATACCTTTAGAATGTATAATAAAATCTAAAGTTGTCATTAATCTTACAAAATAGTCTATGAGTATGATAAATTATGTATAGGTGATTAAGATGAATTATGAAATAGTTGATGTAAAACAAGAAGAAAAAGGCAAACTACATAAATTGTTACAATATGCATTGTATGATGGTTCACAATATATTGATAATGATATAAATGAGGACTGTATATTTGAATATAAATGGTTTGATAAATATTTTACTGATAATAATAGAAATGCCTATTTTATTAAAAGTGGAAATAGATATTTAGGCATGGTTATGGTAAATGAAAATTTAAAATTTAATAAAACAGGTAAATGTATAGCTGAATTTTTGATAATGCCAAGATTTAGAAAAAATCATATTGGAAAAAATGTAGCCTATAAAATATTCGAAAAATTTAAGGGTGATTGGGAAGTTCAACCAATGGAAAACAATCCTGGTGCATACTCATTTTGGAAAAAAATCATATCTGAATATACAAATGGTAACTACATAACTAAAAATGATGGTATAGAAGATGTATTTATTTTTAACAATAAGTAGAAACGTCTATTTTCACAAATAATAGAATAGAAAAGTAGAAAAGATGTAAATGTTGTACAGCTTATAAATAATTTCTAATTAGATGGTTTTAATCCACGATTTACAGGGACAGTCTATTTAATGTATGTATTACAAATAAAGGTGCATAACACCTTTTTTCTATGATAGAATATAAGCAAGAGGACTGATACCATGACATTAGAAGAAGAGATTTTTAAAAAAAGAGAACTAGATACTAAAAAACTACTAGAATATGGTTTTATAAAAAACAATGATTAATTAGAATATAAAAAACTAATATTAAATAATACCTTTGAAATAGTAATAATAGTAAAAGAAAATAAAATAAATGGAAAAGTAATAGATAAAGAATTTGATGATGAATATTTAAATTATAGATTAGAAAACCAAACAGGTGAATTTGTAAATACCATAAGAGATGAATTTGTACATACTCTAGAAGATATAAAAGAAAACTGTACTATAAACAAATTATTTGTAAATGATCAATCTAATAGACTAGCCAATTTAATATTAAAAAAGTATTCAGATTCCCCAGAATTTTTATTTAATGATGATACAACAGGTGTATTTAGAAATAAAAATAATAAAAAATGGTATGGTATCATCCTAAATGTTGACTATAAAAAGTTTTATAAAAAAGATGGTAAAGTTGATATAATAAACATAAAGCTAAATCCTAATAAAATAGATAATTTAATTAACGAAAAAGGCTTTTTTAGAGCATTCCATATGAATAAAAAATCTTGGGTAAGTATCATTTTAGATGATACAGTAAAAGATGAGAAAATAATGAAATTAATTGATGAGAGTTATAATTATACAGTAGATACAAACGAATGGGTATTACCTGCAAATCCTAACTACTTTGATATATTTGAATATATGAAAAATAGAAAAACAGTAGAATGGAAGCAACCTAAAAATATAAACGTAGGAGATAATGTATACATATATATTGGTGCTCCAGTATCAGCAATTATTTATAAAACAGTAGTATTAGAAAAAGATATAAATAACTATTATTCAGATAGAAAAACAATGATTCTAAAAATATTAAAAGAATATGATAGAGATAAATATACATTCAATAAGGTAAAAGAATACGATTTACGAGCAGTAAGAGGCCCACGAAAAATGCCTAAAAAATTAATCGATAAAATAAAAGATGATGAAAACATGGAAGAATTAGAAAACTAAAGTAAGAATCAGAAATCAAAAAATAAGGAGGAGAAAAAAGTGAGTTTAGAAGAGTTAAGAAAAGAATGGTCAGAATATGAAGCATATCAAAGAGAAAACAATCAAGATACATTGAGATATACAACTTTTTTTAATGAGTTTATTGTAGATTTTAATAAATCACTCTCCGATGAGGAATATACATGTTTAAAAAATGCTCATCAAACAATAGAAAATATTCGACAAACAAAGGGTAATCTAACAGAGAAAAATATTATTAATTTAACGGCAAGCTTTCTAGGAAAAATATCTGAAAATCTACAAAAAAAGTTTTTAGATTATGCTAGTGATAGTATTTCTATAAGTGAAGAATATGATAAAAGTGGATGCGATTATTATAAAAAAATAGTTAATGATAAAGTTGAATATTATAGTAAGATTCGTCTAAAGAAAACTGGTACACTATATGATGTTTTCGTATTAGTTCATGAGTATTTTCATTCGTTAACTGATGTATCTGACTATAAAGATAAAATATCGTTAAGCAAACAGAGTATAGATATAATTCAGGAAACAATCTCAATTTTAGGAGAATTAGCTTGTGCTAAGAGTTTAGAAAAAGATTATCCACAAGAAACACTAAATTATCTTTACTGGAGAATCTACGAAGAAATGTATAGTAAAATAGGCTCATACAGACTATTAATGAAATACGCCACAGAACTACAAAAAGTAGAAAGTATAGAACAGTTGCAAGAAAAATTTTATCTTCCAGAAATAATTGATGTTGTGGAAAGAAAAATATTACCAATAAGTCCTAATCACATACTTGGTACAATATCATCAGTAGAATTACTTCATAGCAAAAATATGGAAGAGATTTTCAGTTTATTAAAAGCAATATATACAAAAGTTGATAACCAAGAGATTGAATCTGTAGCTGATGATTTTCCAAAACAAATAAATTCACATAAATTTGCAGAAATAGTCAAAGTAGAACTAACATCAAGCAATCATAAAAATACCCAATAAACCCAATGATTGTACTAAAATATCAAAATTAGAGCATAAAGGAGAAAAATAATTATGATAGTAAAAAATAATTACAATGAATGTTTAACAAACTTAGCTTGTTCAATAAGAAAATACTTTAATTTAGAGTATAAGCATAATACCCTTGAGTATATAGACAAAATATTAGAGGAAAAGAAGCCTAAAAATGTGGTAACTATACTATGTGATGGTATGGGTTCAAATATCATGGATAGAGTTTTAAACAAAGATGATTTCCTAATAAAACATCGTCTTAAACCAATAACAACAGTCTTTCCAGCTACAACAGTAGCAGCAACTACTTCTATGATGACAGGACTAAATCCTGTTGAAACAGCCATGTTAGGATGGGATATGTACTATAAAGATATAGATAAAACCATAACAACATTCTTTCATTCAGAAAAAGAAGATGTTGAACACAAACCATTATTAGAAGCTCGTGAATATAATGATAAACATATGATTAGAAAGTCAATTATGGAAGAAATAAATGAAAAGGGTATTGATACAGGACATATACTATTTCCGTTTGGACCAAATTCATACAGTAATATTGATGATATGTTTAACAAAATAGAATCATTATGTAATGAACCTGGTAAAAAATATATTTATGCCTATGATGAAGATCCAGATCATACAATGCATGAACTTGGCTGTGATACAGAAAAAGTAAAAGACATAATTAAAGACATAAATAAAAAAGTAGAAGAACTAAGCAAAAAACTAAAAGACACAATAATTTTTGTTGTAGCTGATCACGGACACAAAAACGTAGAAAATGTAATGTTAAAAGATTATCCTGAAATAGTAGAGTGTTTAGAAAGAAATACCTCACTTGAACCTAGAGCGGTTAACTTTTTTATCAAAGACAACCATAAAGAAGTATTCCCAGCAATATTTAATAAGCATTTTAAAGACGATTTTGACTTATATAAAATGCAAGAAGTAATTGATTCTAGGCTTTTTGGAGATGGAGAAGAAAATGAAGTCTATAGAGATATATTGGGAGATTTTTTAGCAATAGCCAAAACCGATAAAACTTTACTATATAATGGTGGTGAAGTTTTAAAATCACAACATGCAGGATATACAGACGATGAGATATATGTACCGCTAATTGTAATAGATACAGATAAAGAAAATTAAATGTATAAAAGCACAAAAAAGACATAATGATACACAAATACATTCTAAAAAATGTAGCACAAAAACAAATATAAAACTATAAAAAACACAAAAAACTTCTCTACCTGAAATGGTATTACTATAAAAATATTTGGAGGTGTAACATGATTTTAAATGTATCTGGAAGAACTGATGTAGTAGCATTTTATTCAGAGTGGTTCATGAATAGATATAAAGAAGGGTTTATCGACGTTAGAAATCCCTTTAACCAAAAATTAGTTAGCAGAATATACTTTGAAGATGTTGACTTAATTCTATTTTGTACCAAAAATCCCATGCCAATAATAAAAAGACTAGCTGAAATAAATAAACCTATTATTTTTCATGTAACTATAACTCCGTACAAAAAAGAAATTGAACCAAATGTTCCTTCAAAAAGAAAAATAATTGATTCAGTAAAAGAGATATCTAAAATAGTAGGAATAGAAAACCTAATAATTAGATATGATCCAATATTATTAAGTGACAAATACACTCCAGAATATCATGTGAAAGCATTTAAAAGGTTGTGTTCATTATTGAACGGTTCTGTTAACAAGATAATAGTGTCTTTTATTGATGATTATAAAAATGTAAGAAAAAATGAAAAGTTACTTAACTATCGTGCCTTTACTGAAGATGATTACCGAGTAATTGGTACTAACTTTAGTAAAATTGCCAAAGAAAATAACATGACAGTTCAAACTTGTTTTGAAGAAAGAAACTTAACTGAATATGGTTTTATAAAAGGAGAATGTCTATCTCATGAGTCGGCTTATAAACTAACTGGAAAAACATATAAAAGCTGGGTTGCTAGAAAAGAAAGAAAATGTAATTGTGTTCAAATGGTAGATGTAGGCGTTTATAATTCATGTAAGCATTTTTGTAAATATTGTTATGCAAATTTTGATGAGAAACAAGTAAATAATAACTATCTAAATCATGATAAATTATCTTCATTACTAATAGGAAAATTAGAAAAAGATGATATTATAAAAAGAAGAGTAAAATAATATGTTATAATAAAGAAAAAGTATTTACAAAGAAGGAAAAATTTATGAAAATTGAATTACCAAAATTATCAGATCATAAAAGAATAAATGAACTTGCTATTAAATTACATGAGTATCATGTAGAATGGAGACCGGATATTTTTGTTCATACTGATGAGGTTATAACAAAAGAAGAGTTACAAGAAATGATTGCTAACGAAAAGATGTTTGTTGCCAAAGAAGATAACAAGGTATTAGGTTATATAATTTTAGGGCCAATACGCGAGGATCATAAAAATGGCTATAATTATAGAAAACAATTAGAACTAGCTGCCTTAATAGTAGATGATACAACACGCAATAAAGGAATCGGTACAGCACTAATGAAAAAAGCATTAGAATATGCCAAAGAAAATAATTGTACAGATGTAAGATTAACAGTAAATGAAGAAAATGAAAAAGCAATTAAGTTATATGAAAAATTAGGAATGAAAGTTAGAAATATTGCCTATACAATGAAAATAGATAAGTAAATTTAAAGAATAAATCTTACTAAAAAAAATATCCACTATTTTTGTGGAAAAATAAAAAATAAAGATAATAATCAAAATATATAATCCACAGTTTTTGTGGAAAAGTGAAAAACAATAAAAAAATAAAAATGCGCTATTAACAATTATTGTGGATATTTATAATAACTATTCAAAAAATATAAAGAAAGGCATAGAACTTTCTTTTTTTATCTTCTTAAAGAACACAATAAGTGATATAATTTAGTAACGAGAGTAGTGTAAGGAGGAACGACAATGAAAAAAAGAATATCAAGACAAAAATACTATAAAAACCTAGACTTATTAAGACTTTTATCCTGTATAGCAATCCTTCTTTATCACTTAAATATCTTAAAGGGTGGTTACTTAGCAGTATGTACTTTCTTTGTATTAACTAGTTATTTATCATGCCTATCAGAATTTAAAAAAGATGAATTTTCTATCAAAGACTACTATTTAAAACGCATAGTCAAACTATATATACCACTAATAATAGTAGTATTTTCATCTCTTGCTGTTATATCATTATTTCCAAATATAAGTTGGTTTAATCTAAAACCAGAAACAACATCAGTACTGTTAGGTTACAACAACTTTTGGCAATTAAATGCTAACTTAGACTATTTTGCAAGACACATAAATTCACCATTTATTCATCTTTGGTATATAGCAATTCTTCTCCAATTCGACTTGGTTTTTCCACTTATATTTGTACCATTAAGAAAACTAGGAGACAAAGTTTCCAAATCTATACCTTGTATAATAACAGCATTAGCAACAACTATTTCAACCATCTATTTTTATAGAATGAGTCTAACTCAAAATATGATGGTTACTTATTACGATACATTTACAAGACTATTTTCTCTATTATTTGGTTTAACATTAGCTTTCTTTCATAATTATTACAAATCATTATTACCAAATAAATTTAAAGAGAGTCCATATAAAAATATAATATTTACTTTTTATTTAATACTACTATCAATACTATTTGTCTTAATAGATTCAAAGTCTCCTTACTTTGCTTTAAGTATGGTAATAACAACAATTCTTACTTGTAGAATAATCGACTATGCAACAACGACAAGTACAAATAGTCTTAATTTGGTAGAGAAAGTAGTAAAATCACTATCAGATATCAGTTATGAAATATATTTAACTCAATATCCTATAATATTTCTATTTCAGTATATAAAACTACAACCACTGTACAAACTAGCCGCAATAATATTAGTAACAATCATAACCTCATACATTATTCATTTTGCTTTAAAGAAAACAAAAAGATTCAAAGTATTTAAATATTTATTACTTACAAGTGTTCTTATTGTATCAATCTATGGTGCTTATCAATATTATCTAGCTAAAGACCATACATTAGAAATGAAAAAGTTAAAAGAACAATTAGCTCAAAATGAACAGATGATTAAAGAATCAAAAGAAAAATATGCAACGCAATTAAAACAAGAACAAGAAGACTGGACTAAGCAACTAGAAAATTTAGAGGAATGTGAAAGTAAACTAAATGAAGTAGTATCAAACTTACCTATAGTTGGAGTTGGAGATTCTGTAATGTTAGGCGCTATATCAAACTTACAATCTCAGTTTCCAAATGGATATTTTGACGCTAAAGTATCACGTACAGCTTGGAAAGTTGCTCCAATACTAAAAGATTTAACAGAGAAAAATATGTTAGGCAATCCTATTGTCTTAAACCTAGGTGCAAATGGAGATTGCTCAAAATCATGTAAGGCAGAAATAATGCAAATAGCAGACAAACGACAAGTATTTTGGCTAAATACAACTAACAACGAAACAGCAAATAATAATCTATATAACATCTCAAAAGAATATTCAAATCTTCATCTTATTGACTGGTCTAGTATTTCAAGTGGACATTCAGAATATTTTTATGCCGATGGTATTCATTTAACACCTACCGGAAGAGTGGCCTATACTAAGGCAATATATGATGCCATTTATCAGGAATATTTAAATGAGTATAACGAGAAGAAAAAAGCAATTATTTCCGAACACGAAGAACAAGAAAAAAATAAAATAAGTTTCTATGGCAACACTTTATTATTGAATTCATTTGAATATATTGAAAAAGACTTTACAACAGCAGCTTTCATAATAAATAAAGACTTTACATATAAATCTTTAAAAAATGAAATAGATACTGCCCTAAAAAATAATACACTTACTAATAAGATAGTTTTAGCTTTTGATAATACTCCAAATATAAAAACAACAGAATATGAAAAAATATTAGAACTATGTAAAGACAATGAAATATACATAGTAGCAACCAATACAACAGTCACCAATTTATCTAAGAAAAACTATTCAAACTTAGTAGTTCTAGATTTCACAAAAGAATTAAAAAAACATCCAGAATACTTTATGGCCGACGGTAAACATTTAAGTGATAAAGGAAATAAAGCCTTAAGTAAATTATTAAAAGAGAATATTAAACAAAATGACGTATCTAACTAATGATATGTCTTTTTTAGACTACTTGAAAAAACTTTTCGACTATTAACTTTTAATAAAGTGTGTTAATATGAATATAGAAGTATAATTAAAAAGAAGGTTGAGTTTATGAGTGAGAGTACTAAAAAGAAAATTATTACAGTGTTATTTATTATAGTTGGCATAATAGATATTTTATTATTAACAGGAAATAATGAAGAAACAATACCAATAGGTTGGGCTATATTCATGGAATTATTTGTATCAATTCACATGTCAGCATTTGTTCTATATCCTCTAGCGACCATTATCGATGACGATAAACAAAATGTTAAAAAGTCATTTTTAAAAATGTTTATAGCTAGAGGTGTCTTTCTTATATTTTGTGATATTTTCTTATCCACAACTGTAGCTATTCTTGACTTTCTATCTGTGTTTATAGGTGCTTTCATTGTTGTACCAATATTTGCTGTAGTAAGCGTAAAGAAAAACGGAATAAGAACAGTAACACAACAAACAACACCTCAAGAAGAACAAAAATGTCCAAAATGTGGAAATATAATAAAACCTGGCGAAAAATATTGTGCATCTTGTGGAGAAAAAATAGCTACTAGTCAAGAAGAAACAAAAACATCTTCTGGAACAATAACTCAAACTTATGTTAGGACGACTGATTTTGATCAAATGTTTTTGCAAAATGATAAAGAACTACTGGAAACATTTATAAAAAAAGCCCTAAAAAATGCTAAGATGAATCAAAGTACAAAGATGTTACCTCGTGAACTGTTAAAAAAGAAAACAATATTCTGCTCAATTTTATGTGCCTTACTATTTGCTTATGTTTGTATGATATTTTTTCATTTTCCAATATTAACTTATATAATAGGCGCTATTATCCTTCTGATTTTGGTAACACAAACTAAAAAGTATAATATTATAAGGTATTTAAAAAAAGAAGTTAAATCAAGACCAGATGAAAAAATATCTAACATAGTAATGTCTGCTAAAGAAAGTCTTGTAGAAGATAACAAGAAAAAAGCAATTATCTGTGGTATCGTAGCCGCAATAATCTTACCATTAATTATTTTTAAATCACCAGTAATATTATATGAAAAAATGGAAAATGGATATGGCGTAAGATTTTATGCATTTGGTATAACTAATTTTAAAACAGCAGAGATACCAGCTACTTATAAGGGTCAACCAGTTATAAGTTTACGTGGTAATACATTTTCAAATATGCCACTTTTGCAAGAAGTAAAATTACCAGAAACTATAACTGAAATAAGAGGTCAAGCCTTCAAAAATGATATTTTCTTAAAGAAAGTTAACATTCCACAAAAACTTGAATATCTAGGTGGAGGAGCATTTTACAATTGTGCGTCAATAACTTCTATAATCCTTCCTGATACTCTAACTACTATGGGTGGAGAAGTATTTAAAAATGCCCACTCATTAGAAGCCATAAAATTATCTGAAAATCTCACAGAAATAAGAGGAAACTCCTTTGAAGAATGCACCTCTTTAAAAGAAATTACTATTCCTGATAAAGTAACAAGAATTGGTGGACATGCATTTTATGGAAACACATCACTAAGTAAAGTAATATTTACCGAGAAAAGTCAATTAAAAGAGATTGGTTCTTCTGCCTTTAGAAAATGTGACAAATTATATTCAATAACCATACCTAAAGAAACTTACGTAAATTTTAGAGCATTCAAAGAAAGTCCTACTAGCATTAATTACTTTGGATATGGAGAAAAAACAAAATTTATTTATGTCACATCAGAAGATCCACAATCAGTAATAGAAACAAAAGATTATGGAACTATTTATATTAAGGTTAATAACGTAAATTATGTTAGTTATGACAACTGGGAAGTTAATGTAAGTATTACAGGAGGATTAAATAGGAATTTAACTTTTACCAATCAAGAAAGAGAAAAACTAGTGGTTGAAAATTATTATCTTGAAATAACCAGTTGCTCTGCATATGGAAAAGTAGGAATAAATATAAGCTATAATTAGGAGTAAATATGGAACAGAATATAAAATACATACATTTATTATATGTACCAACAATGGCTTGCAACATGTGTTGTAAATATTGTTACTTAGAAGAAAATACAAAAGATGAAAAAACTACTTACCAAGCTTTAGAAACATTAGAGTATGCCGTTTCAAAGTTTAAAGAGTCAAATGTAATACCATTTAATATTTCTCTCCATGGTGGAGAAGTAACAACACTTGATAAAGATACTTTTAGAAACATTATCAAATTCATTTCAGAATATTATCAAAAAAATAAAGAAATAATAACGCGTGGTGGTTTTAAAATAGGAACACCCCATATAAAAACAAATTTATATGATTTAGAAAAACATATCGATACAATAAAAGAATTCAATGTCTCAATATCAGGCAGTCTAGACTTACCATTATCATTACATGATGAATATCGAATTACTAAGGGTAATAAAAAAACACTAGAGAGAATCTTAAAAAACATTGCCCTTTTAGAAAATATTCCTAATAAAAAGAAAGTATCCGCAACAATTTTTAAAGAACACTATAATTATCTAGATGAAATTATAAAAGACATCAAATATCTTCATAAAAATACATGCCTAGATATGAATGACTTTAATTTTATGATTGGCTTTGATTATAACTCAAATGGTATTCTTCATCATATTACTGAAGAGGAACAAGTTGCATTTTATAATCGTATGCATCAAGAATTTGATGGCAGTGACTTAGATACAGGTGTAAATGGACCTTGGTTTGATGAGTTTGGTCCCGGATATTGTACAAATTGTGATAACTGTGGAGAAAAGTTCTTTCTTCTAGAAAAAAATGGGGACATTTATTCTTGCGTAAGAGGTCAAAAAAATAGAGACTATTACTATGGAAACATTTACACAGATTCTGTGGAAAAAATATTACAAACAGCACAGTCAAAGATATTTATAAATCACAATAAATTACCATTCAACGAAGAATGTAGTAAATGTGGTTACCTATATCTATGCAAAACCGGTTGCCCATTTGTAAAAAATACCTATAAAACTAACAAAAGTTATACTTGTCTTCTCCAACAACAAATGTATAAAGATCGAGGTTGTTCAAAAGATGAATATAATGAAGAATTTGTTTATCACTACGTAAGTACAATGCGTAATACCGATCCGACAAAATATATTCCTGAAAGTAAAAAAACAGACTACCCAAGTTTAATAGACTTAATAAAAAAAGATCAAAAGCTTAAATATATTTATGCCGAAGACGTCTTCATTTTAAAAGTTGACGACGAGGAATATCATCTATCATCCCAAATACTAAAAAAATCAAGAGATATAATTTATATAACCAAAAATAGTAAAGTAACAATATATATGAAAAAAAGACTAATAAATGAAGAGTGCGATTACCCAGACAACAATTCCTTATATATTATGTTGTTATCTGGTAATCTAGTTACTTATGGAGATGAGGATAGGACAAAACAAAGTCATATTGCAACATCTCAAATATATAAATGTGTCTTAGATAATAGACCATCTGATAAAGAGAAATACTATGCTTATGACATAACTAGTTTAATTGCTGAATATAAAAAAGAGTTATCAAAAGACAATCCCAACAACATATTTTTTACAACTTCTTCATTAAGAGATTATCATTACTTAAAGCAAAAAAATAATGCGTATTATCATATTCAAGCAATAAACTTACCATTTCAAAATATAGAATTTTATTATCTAGAAAAGGAGTATAAAAATGAATAGAGAACCAGAAACATATGATGAGTTAATTCTTCAAAAGAAATGCATAGAATTAACCAAATATTATAATCTAACCATGGAACAGTTAGAAGAAATATATGAATTTTTAAAAAAAAATAAAAAAGGAAATATTCAAGGAAATACGAATCAACTTCTTTTAAACTTAGGAAGAACTACAATGACAACAATTCCAACGGTTACTATTAGTCATATAGACGGAGTTATCGTTAACAGAAAACAATTTACTGTAATACCCCATTATGAGCCATCTTCCCATTCGTATTCTAGTGGCGGATCATCATCAAATAATAACAATAATAATAACAACAATAATAACAATAACAATAATAGGTAGGTGATAATATGCCATTGATTTCTGATAATTATCAAATAAAAAAACTAAATAAATACAAAATAAATATTAAAACAAAATATATTGTTGGTAACGATCTTTTAGAACGCAACACCGATAATACTAAAAATGATGATATAAAAAATGGTATTAGATGTAAAAAAGAATACTATTTAAATAATAATCTTACTCATACAGAGGACTTATTTGATTCAAGAATTGAATATACATTTATTTCTAAAGATGTAGAAAACAAAGACTATACTTGTCCAAACTGTGGAATGCATTCCAAGTTAAAGGATTTTATTGATGGCTGTCCTTACTGCCAAACATACTATAATATAGACTATACAAATAAGGATTTAGGTAGTAAATATCATTATGATCAAGTACTAAGGAGTAATACTTATAGAGTAATAACAGGAATAGTAGATATTATAATAAGTTTAATTTTAAGTTACATATTTATAAAAACTACTTCTAGAACATTTAACGGCTTTGATATATCAAAAATATTTATTTATGGTCTAATACTATCTCTAATATTATATTATTTTTTCTATATTATAGATGC
>ULVL01060365.1_pt1 | contig 19700 bp, 17 predicted proteins | sample 1959381 | NCBI WGS metagenome assembly ULVL01 (sample SAMEA4835785, study PRJEB28245) | human gut metagenome | biome: gut microbiome; material: fecal sample | place: Denmark | collected 2008
TGTCAATTTTTCGGTTGTTCGGCTGATTACTTGATCGGTTTGGAAGATTAGGGAAAATGAAAAAATTTGATTTGATAATATTGAAAAACGAAGAGCCTTACAAGCAATACAATCTTGAAAAGAATATGCACGGGATTGTTTTGGAACGTAGTTACAACGTGCTGAACGTTTTGTTTTTTAATCCAAAAAATCAAGGCGATTATATAATTATAAAAATAAACGAAAACGACGTTGCCGAAGAAAAGGAAAAGTTACCGAAAAATATAATAACAGAACTGAATTTGAAATTTGAAAGTATACTTTCAAAAACAAAAGAAAAATTTAAATCTTTGTGTGTCAAAGCGTACGACAACGTTGAGTTGTTGGTTGAAGACAACAAATATTCAAAATATGGGATACACAAAGGAGATATAGGTTGCGTAATGGACGACTATGCGGTACAAGATTACGTAGAAGTTGACCTTTCGGGTATTGACCAAGATGGGAACTGTTATGGAGATTGCATATCCGTAAAAGTCAGTGATTTGAAAATTATTGACTGATTTTTGCTTAATTTGCTCCGGATAATTGTAAATTATTACATTTTCTGGGGCGAATAGCGCATTTTGATAAAATTGAAAACCCTTGAATTGTTTGTTTATTGTTCGTCAACGTTGTCGTCTTTGTGGAGTTGGCTGTAAATGCTGCGGGCAAGGTTCAGGGATATGCCGGGAACACGCATAAGTTCGTCGATGGTGGCGGACTTTATTTTTTGCGTCGTTTTGAACGTCTTTAACAAATTTTGTCTGCGTATTTTGCCAACACCTTCAAGGTTGTCCAAAAAACTTGAAAGCGAATTTTTTGTGTGCAAATTTTTGTGAAAGGTGATTGCAAAGCGGTGAGATTCGTCACGAAGATTTATAAGCAGTTTCAACGCTTTGCTGTTGCGGTCAAGCATGACTGGTGTGGACTGGTGGGGAAGATATACTTCTTCAAATTGTTTTGCAAGGCTTATCATTTCGATATCGGGGTCAAAGTGTGTTTTTTTGAAATCTTCCAAAATTTGCACGCCACTGGAAAGTTGACCTTTTCCACCGTCAAGCATAATAAGGTCGGGTTTTGCCCCAAAACGGTCGTCGCCCAGTCTTTCAAGACGGCGGGTCATGACTTCTTTCATGCTTCCAAAATCGTTTGGACCTTCAATTGTTTTGATTTTGAATCTTCGATAACTTTTGTGGTCGGGTTTGCCGTTTGTCAAAACGACCATGGACGCAACGCTGTCAACACCGCTGGTGTTTGAAATATCGTAACATTCGATTCTGTAAGGCAGTTTTTTCAAAGACAATTTTTCTTGAAGCAAATGCAAAGCGCCAAGCGTGTTGTCATAATTTTTCTTTTCTTGCATAATCGAAATTTCCAAGTGATTTTTTGCGTTTTGTTCACCCATTTTCACCAAACTTGCTTTGTAGCCTTTTTGTGGCAAGCAAATATTTGTTTTGCTTTGGCGTTTTTCAAAAAGTGATTGTTGCAAGCCTTGTTCAAAACTTGGCATCACATTGACCAGAATTTCTTTTGGCACAAGAGTGTGTGCATAGTATTGCATAATGAAAGACGACATAATTTCGTTTGGTGTTTGTGATGACGTAAAAATGGTGTAATTTTGTACACCCAAAATTTTGCCACCACGACATACAATCACGCTGAGAGCCGAATTGATGTTGTCCGTATAAAAACAAAATACGTCCATTTCCAAAAGTTTTGGCATATTTGCAACAGTTTTTTCTTTGAGTTTTTCAATCATTTTGAGTCTGTCACGAAACAAAAGTGCTTGTTCAAAGTTTTGATTTTGACTGTTTGCAAGCATTTTTTGTTGCAATATTTTTTCGGTTTCGGCGGTGTCACCATTCAAAAATGCAATTGCTTTGTTTACGATTTTTGCATATTCTTGTTTTGAAATTTTGTTTGCGCAAGGTGCAAGGCAAAGTCCCAAATCAAAATTTAGGCAAGGTCGTTCTTTTGGCTTGTTTTGATTTATTTTTGTGTTGCAAGTGCGAAGGGGATATGCAAGGTTGATAATCTTCAAGATTTCGTGTGCACTTATGCCCGAAATATATGGTCCGAAAAATCTTGCGTTTTTTGTAAGTTTGCGTGTGATTTCAAATTTTGGAAAGTCATCATTTTTTGAAAGCTTTATATATGCGAACGTTTTGCTATCCTTTAGGAGTATATTATAAAACGGCTGATATTTTTTTATAAGGTTGGATTCAAGTGCCAATGCGTCACTTTCGGAAAGTGTGACAAAATAATCAAGTGAATAGACATTGGAAACCATGTTTTCGACCTTTTGCAATTTTTTGCTGTGGTTGAAGTATTGGCTCACCCTGTTTTTCAAATTTTTTGCTTTGCCAACATAGATAACTTGTCCGTCCTTGTTTCGCATGACATAAACGCCACTGTTTTTTGGCAATTCGGCAATTCTTTGTTTCAAAACTTCGTTCATATTGTTAATATATCACAAAACAAAAATAAAATATATTTTTTGAAACAAATTTGTATTTGTCATTTTCAAAAATTTGCAAATATACTTCAAATATGTTAAAATTATCAAGAAAAAATAAAAAACAAGGAGAACAAAATGGGAATTTTAAAAAATATTGAATGGACCAGCCAAAATCAAAACACAATCGTATACAAATATCCTTTTGGGATAAATGACCAAGTAAACAAAGGTTCGGCTTTGACAGTAAGGGAAAGTCAAGTTGCAATTTTTGTATATAAAGGCAAACTTGCCGATGTATTTTTGCCTGGTTTTTACAAACTTGACACCGACAATATGCCAATACTTACAAGGCTTATGAGTTGGGCTTATGGCTTTGAAACACCTTTCAAGGCTGACATTTATTTTGTAAATACAAAACAATTTACAAATCAAAAATGGGGAACATCAAATCCAATCATTGTTCGTGACAATGATTATGGCGCAGTAAGAATTCGCGCATTCGGAACATACTCTTTCAAAATTGACGATGCTTATGAATTTATGAACAACATAAGCGGAACTTGTTCAAGCTTTTCAACCGAAGAAATTTCAAGTTATCTTCGCAGTATGATTGTTGGTGGAATTTCCGATACAATCGGCGAAAGCAAAATCTCGATTTTGGATCTTGCCGGAAACATGCAAGAACTTGCAAAAATTGTTCAAGATAAAGTTAGTGTCGACTTCAAGGAAATCGGACTCAAATTTTCAAAATTTAACTTTGAAAGCTTTTCACTTCCAGCAGAATTGGAAAAAGCATTGGACGAAAACAGTGCACTTTCTATGTATCGCAAAAATATGGATGTTTATCAAGCAAAAGGTCAAACCGACGCTTTGAAATCTGCTGCACAAAACCCTGGTTCAGTTGGCGGTTTTATGGGTGTTGGAATTGGAATGGGACTTGGTGGACAAATGGGGCAACAGTTTGCAAAGCAAGCACAAATAAAAGATGTATGCCCAGTTTGCAAAGCACCTGTTGATGCTTCAAGCAAATTTTGCGGACAATGTGGTGCAAAGCTCAAACCAACTTGCCCAAAATGCAACATTGAATATCCAGCAGGAACAAAGTTTTGTGGACAATGCGGAACAAAACTTGACTGACAAATATAAATTGGAATAAATATATGAAAGATGAAGTTGAAATTTTGTTCAGTGACAAGAAACTTGAAAGCAAGTCGTTCCGTTGCGCAAACTGTGGCGGAAAAACTGTTTACAAACCCGAACTTCAAAAATTGCAGTGTGAATATTGCTTTTCGGTTTTTGACGTTCCCAAAAACGAAAAAATAACTGAGCAACCTATCGAAGACTTGCTGACTAAAGCAAAAGTTTGGTCAGACACCGATGTAATCAGGTGTGAAAGTTGTGGCGCCAAAGAGATTGTCAAAAAAGGACAAATTTCAAAGATTTGTTCGTTTTGTGGTTCGTCAAACGTTGTGAAAACCAAAGAAATAGTCGGCATGAAACCACAGGGCGTTTGCCCTTTTGAAAAATCTGGTGCTGAGGCCGAAGTATGCGCAAAAAAATGGGCGAAAAAAAAGTGGTTTGCACCAAGGGCATTCAAAAAGAATGTCAAGACTGAAAAATTACATGGTGTCTACAGTCCTGTATTTACATTTGATTGCAAAACAGACACCACGTATCACGGAACACTTGCAAAAAGGGAAACCGAAGTGTATTATCGTGACGGCAAGGCATATACCAGGTCAAAAACCAGAACTTTTGGAATAAAAGGAAAACACACAAAGTTTTTTGACGATTTGATTGTGCGAGCATCGCAAAATATCTCTGAAATTGTTATGCGTGGACTTGAACCTTTCCCAACCAACAATGCAAGCAAATACAGTCAAAGTTTTTTGTCGGGATATACTGCGAATACATATTCAAAAGATGGTGAACAAACATGGAAAGATTGCAAAAATATTATGTCTATGCGAATAAAAAGTGAAATTTTGCGAAGATATGATTACACAAGTGTTATTTCATTTTCAAGCGATACAAACTATTTGGAAACAAAATTCAAATACATTTTGTTACCAATATATATCGGACACTTTGAATATCGAAAAAAATTGTATAACTTTTATATAAATGGAGTAACTGGAAAAGTTGTTGGAAAAACACCAAAAAGTCCATGGAAAATACTTTTGGTGGTTTTGCTTGCATTGGGTTTAGCAGCACTGTTTGTATATTTGTTTTTCATTTTGCCGGCCATTTACGAAACGGGCGATATGCTTGACGGACTTTTCGTTCACTGAATTTGAGTAAAAAAACTGAAATTAGAAAATATAAAAAATACAAAAAATATTTTGAAATATTTTAAAGTTATTGTAAAATTTCAAAAAGGAGAAAAATTATGAACAAAAATATGGTTTACAAGCTTTTGATATCTTTGTTTATTTTGGCTGGCGGAGTGCTTTGGCTTTTGTCTGTTGCTGTACCCGAAGTTTTTGGATGGTTTAATGCTTCGTGTGCTGTGGCAGTTGCAACTGGTGGTGCTGGATTGTTGCTTGTTGTAAAGGGCGTTTTCAAACAAGGAAGCGTATCTTACAAAAAGGGTAACATTTGGCTTGGCGTTGCACTTTTGATTGTGACAATATTCTCACTCACTTGGGGACTTGTTATGCCAAAAGAATACATTGCTCCACTTGTATGCATTGTTGTGGCATTTGGGCTTGTATTTGGAATTTTGGCAACTGGTGGCGAAAAGTGGGATCAAGGTGATAATCAAAAAGAAGGTTACAAAAATTATCATCAACGCAAAGCCGAAGAATTGGCAAAAGAACAAGAAGCAAAAATTTCAAACGACGAAAAGGTTGTTGTTGAAATTGAAAAAGAAGAAGAAAAGAACAAATAAAGCATCAAAAACATCTCAAAAAATCTTTGAGGTGTTTTTTCTTTTCAAAAAAATGACAAAAAAAATTTTTTTTTGAAAAAGTGTTGACAATGACGTGTTTTTTATGTTAATATTGCAACGTTGATTTGGGAGTTTAGCTCAGCTGGGAGAGCATCTGCCTTACAAGCAGGAGGTCATAGGTTCGAGCCCTATAACTCCCACCAACATCATGGAAGGTCGTTCGACCTTCCTTTTTTTTGCGCCTTGGGGTATTTACATCGGGTTTGGTGTGTGTTATAATTTTTACAGTTGGGGGGTTGCTATGAAAAAAAATAGCAGAACTTGGGTTTATCTGTTTGGAATTGTAATGGCACCATTATTGATGTTATGCGGGTTTCAGTTGGGGAATTGGGCAAAAAACAAAGATTTTGGCATAGTTGCACCAACCGACCAAATTGCCGAATACAGGCAAGAACTCAGTTACATAAATACGATGTTTGAAAATGAAACTCAAAATCGTATTATTGTCAAAACAAAACGAAATATTGTCGACAAAAAAGCAGTAAGTGTTGCAAATGGATATTCGGGACTTAACGTTTTGCAATACGCAAGTTATCAAGATGCGACAGATGCACTTGAATATTATTCTTCGCTTGATTATGTAACTTTTTGTGAACGAGATTTTGAAATTTCTTGCAACGATTTGCCCGATAATATCGCACCCGAAAATGTACGTGGAACAAACAATTTGTCGTGGGGTGCGGACTTGTTGGGTGTGGGGACATATCAACAATACATACTTGAAAAATACAAAGATGTAAAAAATTTGCCAACCGTATATATTGCGGTTTTGGATACGGGAATTGACACAGACAACGAATTTTTGCAAGGCAGAATTGCTTTCGACCTTGGCATAAGTTATTATGACAGCACTCTTTATACTGGCAAAATAAGTACATACAAATTTGAAGATGACAACTCGCATGGAACACACGTATCTGGCACGATTGTTGATTTGACACAAAGCAACGTAAAAATTATTCCAATAAAAGTACTTAACAGCAAGGGCAGTGGCTCTATGTCAAACGTTCTTTCGGGAATAGAATATCTTTTGAACTTGAAAAAGTTGGGGAATAACGTTTGCGCTTTCAACATGAGCCTTGGTGGCTATGGATATTCTCAGCAAGAAGAAAAAATAATTGACAGTTGCTTTGAAAACAACATTATGCCAGTTGTTGCCGCAGGCAATGAAAACTATTTTTCAAAATATTTTTCGCCATCTTCAGCAAAAAACGCATTGACTATTTCGGCACTTGCAAGAAATGAAAAATATCAAAATGGCTTAAACTTGGCGTACTATTCAAATTATGGCTCAAATGTAGATTTGTGTTTGCCAGGTTCAAAAATACTCAGTTGCGTTCCCAATGAATGTACTTATGAACAAATTTATACGTCAAAAACTGGCGGAAAATATGCGGTTATCAGTGGAACATCAATGGCAACGCCACACGCAACAGCATTGGTTGCACTGTACGCTACATATTATGGAAATGATTTTGAAGTAAAGACCGTTGAGCAAAATCTTAAAAATTCAACTTATGATTTTGGAGCAAAGGGACAAGACGATGCATTTGGGTTTGGTGTTCCAAACATGGAACTTGGCATCGACAAATTTGTACTTGACAAAGCACCAAAATTATCCTTTGGCTCAGATGGCTCATCTTTCAATTTTGAAGATAGTATCCTTGTCAAGATTGAAAACCAAAATAAAAAATATAACGGATATGAATACAAAATCGTTTACACAACCGATGGCACATATCCAACAACTGTTGCTGGCTTGACATATACATCACCTTTGAATATAACCCAATCGACAAGTTTGAAGATAGCCATTTACTTGTTGGATGGCAACGGCAATGTTTGCGCTGACAGTGAATGTTTCCAAGTTGACTATTTTAAGGGAACCAGCACTTGCAATGATGATGGCACAGGATTTGTAATTGACAAAAACGGAGTTGTAACTGAATACAAATCTGGACTTGAAAATATAATTTTGCCACAATACATAAACGGCGTAAAGGTGACAAAACTTGGCGACGACTTGTTTTGCGGACGTGCAATAAAAAGTTTTGTTTGTGACTTTGACGTTTTGATTGACGGATATCCATTCTGTTGTTGCGATGGACTTGAAGAGTTGACACTTGGGGCAACCGATGCCACAACACTTGCCCAATATTGTCCACTTCTTAAAACACTCAATTTGCCAAATGCAAATCAGATTGGTGATGGCAATACAAACATCAGGCTTTTTGGTTACTTTTTTGGAAGCAAAACTGTTTTGGGATGTTTTGCATTGGAAAACGTAAGTCTTCCAAAAATAACCGAAGTGCCTGATAATGCATTTTCAGATTTTGTCAACCTTGACAATGTTGACTTGGACTTTGAAAACTTGACAAGTATAGGAAGAAATGCGTTCAATTTTTGCCAAAAACTTGAACTGTCCATAAACTGTTCGCAACTTGTCGAACTTGGTGAAAATGCGTTTTACAATACAAAAATAAAAGAATTTTGTGCCGACAGGCTTGAAGTTGTTGAAAGTAATACTTTTGATATGTGTAACAACTTGGAAAAGTTGATTTTGAAAAGTGTTGTCAAACTCAAAAAACATGCTTTTGGCTGTAAAACTGCTCAAACGCAAATTTTCCTTGGACAAAGGGATGTTACAATAACAAAAAATGCATTTGACGTTCCAAAAAATTCAAAAGTCACAATTTTCTGTTTTGATGCAAATGGAATAAGCCTTGCGACTGGTGTCAGATGCGTTGAAGCAAGTGTCAGTTTGAAAAGCAACAGCGAAGAAAAGACCGACTTTGATGTCACTGGCTACAACTGCAATGTCAAAACTTATGTTTCCGACGACAACAAACTTGACCCAAATGATGAATTGGTTGACTGTCAATCTTTTGAAGGTTTTAACTTTGGCACAAATTACACTTTTGAAAAATTTACAAATCAAAAGAAATATTACATCTCAGTAGTGGAAGACCAATACTCAAACCAATGTCAAAATATCATAAATGCCACAGGTGAAAAGAAAGCATACAAAATAAAAATAAACAACCTTTGCGACAGTGTTGTGACAGACGAGATGGCATATAGTTTTTATGAGGGTGAAATTGTTGTTTTGACGGTGGAGCAATTCAAGGGAACAAAATTTGTTTCGATGAATGTTGACGGGGTTGATGTTACAAAAGATGTTTCAAATGATACTTATACGTTTGTTATGCCATGCAAAGACCTGAGTGTACAAATCAATTATGAAAAGATTTTGTATGCGGTCAAAGTTGAAATAAGTGGCAGTGGAAATTGCCAAGTAAAAGACCAATACGACAATCAAATAGCGACAGCATATTTCAATCAACCAATCTTTGTGGAATATTCTGATGACAAAAATTATGTTTCGACACTTTATTATATTTCAAGTGAAGGCAGAAAGTACGCATTGGAAATCAATGAACAATCGACAGCACTTTTGATGCCAAATTGCGATATTTCGATTTACATTTCATTCAAAAAGGTGGACTTTGAAGACTTTGGAATATTGTGTGACAGCAATGAAAAAATATTTGAAGTATACAAATATAAAGGCAATGATACAATCGTAAACATTCCACAATATTACACAAGAAACAGCATAAGATACAGATTGTCAAAAATATCAGTTTTGGCATTTGCCAACAATCAAAGTGTCAAATCTGTAAACGTTGTGTTTGCAAGCAAAGATATCGACATCGAAATCGAAATGTACGCATTTCAAAATTGTACAAATCTTGAAAGTGTCAGCGTGGGAAATATAACCGTGATTGGAAATGGCTCGTTTGACAACTGTGGAAAACTGAAAGATATTGATTTAAAAAACTGCCGTGAAGTTGGAAGAAATGCATTCAATGGTTGCAATTCACTGATCAGTGTTGATTTGACAAATTGTGAAAGTTTGAAAGAATCGGCTTTTTATGCATGTGAAAATCTTTTGATGGTGGAACTTGGCAACAATATCAAATACATTCCCAAAAGATGCTTTGCAAGATGTTCAAGTTTGCAAAATATAGATTTGAAAAATGTTGAAACAATCGGTGAAAAAGCTTTTTATAGTTGTTTTTCCTTGTCAGATATCGACTTGTCTTCTTGTACTTTGTTTGAAAAAAATGAAAACGGTGACGGATACAACTTTTATGATTGTGCTGACCTTCAAAATGTAACTTTGGGCAAAGATTTGAAAGTTTTGCCTTCATACGCTTTTGGGGGTTGCAACGGCATTGGCAATACTGATTTTTCAAATTTGGAAGAAGTTGGGAGCAATGCATTTACATTTTCATCCAATCAAAAAATATATTTGCCAAAATTGAAAAAGATTGGAAGTTATCCATTCCAATATGCAAGACGTTTTGTGCTTGCCGAGCCTGGACTTTTGGGTTCTGAATGCAAATTGTCATATTTTTTGAGTTACATTTATGTTGAAAAACAAAATGAAAATTATGTTGGAAGTTTTATCAAACAAAGGTGCAATAACAGAGTTGAAATCAATGACTATATTGTGTATACATCGTGCAATGCAAAGGTGATTACTTTTGAATTGGAAGATGGAACAATTTTGAGTCAAGATTGTTACGCTTGGACAGAAGAATACTCCGTTCCAAAATATTTTGAAAAAGATGGTGAAAGACAAAAAATTGCAAAATGGCAAATAAAAGGCACTGACACTTTTGTTTTGGAATATCAAATCAAACACACTGGACAAAATATGACCTATGTTGCCGTTTTGGTACCAGAAAAACTTTCAATCAAATTCTTTTACAATTTTGATTTTGACCATTCTGGAACAAAAAATGATGAAGGCGACCTTGCGTTTGTGTTGGAATTTGATTATGACGACAAGATTGTGCTTACAAAATTTGAATGTGATTGCGTTCAAAAAATTCCGTTCTTTGATATCCGTTTGAAAATAAATCAAAATTATTATTATTCTTTCCAAATGTATCTGGATTTGTACTTGACGTTTGAAAAATGGGACAAAGATATTGATGGAAAATATATAAGTGATATCTTTGATATGTTCGACCAAAATGGTGAACTTTGTTTGTTTGCAAATTACAAGCCAAAGGATGTAAAAATTTGTTTCAGTGCACAAAAGTTGGAAAGAACATCTTTCAATGGCAAAATTGTTTTGATAAATCTGTTTGGAGACAGTGAGTTCAAAGACGTTACAAGCAGTGTTGACAAAAATAGCCTTGAAAGCAAACTTGAAAATATGTTTCCAGACGGCGCAGAAAATTATATCCTTGAAAAATTTGATACGGGATTTCAACTTGTAAAAGCGGTCTGAAAACAAGCAAAAAAAAATATATTTTTTCAATTCACAGATTTGTGTCTGTGAATTTTTTTTGATTTGTTTTGTCATGTTTGGATGAAAATTGTCATAAATTATTTTAAGGTGAATTTATGGAATATGATGATTTTTTGCTTGCAGAAGATTACAGTCAAATTGCGAAAGCGTACTTTCAAAACATGAAAGAAAAGGGATATGCTTTTGTAAGATTGGATGACCAAGAACAAAAAAGAAAAGAGTATGCGCAAAGATTGGTTGATACTTTGACACTTACAACAAACGATTACAAAAAGATTATGCCATACTTGAAATTGGCTGAAAAACAATTTTTGAATCAACTTTTTTCACTGACCCAAGCACAATGCGAAAGTTTGAAAAGGATGTACGATGTCCAAAGCCAAAATTTGTGTCAAAAAAAAGATATCAAAAAGGTTGTGTCCAACGAGGCAAAAATCCTTTGCGATATGCTTGAACTTTTGTTTTTGGAACAAGACGAAAATTTTGCAATAATAAAAAACATGATTTTTGAAAGATTGCAAATTCTTAAACAAGAATAAGCGACTTTTTGATTTTGGAAATCTTTGACAAAAAATAAAAATTTGTACATCTTAATTTCACTTTTTTAGTGTAAATTGATTGGTGTACAAGTTTTTTTTGACTTGACAAACAATGTTTTTCTTTTTATAATATTTTTGTGAAAAAGTTGACTTTGTATTTTTGCATTTGTTGTCTTGTTGCCTTTGCATTTGTTGGCATCAATACTTTTTGCAATCAAAGTTTTGCAAATGTGCAAAAGGTTCGCATAACAGTGGACAACACACCCATTTATTCAAGACAAGACTTTTTGGATATCAACAAATCTGAAAGAGAAACTGCACTTTTGCAAAAAGCAAGATTGCATCAAATTTTTACAGTTTCGCAGGAATATGACAAAGTCTATGGGATATATTTGGATGAAAATCAAAATACTGTCGGCTATGTTTTGAAAAGCATGACCATCGACAACAGCATTTCATCCCCACAAAAAAGTTTGAATTACAATGCCGAAATTCTGGCAGATGCAAATACCTTTGAAAAACTTGGCGACGAATACAAAATGCTTGAAACAGTTTTGAAAAAGGGTGACAAGGTTTGCATTTTGAACGGATACAATCAAAATTCACAGTACACGTTTGTAAGTTTTTATTCGGGTGACGTGCTTTTGAATTGCTATGTAAAAACCGAAGTTTTAAAAGTCCCAGGTGTAAGCAGTACTTTGATTGTTTCGCTTTCTGTTTTGGTTGCTGGATGTACGATTGCAATCATACTTACAAAATTGGTCGTTGGAAAACAAAAGAAGATAAAATCCAAAAATATGTAGGAAGGTGTAATTATGGCAGAGATTTTCAAAAAGAAATTGGACAAAACTGTTGACAAAACAATTGACAAAGCTATTGACAAAATTGTTGATGAAACTTTGGAAAAATTGGATAAAAAAGATTAAAGGTTGGTATTTATGTTTGAGAACTACAAAAAAAGTAGGTCACTGAGAAAACAAACAAAATTGTTTGAAGATGAAAAATTTGATATTGACGAAGAGGGGCGTGGAATTATTGAAATTGGTGCTGGTGATTACAGCGATATTTTTTCTTATTACAGTTTGAACAATTACAATGTGCTTGACAGTGAATTTAATGCCTTTTTGGAAACAAAGGCAGATGCAATTCCAATGAAACACGAACTGACACTCAACTTTCATGTCAAAGAACCTGACGAAGCGAAAGAACAAGAAATAAAATTTGCATTGAAAGAAAATTACGAACGTGAAATTCATGCAATCAATCGAAAAATGCACCGAAATAATATATTTTCACTGTATATGCTTTTAATGGGGTTTTTGTTTTTTGTGGTTTATATAACAATTGTGCATTTCAATTTGTATTTTGCAATCAAAGTTGTTTTTGAAATCGCAACCTGGGTGTTCTTTTGGGAAGCGGTTGACAGTTTCTTTTTGGAGCGCAGGCATCTGAAAATTGAACGGCTGAAAAAATACAGACTGTTGAAAAGCAAAATTGTTTTGAGTGAATTTGTCATAAAAACATTTGGCAAACAGGGCGGAGAAAAAAAACATTTGGCAAAAAAGAAAAATAATGAAAATGAACAAAACTCAAAGAAATAAATTGCTCAGTGAGTAAACAATCAAATAACAAAAATTTGTGTTAAAATCTAAGCGAATTTTATATATAAAAAAATGTATACCACACTGGTATACATTTTTTGATTTTTTATGCCACTTTGTCAACGCGTATCGACAAGTTTTGTTTGTCGTTTGCGTCGCCGACGATTCGTACGGTTTCTTCTTTAAGTTCGTAACACAAATTTACCACCGAAACACTTTCATAATTTTCAAGTGTGATTTGGCATTCGCCGGTGCCGTCGGGTTGACGATTTACCGAAAGGGGAAGGTTTGAACCGTCCAAAACCGTGGTTTCAAATCTTTTTTTGCTGTCGTAATGAATTCCACTGATTGTAATTTTCAATTTTGAAGTGCATTTGTTTGTAAACTTGAAACTTATTGTAATCTTTTTGTTGTTTTGTGTAAACGTTGTGTCTACGTCTGGGATTTCCCAAAAACTGTGATCAAATTCGCCATTTTCGGCATTTGCAACAAACGTACTGCCACCAGCGGTACCTTCAATTGTAAGTTTTGCCTCTTGCGGAACATACACAAGATCAACACGATTGTTCCAACTGTATTTGTAAGAAATCAAACTCAAAACAACTCCAACACCAATCAATGTTGCCACAACAACTAAAGACACTATTGACAAAGCAAGTTTCAATCTTCGTTTTTCCATAAACACTTCCTTTATATTCATTTTACACATTTTGTTGCTTTTTAACAAATATTTTGCAAAAAATTTTCGATAACTGTGATTGTAAAATGTAATTCAAGATGAAATTGTCAAAAAGTTGGCAAATTGTCATATCGGATTATTGATTTTCTTTGGAAAATGTGATATCCTTGAAAAAAAGGAGTCTTTGATGAAAGGTTCATTGAATAAAGGATTTTTGTCGTACTTGTTGCTTTTTGTGGGACTTTTGATGGCATGTGTTTTGATTATGATGACCATAATGCTCTTGTCACCTGGTACTTCAATTTTGGGTTATTGCTATGTAAGGCAGACCAAAGTTTACACTATCGACACATTTGATGGTGATGACGGAACAAATTATGTTGACAACGAAGGAAACAAAATCAGTTTTGCAAATGAAGAAAATAAAAAATTTATTAACTTTTCAAAAATTGATGTGTTGAATATTTTGGTAAATTGTTCGTCTGTAAAAGTAAGGCGGGGTGATTTTTCAAGAATAAAAGTCACCACAACTGTAAAAGGCTTTGCAAAATCAAAAGATGTCAAAGATGTTGTCGTAAACAAATGTTATGATACTGAGTTTTCACTTTCGATTGACGTTCAAGACCAAAATTATTTGTGGACTATTGCCGATGGTCGTGTGATTGAAATAACTCTTTCAGAATATGATTATAATGAACTTGAAGTCAATATTTTCACAAAAAAAGGAAACATTGCGTTTGCAAACGATAAAGCAAATACTATAAATGAAAATATTATGATTTTTGGCACAATAAAAGCACAAACCGAAAACGGCAATATCTGGCTTTCAGATGACGTAAATCCAAATGGACTTTTGAAAAAAATTGATTTGAACACAAAAAAAGGTGATATAACTGTTGGCAATGTGAAGAAATTTGTTGTTGAAACCGCCCCAGAAAACAACCGCATCCCAACAGTAACTTTAACCGCCCAAAACGGAAAAATAACAACAAAAGATATACAAGCAGACGTTTTGACTTTGGCTGGCGAAAAAACAAAAACAGATATCGGCAATATCGAAGCAAACAAGGTTGACTTCCATATCAAAAGTGGAATTGTCAAACTTGGCAATATAACTGGTGATTTGGCGGACAGCAATGAAGTAGCAAACAATGTAAAACTTGACGTTGGTGACGTAAGTGGAAGTGTGGTGTTGCCACAACTTACTGATTCGGAAGTGATGTTTGGTAATATTGGCGGTGACGTTTTGATAAGCACAAAGGCTGGAAGTGTCAACATCAAAAAAGCATCAAAGAAAATTGATATTCGCACACAGGGCGGAAAAATTGACATAAAAGTTGCAAATGGCGAAAACACAACTTACTTGTCAACAAAAAAAGGTGCAATCAATGCAAAATTTGTCGATGTAAAAGGACAAAATGACATTTTGAGCGAAAATGGACAAATTTCAATCAGTTATATCCAAAACGATATATTCAAACTGATTGCAAAAGCAAAAAATATAAATTTCAAGTCGGAGAACAAAACAATCAAGGATCAAGCAACAGGGTATCCAAGCACAAGTAACAGCGAAGTTGCCACAAGTGATATTGTAAACGTTCAAACAAAAGGCGATGTAGATATTTACAGTGTACCAGGCGTTTAATTTCAAGTGCAATGAATAACTTTTTCAACTATGGTGGCGGTCGAAAGACTGCCACTTCTGTTTATTCTGCCAAGATTCAAAAGGCATTCTGCATCGCCAGTGGTTATTTTGTTGGCACGTTCTTCACATGTCAAAATAAGTTTGTAGCCACGACGGGACAAAATCTGTTTTGAAAGATTGTTGTATTTTCCAAAAGGATAAGCAAAAACATTGGTTTCAAGACCCGTGTTTTTTTTGAGTGCGTTTTCAAAAAGGTCAATGTCATCGTTCAAATTTTTGGTGTATTCTTCATCGGTTTCACAGCATCTTTGACCTATGCCATATCTTGGTGAAAACTTGTGCATATCAAAAGTGTGATTGCCAATTTCAAAGCAACCGCTTTCGGATATTTGTTTTATTTGTCCCCAAGTAAGATGTGAATAATTTGGGTTTGAGTCATCTTTGACAGAAAAGTTGTCACTTATTTTTGCGATTACGTTTATGTTTGCTTTTGCATTGTATTTTTTCAAAACTTCCAAGCCGTAATAAAGGTTGTTATAATATCCGTCGTCAAAGGTTATCATAATAGGTTTGGATGGGAGTGGCTTTTTGTTGTATACATAATCAATCACTTGAGAAGGAAATACCGTTGTATAACCATTTTGCTGTAATGCAATGATGTCTTGTTCAAGTTGAAACTTTGAAACTATGTATGTACCTGTTTTGCTGTTTAGTATGCTGTGGTACATCAGTATTGGAAGTGAAACGCTCTGTTCATCACAAAAACTTTGTAAAGACGGTGCAAAGCCAAAGCCTATACAAAAAATACAAATGATAGCCAATGTAATACATAAAAATTTTTTCATACTGGTAGTATGCGTAACTTTTTCAAAAAAATGTATATACATCTTGTGGGTATTTTTTTTGTAATTGCTTTATGTTGTGATATCAAAAAAAAGTTTTTTTTTGCCACATTTTTGTGTTGACAAAATTGAAACAAACGGGTATGCTTGACACTGGATAATATGAAAAAGGAGGGATTTTTTTGAATACATGCAATAACAAATATTGCTTTTTCAATCAATCTAATATGTGTCGTTTTGAGGGGAACACACAGTTGGACAAGCACGGGATGTGCAAAAATATGGTTATATTCAATCAAGAATACAACCACCGAGTTTACAAATTTAAACTTTGTGAGGGTCAAAAATTTTGACAATATGCAAAAATATCTTTTGCATAAATTGCAGAAGAAAACAATGCATTTTGCAAGACAGTCGCTTTGACGAATTTGGAATTTGTCAAAACATTTGCATAAAAGACAAAACACATAAAGAAGAAAATCAAAAATTTGTTAAACTTGTCACATCACCGCTTGATTAAAAGCAAAAAAACAAGCCCAATTTATTATCCTTGGGCTTGTTATTTTTTTGTGCTTTGCATTTTTTGTATTGATATTATTCTTGCGATTGTTCTATTTCTGTTTTGTTTTGAACTACTTGCGTTTTCAAAAGGTCGCGGATATCTTTCAAAATTTGGTCGGTTGTTTCAACTTTTGGTTTGTTTGCCTCTTCCAATGCCCTTGCTTCGGCAAGCGCTTGTGCTTTTTGTTCCAAATGTTCTTTCCATGCTTTTTTGAAAGGAATTTTGTTTTGTTTTGCAAATGCTTTTACACTTTTGCGTTCGCTGATATATTCCTTGTCAGTAGCGTGGTACATTGCGTCTTTGAAAACTTCGTTTGCTTTCATTGCTGTTTTGAGTGCAATAAACAAAACAAATGCAATGATAAAGAAATTGATTATTGCAGTGATGAATGAACCCCAGTCGATGAATATGCTTTTTGCAAGGTCGATTTCACCGTTTACATCATAAACTTTTTTCAAAAAAGTGTATGCCTTTTCAAGTCCGTTTTCGCCACCAAGTGACAAAAGTAAGTTGATAAAAGGCATGATGATTTTGTTTGTAAGGGCGGTTACGATTGTACTGAATGCACCACCGATGATAACGCCGACAGCCATGTCAACAATATTTCCACGGCTTATAAATTTTTTGAATTCGGCAAAAAATCCATGCACATCTTTTTTTATTTTTTCTTCACCTTTTTTGTTTTTCATTCTTTCTCCTTTATTCAAACATATCCCTTACAGCATCGGCAACGGTTTTTACTGTTGACACAACACGTTGCAAAATTGTTGAACCTTTTTGAGCATAGTTCATAAAATTTTGAGCGACTGACAATGGCATAAGGATGTTTGATTGAACTGGTTGGTGCTCCATTTTTTCTTGCAAAAGTTTTGATTTTGCAATTTCATCCTGACGCTCCCTTTCGGCTTGTTGCAAAAAGTTTTGTATAATGACTTTTTTGTCAAATTCTTTTTTGTAAGTTTCTTCCAAAAGTTCACTGAGTTTTTTGTTGAGTGCATAGATATTTTGATACGCTTTGAGTGTATTTATGTTTGGATTTTTGAGTTTTCCAATGGCAATTTCAAGCATCTTTTCACGACAATTCAAAAAAAACAAAATATCTTTGACTTGAAGTTCGATGTTCACACCTTTAAAGTCTGCGAACTCGCCCGAATCATATCTTGATTGAAGTTCATTTTTCAAAACCCTGTTGTTTTCCAAGGCATTTTTGAAGCATTGTTTTACTTCACGATTGCCACGTGACAAAAATTGAGGTGTTTTTATTTCACTTTTGTCCCTTGCGTTTTTTAAGTATTTTTCAATATAAGGAAGATCCAATTTGAAATTTTCGCCAAGCGGATCCCAATCAAACTTCAAATATGCTTGTCCAAGTGATTCGTGTTGCATATTGAGTGCGTTCAATTTGTCATAATCGACTTTGGAGTAGTCAATTTTTGCTGTTTTGTTCATAAAAACCTCTTATATAAAGATATAATATCAAACTGCTTTTTTTTTGTCAATTATTGACATAAACTTGAAAAAAACATTTGAGGTACTTTTGTAATCTCTAAATAACGTTTTGCGAAAAGAAAATAATACAAAAAAAATTGACATATAGTGCGGTTTCAAAGTATATTAAAGAAAAAAAGGAGAAACTTTATGGAACTTAAAGGAACAAAAACCGAAAAAAATTTGATGGAAGCATTTGCTGGAGAAAGCCAAGCACGCAACAAGTACACTTTTTTTGCATCCAAGGCAAAAAAAGATGGTTACGAGCAAATTGCAAATATTTTTTTGCAAACCGCTGACAACGAAAAGGAACACGCAAAAATTTGGTTCAAAGCTTTGAATGGTGGAAAAATTGACGAAACATATGCAAATTTGATTGAGGCTGCCGCTGGTGAAAAGGGTGAATGGAGTGATATGTACGTAAGAATGGCAAAGGAAGCCAAAGAAGAAGGCTTTGACAGACTGGCTTATCAATTTGAAGCAGTTGGAAAAATCGAAAAGGAACACGAACAAAGATTTTTGGCTTTGGCAAAAAATATAAAGGAAGGGAAGGTGTTTGCAAAGGAAGGTGAGACAGTTTGGATTTGCCTGAATTGCGGACATATCCACGTTGGAAAACAAGCGCCTGCCGTTTGCCCAGTTTGTGAACATCCACAATCATACTTTGAAGAGTTCAAAGCAAATTATTGAAATTTTGTCCGCTTTTAAAGCGGGCTTTTTTTTGCTTTGAAATCAAAAAAATAAAAACGATTTTTTTTTGAAAATAGGCACAAAAATATTTTTGAAAAAAAACCAAAAATTTGCAAAAAACCATATTGACAGATTGGCAAAATTGTAATACAATCAAAACGTAAAAAGAGGTAAAAAAATGGTTAGTATATTTTTGACAATTGGAATTGTAGTAGGCAGTGCCCTTACCGTAAGTGGGGCAGCGATGATTGTAAAAAAATGCAACAAAAATTTGGAAAAAAATCAATCTGCGGACTGCATTTTGCAAGATTTGCCTTATTCAATTCAAAAACCGATTGAAAACTACTATGATTTGTTTTTGAAGGAAGAATTTTCAAAAACAACAAACAAAAGAAGAACGGATGGATTTATTGCGAACAATCATTTTGGTGATTTTGGTATGTAGGAGTTTAAAATGGAAAATCAAAGAAAGCACGATTGCATGCTTATGCTGATTGCACAAACAAGGGCAATTATACAAAACTTGAAAGACGAAGAAAACAAATATTACACACGATTTTACAAATGTAAAGAAGTGGTTTTGGACGTTGAATCTTTGTCAGTTGTTCAAATGTTTCTTGCAAAATCAAAAATTCTTGAAAAGTATATGAACATTGCAAACAAGCACAGTGAACAAGAAATTTTTGACAAAATTGAAACTCTTCGAGATCAAGTAGGCAAGCTTCGAAATGACGAAATCGTTATAACTTATTTGAACGGGAAAAAGAACTTGGAAGATTTGCGCCTTCAATGCGTGGAAATTACAAGACTCAGAAAAAAATATGAAAACGACTTGAAAAAATACATTAAGGAACTTGTAAGATACAAAAGAAGAATAAAACAAAACGACACTGAAAAAT
>ULVL01034753.1_pt1 | contig 19554 bp, 16 predicted proteins | sample 1959381 | NCBI WGS metagenome assembly ULVL01 (sample SAMEA4835785, study PRJEB28245) | human gut metagenome | biome: gut microbiome; material: fecal sample | place: Denmark | collected 2008
TGAAAAATATAAAATATTTCCTGTAATAATTGAAGATGAAATAATTGAAAACAGAAAAATATCTAAATCATCAGTAGAGTTTGCTAATCCGTTTTATGGAATGTATCCTAGAGAAATGAATGAGCCAAGAACGTTTTTACAAGATGCAGTAGAAATTATATGTACTTTTCCATTTAGTGGGGATCCTAATATTTTTTATTATAAGGCAAGCACATTTACTTTGGGTGGAGCTCCAGAATTAGAATTATACGATGGTTATTTTACAATTTCAAAAAAAATTCCGCTTGCAGAAACAAAGAAAGAAGATAGTAAGACAAAATTGGAAGAGGGAATTAAATCTTCTTTAAATGAAATAAAAAAATATATTGGCTGGTGCAATGCAGATGTAAATAAATATAATGAAACTTTAATAGATTATGCCAAAAAAAAATTGGATATAAGAAAAAGCAAAGTATCAGATTTTTATAATGCATCTAAAGTATTTGAAATTCCAATTACTACGAATAACTCAAAAACAATTAATACAATTAAAGTTGAAAGAAAGATTGTGCCAGTAAATGTTAATTCATCAATTAATAGTCCAGAATACTCAATATCAGATGAAGCGTATGAAGATATTATTGATATATTAAAACATCAATGCTCAACATTTGAAAGAACACCAGAAGTATATACTATGCTTAAAGAGGAACAATTACGTGATATATTATTAGGAACTTTAAATGCAACATTTAAAGGCAAAGCAAATGGCGAGTGTTTTAGAAAAAAAGGAAAGACCGATATCAGTATTGAATACGACAATCGATCTGCATTTGTTGCCGAGTGCAAGATTTGGAGTGGTAAACAAATATTAAAAGAAGCTTTAGCACAGTTACAGAGCTATATTACATGGAGAGATACAAAGGATTGTTTAATTATTTTTTCAAGAAATAAAGACTTCTTTAAAGTGCTTGATGAGATAAAAAAGAATATGCCTAATGAAGAAAACTATTATTCACATAAAGAATTAGAAAAAAACATTTTTGAGTTGAAATTAAAATCGATTAACAATGATGGGCAATTTATAATTATTAAAGTGATGGTTTTTGATATTAATAACAATTAATAAAATTAAAATAACCGGTGACTAAACATCATCGGTTTTATTATTATCTAAATTATCTATTACTGCAACTACTTCATCTAAGGTGCTTGTAAATAGGTGTGAATAAGTTTTTAATTTTTGTATGACCTAAGTATTTTGCTACAACTTGAACGTTAGCTCCTTTATTAACTAAAAGGGATGCACATGAATGTCTAAAATCATGAATCCTAATAACTTTTAAACCGGCAAGATTAGCTAATTTAGTTTTTCCAAGCTATGTATTAGAATCAGCTATAGGTTTGGCGTCAGAAACCACAAAGAAATCAGCATTGAATCCATAATAGTCTTTTTTATAAGTTTAGTAAGAGTATTATTAATTTCATAAACTTCTTCTAGAGTTAAATTAATGACTTTTCTAGCATAGTAAGTATATTTTTCTTTTCTTCAACCACTTCTAGATTTACAATCATTACAAACATAAGGTGATTTTACAAGTCTAGAGCATGAAATATCTCTATCATAGTTATTATTTTTATATGTTACATATTGTTTAGGTTCAAAATAAATTTTTTTCTATCTATTTCTCTTAAAATAGATGAGTGAGATCTATCAGTTTCTTTAGTCTCTTTTGCAATTTGATTAATGGATTTATTTTCGTTTAATCCATCTTTTATATTTTTTCTTTTCTCATAAGATAGATGACAATAATTTGCCATTTCTAATACCTCCTTTAATTACAAATAAATTGCTTGGAAGGTATTATACCAATTATAAATCTTATTGCACAACTTTTGTGCACTTATTTTTTTAAAATACAACTAAATTAATAATCTTCATCTTTTATTGCTAAAGCACTAAAAAATGAAAAAATATGATATAATCATTATGAGGTGTATAGAATGATTAAACATACTGATCCGTATAAAGTTTCTCAGATATTCTCAAATGAGAAAACTATTATATATAAGATTCCAAAGTATCAAAGAGAATATACATGGGGACAAAAAGAATGGGGATTATTATTTAATGATATTATTGAAAATGATTATGGTTATTTTTTAGGTTCAATAATTTGTGTAGATAAAAGTGTAAGTGCTATGGGTGATGTTGAACTAGAAGTAATTGATGGTCAACAAAGAATTACATCATTATCTTTATTGCTTGTATCTTTGTATGAAAAGTTAAATATCTTTAAAAATAAATTAGATGAGGATCAAATAACAGACTTAAATAATATTAAAAGGGAACTTGTTATAAGGTCTAATGGTGAAAATATAGCACGTTTGACTCCACAAATACAAAATGATAATAGAAATGATTACTTTAGTTTGTTATGTGAAAAAGGTTTACTTGCTGATAAGGAAAGAAAGAACTATGCTGGTTTAAGAAGAGTATATAAAGCTTATGCATATTTTTCAAATGCTGTAGATAAATATATTGAAGAATTAAATCCTCAAAACGATAATGACAAGATTAATGCATTGTTTGAATTGGTTAGAAGGTTTAATTCAGCAGTGTTAGTTTCGATAGAGGTAGAAACTAATAAAGATGCTTATATGTTATTTGAATCACTTAATAACAGAGGAGTTCCTTTATCAGCAATTGATTTAATTAAGAATCTGCTTATTAGTATTTCAGATAGAGATGGAAAAGCAGAAGAGTGTTATACTATTTGGAAAAAGATTATTTTTTATTTAAGTGATGATTATGGAGTGCAAGAAAGATTCTTTAGACAGTTTTATAATGCATACAGGGATGAATTAAATAAACCATATAAAACAGAAGGAAAAACAAAATATGCATTAGGATATTTAGCAACGAGAACTACATTGTTAGATATTTATGAAAAATTATTAAAAGATGATTATATGACATTTTTAAATAGATTAGAAGCTGAAGCCAAAAACTATGCTATCTTAATAAATAATACAACAGAAGATAATTATAATGAAGCATTGGCCGAATCGTTATTAGCTTTAGATAGAATTCAAGGCGCACCTTCTTACATATTATTGTTATACTTATTATCTAACAAAAGTATATTAAATATAAATGACGATATTATTAAAGATATCATTGAGTATTTAACAAAGTTCTTTGTACGCAGAAATATTACAGACTATCCAAATACAAGAAACTTAACAAAAATATTTATGGATATAGTTGCTTTGATAGAAGGTAAAACAGGAAGAGAAATATATGATATTACTGTTAATTACTTAAAAGAGAATTCATCATCTGATGAAGAATTTGAAAAGAAGCTTAATGGACCAATATATTTAGATAATCCTGATGCCACTAGATTCTTATTATGTTATTATGAGAATAAGTTTAAAACTAACGAAATATATACTGATTTATGGGAAAGAGATAATAGTAATAAATATGTATGGACTATTGAACATATTTTCCCAGAGGGTAATAATGTACCACAAGACTGGGTTGATATGATTGCTAATGGTGATAGGGATTTGGCTAACGAATACTTAATTAAATATACTCATACGTTAGGTAATTTAACTATTACAGGTTATAATCAAACATTAAGTAATCTATCTTATGAAAAAAAGAATAATCGTACAAATAAAGATGGAAATTATGTTGGATATAAGAATGGTTTGAAATTAAATGAAGATGTTGTTGACTTATCAGCATGGACAAAAGACAACATCGAAAATAGAACCAAAAAGTTAGTTACGTTTTTTAAAGATGAGTTTAAATTATAAAAGTCGTTCAAAAGAACGATTTTTTTATGTTCAGAATCAGTAATTTCAATTTAATTATCTATGGTTTAATATGTTTAAAAGAAATCATTTGTTAATGTTTTTTTCTAAATAGATAACAATTTATTATAAAAAAGTATTATTTTAGCATGAAATATATAAACATAATTAAAACAAAGCTTTCTTTTATAGGAGGTATTTTAAATATGAACTACAATAACAGTAATTATGGTTATGAAAGATGCTTAACTAATGAGTCTAGACAGGATGTAGAATATCAGATTAAGAAATTAGTAGAAAAGGGTGTTAAGAGAGAAAATAGATATTTTTAATATGAATTTGGCGCTAAAGAAGATATATTAAATAAACTTGGGAACAACGTAAGACTTCAGAATTAGATTTATTTTCAAAAGAAAATGGCTATTTAAATGTGGGCCTAGTTAATGCTGGACTTCAATTGTTTTGTATGGTATTCTTTAGACCAAACATCAGTCTATAATTAGCACTGTTGATACTTTTGTCGCTCCTAAAAATGGGCCTGTTTATCGCCAAGAAAACTATGTTATAGTTTCTGCATCTGGGAGACTTCCGAGGATATTGTTAGAGCATTAGCTGTTGAAAAATCAGGGGTTTTGTTTGGAGGGTTCTAAATGTTTTTATCCTGTTTAATTTTATATCAAAAACCAATTTACTAATAGATTTGATTCATGCTATAATTTGGTTAGGTGAAATTATGAAATTTGTAGAGTTAAAATGTAAAAACTGTGGGGCTAAATTAGAGGTTGAAGAAGGAACTACTCAAGTTACTTGTAAGTTCTGTGATACGACTTTTTCTATTGATGATGCTTATACTCAAGGGTATAAATATACTAAGGGTGTATTGAAAGCACAAGATGAGCAATATGAAAAGGATCTTGAAAGAGCTAAGGATTTTATGAAAAATAATCCTATTTCTAAATCTTCAAAGATTATGAGTATTATATTTGTGATAATTTTCTTTTTAGTCTTTTGCTTTATTGGGTATAATATCTATAATGATTTTTATGCTGATCATTCTACTGATAATCATTCTACTGATAATCGCTTTGAGATTAAGTCTTTTAATATGCCATATGAGAATAATTCTGGCAGAAGATCTGGTTTCTTTTTGATTGGTAGTCTTGATGATATTGTTACTAATAATAAGACAAATAAAGAACATGCAATTATAGTTGTTTATAAAGATGTTACAACTGCTGAGGAGACTGAGATTAAAAAGATTAGAGATAGTTTAAGTTCTAGAAAGGATTATGATGTATCGCTTGATTATGATAGTAAAGGTTATGTGAATAAATTTATTATTGCAGATATTGATACTGATAATAGTGTTGCTTCTTCAGAGACAGATATAGATGATTATAATCAAATGAAAGAGGAAGTAGAAAACCAGATTAATGAGATTAGAGATAAAATTGGTAATTAAAATTGAGAATCTAAATTAGATTCTTTTTTGATATAATTATAGTGGAGGTATGTATGAGGGTTTCTAGTAGATGTGTGTTAATTGAAAATGACAAAGTATTATTAATTTATAGAGAGAAGAATGATAGGATTTATTATGTTTTTCCGGGTGGTGGAGTTGAAGATGGTGAGACTAATGAAGAATGTTTAATTAGAGAATGTAGAGAAGAGTTAGGAATAAAAATTAATATTATTAAGCAATTATATGAAGTTAAAGGAAAAGACTTTTTGCAACATTTCTTTTTAATAGAAAGAATATCTGGAAAGATTGGTAGTGGGGACGCTAATGAGTATGATATCAATAGAGTTGGTGGTTTACAAAAACCGATGTTTATTGATATTAATAAATTAGTTGATTTAGATGTTGTGTCTAGACCAATAGTTGAACAATTATTAAATGATTATAAAAAATATGGTTCTGGTTTAGGAAAAGAAATTATAACAATTGATGAAGATAAATAATTTACTTGAGGAGGAAATAAGATGAATGAAATAAAATGTCCGAAGTGTGGTACTGTTTTTCAAATCGATGAGGCAGATTATGATTCTATTGTTAAACAGATTAGAGATAAAGAATTTGATAAGGAAATAAGTTCTAGAGAAGAACAGCATAAAGTAGATAGAGAAAATGCTGTTAAGTTGGCAGAAGCACATATTAAAGAAGAGTTAGGGCAAGAACTTAATAGAAAAGATTTAGAAATTAGTGAGTTAAAATTATCATTAAAAGTAAATGAAGAGAAAACTATAAATAAAGTTGAAAAAGAGTATCAAGAACAGATAAATAAATTACAGTTACAAATAACAGAGTTAAAGAGTAAGATGCAGTTACAAGAGTCTAAGAGTGAGTTAGATATACAAAAGGCTGTATCTGAAAAGAATCAGAAAATATCGGATTTAAGTAGTGAACTTGCTCTTAAGAGTAAAGAATTCGAGTTGAAAGAAACTACTATAAAAGAATCATATGAAAATAAGTTAAAAGATAAGGATGATCAAATTGCATATTATAAAGATTTTAAAGCTAAACAGTCTACAAAGATGATTGGGGAATCTTTAGAACAACATTGTAATGTAGAATTTAATAGATTAAGACCATTATTTAAGAATGCTTATTTTGAAAAAGATAATGATGCTAGAACTGGATCTAAGGGAGATTTTATATTTAGAGATTATGATGATGATGGTAATGAGATTGTTTCTATTATGTTTGAGATGAAGAATGAAGCGGATATGACAGCGACTAAACATAAGAATGAAGATTTCTTTAAGGAACTTGATAAAGATAGAAAAGAGAAGAAGTGTGAGTATGCAGTACTTGTTTCATTATTAGAGGCAGATAATGATTACTATAATGATGGTATTGTAGATGTATCACATTTATATGATAAGATGTATGTTATTAGACCGCAGTTTTTTATACCTTTAATAACATTAATTAGAAATCTTGCGAATAAGTCATTAGAATATAGAAAAGAACTAGAAACTATTAAGAATCAAAATATAGATATTACACATTTTGAAGAGAATATTAATACATTTAAAGAAGGTTTTGGTAGAAACTATAGACTAGCGGCAGAAAGATTTCAAAAAGCAATAGAGGAAATTGATAAGACAATTGATCATTTACAAAAGACAAAAGAACATTTATTAAAGACTAATGATAATTTAAGACTGGCTAATAATAAAGCAGAAGATTTAACTATAAAAAAATTGACACATAATAATCCAACAATGAGTAAGATGTTTGGAGAGTTAGAAAAAAATAGTAAAGAAATCAGTAGTAAAGTAGAATAAACATTTTGAGTATTTAAACTTTAAAGACTACTTGTATTTGTTTAATATTGATTTATTATTTGAACAATAATATTTAAAAAAATTTGACAAGTACTAATTTTGGTGTTATTATTTAAGTAATTTCGTTGATGAAGAAATTATCTAAGTAGTTATTTAGAATTCTATACAGGGAATAATGGTTAGCAACTGAGAGCCATTTTAGAGAGTCTAAGTAATGAATTTCAATAATGGAGTCAAATCGTGATGAGCGTTATTCTATAGAGTGCTAAGTAATTAGAACAAAGGTGGTACCGCGGATTTAATAGTGATTCGTCCTTTTTATGGATGATCACTATTTTTTTATTATAAAGAGAGGGATGCAATATGAAAGAAAAATTAGAAGAAATCAGAAGTAAAGGATTAAAGAAAATTGAAGAAGTAAAAAAATTAGAGGATTTACAAGAAGTTACTAGAGAGATTACTGGTAAAAAAAGTGAATTGACTGAAGCTTTAAAGTCTCTTAGTGAATTATCAGTAGAGATGAAGAAGACTATTGGTATGCAAGCTACAGAGATTAAGAAGTTGTTTGCTGATAAGTTAAAAGAAAAAGAAGATGAATTAATTAATGCTAAGAGCGTTGTTGATAAACCTTTAGATTTAACTTTACCAGGTATTGATGTTGAAGGTGGAGCTCTTCATCCAATTACACAAATGTGCTATGACTTAAATGATGCCTTCTTATCACTTGGATTTGAAGTTTATAGTGAAGATGATATTAGTAGTGAGAAGTATGCTTTTGATAATTTAAATTTCCCTGCTGATCATCCTGCTCGTCAATCTATGGATACATTCTGGTTGGATGGAACTGAAGATAAGGCTGGAAATGAACGTTTATGTTTAAGACCACATTTAACAGGTGGGTCTGTTAGATACTTATTAGAGCATGGAGCTCCTGCTAGATTCGTATATCCTGGTAGAGTTTATAGAAATGAAACTACTGATGCTAGACATGAGAGAGCTTTCTTCCAATATGAAGCTTTAATAGTTGACAAAGATATTTCATTCTCATCTGGTATGGTTATGATTCAAACTATTTTAGAGAAAGTATTTGGTAGAAAAATCAATGTTCGTATGAGAGAGGGATTTTTCCCATTTACTGAGCCTGGATATGAAATAGATATGGAATGTTTAGTATGTGGTGGTAAAGGTTGTAAAGTATGTAATCATAATGGTTGGATAGAAGTTATGCCAGGTGGAGTAATTCATCCAAATGTATTAAAGTCTGCTAATTTAGATCCGGAAGAATGGACTGGATTCTATATTAATATAGGATTAGATAGATTGGTTATGATGCGTTATGGAGTAGATGATGTTAGATTATTCCATAGTGGAGATTTAAGATTTTTGGAGCAATTTAAGTAGGAGGTTTTAGAAGATGAAAGTATCATTAAATTGGGTAAAGAAATATGTTGATTTACCAAAAGATGTAACAGAAAAACAAATAGCTTATGATTTAACTTTAAGAACTGTTGAAGTTGAGTCAGTTGAAAATACAAAAGAAAAATTTCATGATATTGTTGTTGGTAAAATATTAGAAGTTAATGAACATCCTAATGCAGATAAATTAAAAGTATGTATAGTTGATATTGGTGAAGAAAAGTCAGTACAAATCGTATGTGGTGGATGTAATTTATATGTTGGTGAATATGTAGTTATATCAAAACCTGGAGCTGAAGTTTATTGGCATGGTGAAGCTGGACTTGTTAAAATTAAAGAATCTAATATGAGAGGTGTTTCATCATATGGTATGATTTGTGGAGCAACTGAAGTTTATCTAGAACAATTATTTCCACCTAAGAGTGAAGATGAAATAGTTGATTTAAAAGGATATGAGTGCAAAGTTGGACAAAATATTGCTGATGTTATTTGTATGGACGATGTTGTTTTAGAAATAGATAATAAGTCTTTAACAAATAGACCTGATTTATGGGGTCATTATGGTATAGCAAGAGAATTATCAGCAATATATAATGTACCATTAAAAGAATTGCCAGTAGTAAAAATTGATTCTAAACTTCCTAAATATAAAGTTGAAATAGAAGAACCTGAGAAATGTAATAGATATGCTGCTGTTGAAATTGAAAATGTTTATGATAAAGAATCACCTATGTGGATGAAGGCTGCTTTAATTAATGGTGGTATGAGACCAATCAATGCGATTGTTGATATTACTAATTATGTAATGATGGCTGTAGGACAACCTTTACATGCTTTTGATAGAACTCATGTAGTCGGAGAAAAGATTGTAGTTAGAAATGCTAAGAAAGATGAAGAGTTATTATTACTTGATAATAATGCAATTAGTTTAACAGAAGATGATTTAGTAATTTGTGATACAGAAGATGCTATGGCTTTAGCTGGTATTCGTGGTGGTAAGAAAGACTCTATTTTGCCAGAGACAACTGGAATTGTGTTAGAAGTTGCTAACTTTACAGCCACTACTATTAGAAAAACTGGTAAGAGATTTGATGAAAAGACTGATGCATCTATTAGATATGAGAAGAATATTGATACTGAAAGAGTAGAGCAAGGTTTAGCATTAGCATTAGAGTTATTTAAAGAATTATTTCCAGAAAGTAAAGTAGTAGCATTTAATGATGTATATCCAATAAAGACAGAAAGAGAAAAAATTGATGTTCCTGAAGAGTTCTTAAATGTTAGATTAGGAAAAGTATTAGGAAGAGAGACAATTGAGAGAGTACTTAAGGCTTTAGGATATGAAGTTACATATAAAGATGGAATTTATCATGTAGTAGTTCCTGTATGGAGATCTACAGGAGATGTTTATTTAAAGGATGATGTAATGGGTGATATAGCAAGACTTTTAAGTTTTGAAAGTTTCGAAGCTAAACCATTAACTATTACATTTGAACATGCGGTATTACAAAGAAAAGTATCACTTGAGCGTAGATTAAGAGAATACTTAGCTTATAGATGTGGATTTAATGAAATATTTACATATCCTTGGATAGATGAGAAGTATATTAATGCTGCTGGTATTAATAAAGAAAATTCAGTTAAACTAGCAACTCCACCATCACCAGAAGAGGCATATTTAAGAAGTTCACTTGTTCCTGGTATGTTAGAGGCGATTTCTAAGAATTTAAGATACTATGATTATTTCAGATTATTTGAAATGGCTCAAGTATTTGAAAAGGGTGTATATCATGAATCTTCTGAAGATGAGACTTTACCAATACATAAGATGTTATTGACTGGATGTATTGTTGGTAAAGATCCTAGTCGTATATTCTATGAATTAAAAGGTGTTTTAGAGAAGATGGCTGGATATACACAAATGGAGAAGATTAGACTAGAAGTTAGTAAAGAAAAACCAAGTTGGGCTGATATAAATGTTTATATGGACATTTTACTTGGACAAGAAGTTGTTGGTAAACTTGGATTAGTTTCAATTAGAGCAATGAGTGAGGCTAAGATTAAACGTACTAATGTAGCAGTATTTGAATTAGATACAGGATTATTAGTACCTAATGCTTCACGTGATAATAAATTTACACATTTATCACAAGTTCCATTAGTTGAAAAAGACTTATCAATTTTAGTTAATGAAGATGTTACTTGGAGAAGTATTTCAACTGCTATTAAAAATAAAGTTAAAGAAGTTAAGTTCATTGAAGAGTATAGAGGTAACCAGGTACCAGAGGGTAAGAAGTCTATTATGCTAAGAGTATTACTAGGTAATGGAGATGTTACTTTAACATCTGAAGAGATTAATTCAACCATGGATGTAATTATGGAAATACTTGGTAAGAAATGTGGAGCAAGTCTAAGAGATGAATAAGAATAAAGGACCAATTTATGTTGGTTCTTTTTTGTTTGCGATTTAGTTTTAGTTTTTATATAATTAAGTTGGTGATTGTAATGAGACTTTATGTAGATGAAGATATTTATTTAAGAGATATTGTTGATAATGAAGAGGAATATAAGAGACTTTATAATTGGTGTTTAAGTCCTAGTGTTTATAAGTATTTTGAACAGAGAATTTTAAGTTATGATGAGGTTGTAAGTAAATATAAGAGGAGAGTAGGTGATGAAGAAGAAAAGACTCTTATAATTCTTTACAAGGCTAGGGAGATTGGACTTGTTCAGTATGAGAAAATGGATGAAGAAGATAGAGAGCGTTTTGGTATTTTATTAGATGATGTAGTTTCAATAGATATTTTTATTAGGGATAGTTCTTTTTATGGATTAGGAATTGGAACTAGAGTAGTTAAATATATTGGTAAGTATTTACTTTCAAAATTTGATATGGTCATTGCGAATGTACAAAGTACTAATGATAGTTCTATTAATATGTGTTTAAAGTCTGGTTTTAAAAAATTAAGAGAAGTTGATTATTCTGATACTCTTGGTAATAGTACTAAAAACACTTTACTTTATTTAAAATAATAGTCTTGTAAAGTTTAGATGTTTATGATACGATGAATATGTCAAGGAAACTTGAATAAAATAAAAATAGGGAATACTTAATGTTTTGTGCGATTAAGTACTTACCTCAATTGGGTTTGCACCTAATCACATTGCTGATTTAGTGCTTTTTTCTTTTTTATTATCATTATCTGAATAGTAGAGTGATAATAAGCAAGATGATGATAATAATTTGACTAAGAATTAGGTAGTTCTTTTTAGTCATTTGACATCACCTCCTCTCTAAAGAGGCAAGCACTTAAATCTATTAGTATTCCCTAATTATATTATTCGAAAAAAATATAGAAAACTTTGAAGTAATTTAAAAAAAGTTAAAAAAATTAACTTGTAAAAGTATAAGCTCTATGATACGATGAATATGTCAAGGAAACTTGAATAAAATAAAAATAGGGAATACTTAATGTGCTGTATTAAGTACTTACCCCTTTGTTGGTGGTAGCACCTAATCACATTGCTGATTAAGTGCTTTTTTCTTTTTTATCATCGCTATCTGAATAGTAGAGTGATAATAAGCAAGATGATGATAATAATTTGACTAAGAATTAAATAATCTTTTTTAGTCATTACACATCACCTCCTCTCTAAAGAGGTAAGCACTTGAATCCATTAGTATTCCCTACTTATATTATTCGAAAAAAATATAAAAAACTTTTAAGGAATTTAAAAAAAGTTAAAAAAATATACTTGTAAAAATAAAATGCCTATGATAATATCTTGGTGTTAAGAAAAAGTTAATATTTTATTGAATGTTAATGACTAAAAAAAATTATCGCTAATATTTCTTATATTTTTCAGAACTTTCTTGTGATATGCGACATATGAATATTGAAAGGAGGTGAGTAGGACATGGAAATATTAGTTGATAGAAATGGTTATGAACAATTTATGAATATTTTGGATGAGCTTAGAAGTACTTTAGAAAATATTGCTTCTGTAGGTGCTGATGTATGTAGAGATGCTGTTGGAGATGGATGGCATGATAACTTTGCATATGAAGAACTTATGAGAGATGAGAAGAAAATAAGTGCTAAAGTACAAAAAATGCTTGTTGATAAAAGATATTTAAAAGTAGTTGATGAGATAAAACAAAATAATGATGTAATAAATGTTGGAGATGTTTTAAAAATTGAAGTTATCTATGATGAGGATGATATTGAAGTTTTTGAAATTAGATTAACTGGTAAATATTTACCTGACTTAGAAAGTTCAATACAAGAAATATCATTGAATAGTCAAATGGGTAAAGCATTGTACTTAAAAAATATTCATAATAAAATAACTTATAAAATACATGGTGAGGAAGTAGAAATAAAAGTGTTAGAAAAAAATGGAAATATTGTAAATTAAAAACTAGAGTTTTATATTTGACGTTTTGCAAACTCTAGTTTTTATATGGTCTTTTTTAATTGTTCAAAGATAGGAATGTTTCCTTTTAGACTTAATGGTGATATAGGTGATGGATGGTAAATAGGGATTACTTTTATATTGTCTATAGTAAATTCTTTACCAACAACTTCACTGAATTTTTTGTATTTTGTATCTAGAATTGTTTTTGTTGCGGCATCTCCTAATGCTAAGACTATTTCAGGTTTTATTTCTTCTAGTTGTTTCATAAGAAAGACTTTACAGTTTTTACTACAAGTATTTAGACTTTTTCTTTCCTTTGGGAAACACTTTATCGTTTCTAGAAAGTAAGCGTCTTCTAATTTAATATTTATAATGTCTAATAGTTTTTGCATTACTACTCCTGATGGTAGTAATTTTTTATTTTGATCATACCAAGCAATACCAGATTTACGCCAACCATTGTTAGCTGGTGCTTCTCCTAATATTAAGATTTTTTTTGTTTTTCCGAAGGAGATTGTTTTACTATTAGGAAAGTGTTCTACTAAGTCTTTGCAAAGAGTGCAAGAAGCGATTTCTTTATCTATAAGAGCTAGATTTACTTTTTCTTTTAGTAAAAAATATCTTTTTTTAGTATCTTCATTTTGAAGAAGACTACTAAAATCTTTCTCAATATAATTTGAATAATCTAATTTGTCTTTAAATTGTTCTTTTGTTAAGTCAATTATTTCATTGTCAATAATATTAAAGTAGTGAGAAGATTCTTCATCTAAGTTAATTTTGTTTATTGTACCACCAAACTTTTTAAATACAAGCATAGAGGTAATAGCACATTGACCATAAGAACAATCATTTTTCTCATAGTCATTTTGACAACTTGGATGAGCGGTTTCTTTTGAAAAACATTTTCTTAAAAGTTCTTTATATTCTAATATTTCTTTTTTCATAATTCTATTTTTACAATTACTCCTTCAACATCTTTACCAAATTTTTTCCCAGTAGTTTCTTTTATTACTTTAAAGCCAACATCTTCAAATACTTTAGTATGATAACGATCTTTTTCAAAGTTATCATACAATTCTTTAATACCATTCTTCTTAGCAGCTTCACATAATAGTTTTAAACCTTCTTTAGAGTAGCCTTTTCCTCTTTTTGATGCTTCTATTAAAATACCACAGTCATAGTGATTTTCAGAACTATCAAAATGATAATTTACGTAGCCTACAAATTCATTTGTTTCAGTGTCTTTTAGGAAAGCAAAAAATTTATTTTCATCTTTTCTCTTTTTGTAGGTTTTTTCAAAGTTTTCTTCAGGAAAGTCAATTGTTCCTGTATCATAATGATAACCAGAATAGGAAACGTCATATCCAGCATTATAACTCATAGAAGCAGGATCTTCATTTAATTTTTTTTCATACCAATAATCTTTTAATTCTGGTATAACTAAAGTTAGCATAGTTTTCACCTCAAAAATATTATATCATGTATAATCTTTAGCATAAAGATTTCATTTGTTATTTTAAATTAATTAGAAATTAGGTATAATGATATAAGTAAGATAAGAATAGAAGGCTTGGTGAAGAAAATGAATGGAGAAGATATAGCGTTACCAATTAGTAATGAAAATCCGGCGATAATGAAAGATGCTAGTAAATGTATACAATGTGGCTACTGTGTTAGAATTTGTCGTAATGATGTGACAGTGGCAAAGATGTATGATCTTGGTATTACTCATGAGCCTATATGTATTAACTGCGGACAGTGTGCCAATTATTGCCCTACAGAGTCTATTAGTGAACGATTAGACTATTTGAAGGTGGAGAGATTACTTTCTAATCCAGAAAAAGTCGTTGTTGTTTCTTTGGCTCCAGCTGTTAGAGTGGCACTGGGAGAAGAATTTGGATTAGAAGCAGGTAAAAATATTTATAAGAAAATTATTACGGCTTTAAGAAAACTGGGTTTTAAATATGTTTTTGATATTACTTTTGGTGCTGATTTAACAGTAATGGAAGAGGCTTTAGAGTTAGTAGAGAGAATTAAAAATAATAAGAATCTTCCAATGTTTACTTCTTGTTGTCCTTCTTGGGTAAAGTATGCAGAGATTTTTTATCCAGAGTTAATTCCTAATTTATCTACTTGTAAGAGTCCTATTGCGATGCAAAGTACAACTATTAAGACATATTTTGCGAAAAAGGAAGGAATTGATTTAGGAAGACTAGTTAATGTAGTGATTGCTCCTTGTACATCTAAAAAGTATGAGATTAAAAGAGATGAAATAAATGTTACTAAGAGGGATACAGATTATGTTTTAACAACGAGAGAACTTGCAAAAATGATAAAGGATAATAATATTGATTTATTGAAGTTAGAGGATGGTAAGTTTGATTCTCCTTTAGGACTTGGTAGTAGTGCAGGTGTTATTTTTGGTAGTTCTGGAGGAGTAAGTGAAGCAACTTTAAGAACGGCATATCATTATATTACTGGTAAAGATTTAGAAGATGAAAAATTAGTTTTTTCTGATGTTAGAGGAATGGATGGAATAAAGGAAGTTTTACTTGATACAGGAGAGATAAAACTAAAAGTTGCGATAGCAAATGGTATGAAAAATGCGAAGACTTTGATTGATAAAATTAAAGAAGGTAAAGCAGAGTATCAATTTGTAGAAGTGATGAACTGTGTTGGTGGTTGTATTGCTGGAGGGGGACAGCCTAAACTAAGTTTATTAGAGATGAGAGATAAAAAGTTAGAGAGAATGAATGGACTTTATAGTGAAGATGAGAAAATGAAGAGACGTCTTAGTTATAAGAATCCTGATATTATAAAGATATATAGGGAGTTTTATAATGATAAAGATAAAGTTCATAAGTATTTACATACTACTTATGATGATAAATCTTATTTAGTAAAGGGGAAAAAGTAATGGAAAAGGAAAAATTAGAAGTAAAGATTGCTGCCTCTAAATGTGAGACTTGTGTTACTAAACCTTGTCAAATAGGATGTCCATTAAATATAGATATTCCAGAGTTTATTGAAAATGTAAAGAATAATAATTATGGAGAGGCTTTTAAAGTACTTTGTAAGAGTACAGTTTTACCTTCTGTTTGTGGAAAAATATGTCCTGTTGATAAGCAATGTCAAGGATCTTGTGCAAAGAAAGTGTCGTATGATCCAGTCGAGATTGGTAAAATAGAAAGTTATGTTGGAGATTTGGCAGTAGAGAATGGGTGGAAATTACCAAGAAAGGGTAAGAAAAAAGAGAGGATTGCAGTTATTGGATCTGGACCATCAGGTCTTACTTGTGCAGGATTTTTAGCAGAAAATGGTTATCAAGTTACGATATATGAAAAACATGAATATTTAGGAGGACTTTTGTATCATGGTATTCCTAAGTTTAGGCTTAATAAGGAGTTAGTTTCTAAAGTTATTAAACAGATACTTGATTTAGGAATAGAGGTTAAGACTAATGTTTCTTTAGGAAAAGATATTTCTCTTAAGGAGTTAGAGAAAGAGTATGATGCTGTGTTTTTAGGACTTGGGGCTAATGTATCTAAGATGATGGGACTTAGTGGAGAAGAACTTAATGGTGTATATGGAGCCAATGAATTGTTGGAGAATTTAGTTCAAGTAGATTATACTTCTAAAAGAGTTGTAGTTATTGGAGGTGGAGGAGTTTCTATCGATATGGCTAGAACGGCTATAAAAGAAGGTGCTAGTGAAGTTGGTATTATTTATAGAAGAAGTAGAAGTGAAATGTCTGCGGAGATGAATGATATTAGGGCGGCTAAAAAAGAAGGTATTAAGTTTTTATTTCAGACTAATGTTATTAAAGTTATAGGTGAAGATAAAGTTACTGGTATTGAATGTGTAAAGACTACTTTAGATAAGGAGAAAAAGGCTATTAATGTTGAAGGTAGTAACTTTGTAATAGATACTGATGTAGTTATTATGGCAGTTGGTTCTAGAGCAGATAGTGAACTTTTAGAGAGTTTGAAATTGGATGTTAAAGAGAATGGTTATTTAATGGTTAATAGTAATAATCAGACATCTAATCCAAAGATATTTGCGGCAGGGGATTTAACAGGGGCTAAGTCAACAGTTGCTTGGGCTTGTCGTAATGGTAGAGATACAGCTTATTCGATTATGAAGTTTTTAAGTAAAGAGGGTGAGTAGATGATATTATACTTTTCGGGAACAGGAAATAGTAAGTATGTGGCTTCTAGGATTGGTGAGGCTACTTCTGAGAAAATATTTTCTATAGAAGATTGTATTAGAGTTAATAATTATAAGTTTGATTTAGATGAAAATGAAAATTTAGGTATAATTTGTCCTACTTACTTTTTTGGAGTTCCAGTTATAGTAAAAGATTTTTTTAAAAGAGCAAAAATTAATTGTAATGGTAATAATTATGTTTATGGTGTTACTACTTGTGGAGGTTTTTCTGGTGGTACTCTAGATATGCTTGAAGAGTTATTAAAAAATATTAATATTGAATTAAAAGCAAAGTTTGATATTGTTATGGTTGATACTTGGACTCCTAGTTATGATGTTAGTGATTTGAAAAGTAATGAAGAGGTTCAGAAGAAGAGTGAAGTTAGAATTGACTTTATAATAAAAAAAATTATGGGAAAAAAGGCTGGTACTTTTCAGAGTAAGAAGTTACCAGGATTTATTGTAAAAAGAGTATACTCTTCATATGATAAGGCTTGTAGTACTAAGTATTTTACAGTTAATAATGATTGTACTGGATGTGGAATGTGTGAAGTTAAGTGTCCGTGTGGAGCAATAGAAGTAAAAAATGGAAAACCAGTTTGGAAGAGTGAGAAATGTATTTTATGTTTAAGATGTTTACATAATTGTCCTAAGGCTGCTATTGAGTATAAGAAGAAGACTAAAAAACATGGGCAATATATTAATCCAAATGTTAAGGTATAGAAAAAGAATGCTTGAGTATTTTTAAGCATTCTTTATTTATTTTTTACTATTTTAGTACTGCAGGGTATATCTATTTTATTTAGAAAGTTACAAGTACTTGTTCCATCTTTGTTATCAGTACAATTTGTAACAGAATAAGATGGACAAATATATTTATCAGTGAACTTTATATTTTCTAAAGATATAAATACAAAGAAGGAAGAAATCATAAAGATAAGTTCAATAATACTAAGAACTATTATTAGTCCATTTAATTTCTTTTCATTATAACGATGAGTGTCTATTTTATTAGCTGATGTTATACTTATAATTGTTGAGGTGATTGCTAGAATGGTACCAATCCCAAATGCAATCTTAATAGTTTTTAGACCAGGCCAGAACATAACTAGTACAAAGGCAAGAATTATTCCAGCTAGGGCTATTTTTGTTTTGGTACTAATTTGTTTATCTTCTTCATAGTAGACAGTATATTTGTCTGCATCTTTGATAAAGTTTAGTTCTTGTAATTCTTCATTATTTTCTAATTCATTATTATTCATACTTGTATCCTTTCAATTATATATGTTTATTATAACATGTACATCTTTATCATTGAAATAGAATTATAAAAATAGTATAATTAATATAGATAAAAATACTAAAGTTGGTGGTAAGATGTTGACACAGAAAGGAATAAAGTCTATCCTTAGACAGACAGACAGACATGAATAGATCTGTATTTAGTATTTTGACGGTTATTACCTTTTTACTTTTAATTATTTTTATACCTTTTACGATGGCGGAAGCTGTACCTGTTGATAGTGTATCTATTAGTTCAACTAAATTAAATTATGATACAGATCCAGGATCATGGAACTTAGATAGTTCTATTAGTTTTAGTAATGTAGATAAATTGACTTTAAAACTAGATTTAAAAACTATTTCAAAGACAGATTATGATTATATAGATACGGTTTTTGTTATTGATAATTCTGAATCTATGGAGTTTGAAAAGTTTAGTTATGTTAAAAGTGCTTGCTTTGAATTAATTGATAAATTATATAGTCAGAGTAGTAATAATAAAACAGCTTTAATTACATTTAATTCTATAGCTAATATAGAACAGACATTTATTAGTGATAAAAGTTCAATAAAAGATGTAATCAATAATATTAGTTTTTCAGCAGGTACTAATTATTATCAAGCATTTTTAAAAATTGATGAATTACTAAGTAATTATAAAAAAGAAAGTGATAGAGAATTACTAGTTTTATTTGTGACCGATGGAGTTGCAAATGAAGATATACCTAATGAGGGACCATCATATGAGATGTTAAAACAAAAATATCCATATGCTAATGTTCATATAGTTCAGTATGAGATGGGAAATAAAGTAAATCAAAATATTGCTTTAGTTAGTGATAGACAATTTGTTAGTAATAAAGATAGTATAAGTACTGAGTTAGATAAAGCATCTGTTGTTTCTATGACTTATGATACTTTTAATATAAAAAGTTATGTAAATACTAATTATTTTGAAGTATTAAATTATAGTTCTACTCTTGGTACTTTGAGTTTTAATAAGGATACTTTGACTTGGAATTTAGATAATAATATTAGAACTTTAGAGGAAGTTGAAGCTAAGATTGAGTTGAAGTTAAAAGATGAATATGTAGATAGTGAAATTGTTGTACCGGTTTTAACTAAAAATAT
>ULVL01089319.1_pt1 | contig 19522 bp, 20 predicted proteins | sample 1959381 | NCBI WGS metagenome assembly ULVL01 (sample SAMEA4835785, study PRJEB28245) | human gut metagenome | biome: gut microbiome; material: fecal sample | place: Denmark | collected 2008
GAGAATCACCGGCAGAGAGGATATGACCTATCAAGAGATCAGCTTTCTCGGCTTCGATCCGCTTCCCGATCTCGAGCACCTCCGGCTCGACACCACCACCGTGGAGGAACTGAACTACCTTGCCCAGCGCCTGGATACTCTCTCCGACGAGCAGTTCATTATCTATCAGGCGCTCTTTGACCAGCGGTTCGGCGACGTTGACTCCGACGAGCTTCTGTCGGTCAAGGATCTCATCAACATGACCTACGACCTTGACAGCGTGATGGTCGCTTCGAACATCCATAACGACGAGCAGCTCGGCCAGTTCGTGATTGAGAACGACCTCCATCCCGACGTCGCTGCCATCCCCGATAACTCTCTTTACCTGCTGGACAAGCGCAGGATCGGAGAGCTTCAGCGAAAGAATGAAGGCGGCATACTGATCGAAGGCTTCTATGTGGTCACCGGCGATTATGAAATCCCCGAGGTCTACGACGGAAAGAATATCCCTGTTGCGGCTGATGACGCTGTGTTCAGACTGAAGGTCGGCCTTGCCGATCTCAACGATCCCGAAGCAGCGGAAGCCGGTGCCGTGTGGCTCGCACTTCCGATTCCGAGAGAGGAAGCGGATGCCATCGTCAAGGATGCCTTTGGCGTAGAATCCATTGAGGACTGCGCCTGCTTTGACTTCGAATCCGGCATCCCGCAGATTACTGCCATCGCCGCCAAAGAGATGTCTTCCTTTGACGCACTGAACGCTGTCGCAGACCGGTACCTCACAATGGGAAACGATGCACAGCTCAGATTCAAAGCGATCCTCGAAGCGGAGAACATTCATGACGCAGACGGCGCATTGGAAGCCGCAGACAGGCTGAACGAATATGAGCTGTCGTATTTCGACAGCGACGCCGCCTCCTTCTTCAAAACCCATGTGTGCCACAATCTCGACGTCCGCTTTGACGATCACTGGCTGGATACACTCTTGACGCAGAACGAAGGCAAGCGGCTGGTTGAGCGGCTGGGCGCGTGCATTACCGACTATGGTATCCTCTCTGCCCGTGGCGGTCATCTGTTCGAGCCTGTCCCTGTTGAGGCGCCGGAAGCCAAAGAGTTAAAGACACAGGCCATGACCGACGAAAAACTCGAGGTGGTCGAGGTACTTGGTCAGACCTCTCTCTTCACCAACGGCCGCGTTACGCAGAAGGAACTGCCGGACGGTCTTTACAAGTATGATCTGCGTGAGGGCGAGTCCATCGCCTTCGCCACGGTCGAGCCAAGTGTGGCTGTCAACCATGCGGGAACGATCATCACCAAAGAGCCGATCATCTTCGGCAAGGAAGGATACATCGAGTTTGACGATGATTCCTCGCCCAACTTCCTCGGCGACCATATGTCTGTCGAGGAATTTCAAAACACGGACTTCAGCCAGGACGAGGATGAATCTCTGACGATGGGAGGTATGCAGTTATGAGCGTGAAAACCATATCCAAGGACGAACTCCGCAGGATGGAGGGCTCCGAAGGCTTGATCATTCAAGGCTGCGGCGGCAGCCTCGACGAATGGGTGGACGGCATCAACGATATGCTCACGGAGGACGGCATCCTGCTGGACGGCACAAGGTTTCACGACTGCTCCACCTTTGAGCATGACGGATCAACCTGCCTCCTGTTTCCCTTCAAGGATGACGTTAAGCTCAATGTTGGCAGGCTCGCCATGTGGCGGCTCCAGACGCACGGAAACTTCGGCGGCACATGGCTTTCGGACTATGTTCCGAACCGACTCGGCGGCTTCATCTCCAAGGAACAGACCGCAGAGACAGCGCGAAAGCCCGACTGTCCGCTGATCGGTCAGGACGGAAACATCTTCAATCTGATGGGCATAGCATCCCGCACTCTGAAGCAGAACGGTCTTGCAGACCAGGCGAAGGAGATGTGCGACCGCATCCGTGAGTCCGGCGACTATTACAAGGCGCTCGGCGTCATCGGAGAGTACGTCAACATCACTTCTGTGGATGACGCCCCGGACGAAGGAGAGGAATTCGAGGAAGGAATGGGCATGCAGCTATGAAATACGATGAATTCAAAAAAGCTGTTGACCGCATCATCGAGGATGAGGATACGCTGATGATCCACGTGTCTCCGGACTTCCAGTGCGATCAGACGCTCGGATTTCCGACCTCGCTCTGCGTCTGCTGGGAGCAAGGCAAAGCATGGCTCGCCCCCAATGACTTCATGATGTCCGATCTGCCCGATGATCAGGCGCAGGATGTCTTGAACGCCTGCGCGGAATACGGCATCCGAAACTGCGAGGACGCGGAGGACTTCAATAATCTTCTCCGCGGACTCGGTCAGGATGCGATGGACAACGCATGGCTCCCCGATGATGAGGAAGGAATGGTGATGTCATGACCGAGTTCCTTTGGTTCCTCGTTGGGCTCTTCATCGGCGGGATTGTGACAACCCTGGTGCTGTGCTGCCTGCAGATCAACCGCATCAATGAATATGAAGCCGAGCTTCGAAAGCTCCGCTCACAACTGAATAACAAGTAATTCCGAAGACGGTATCAATCGCCCATAACGATTGGTACCGTCTTTTTTCGTTTATGGCGCGGTTGGTACCTCGTGAAAAGCGAGGTGATCAACATTAAAACCCCTGTATCACGTGTAGGAAACAAAACTGCGATCCTGCACATTCTCTACGCTCTGTTCCCGCTGCACTACGGACGCTTTATTGATGTGTTCGGCGGCAGCGGCAGCGTCCTTCTCGGCAAGCCGACCATTGACGCGTTCGAAGTGTACAACGACTTTGACCGCAACCTGGTCAACCTGTTCCGATGTATGAAGGAACGGACGATGGCAACGATCCGTGAGCTTGGCTTCTGCAATCTCAACTCCAGAGAGGACTTCATTGCGATCCGCAAGTTCTTCGATCATGAGACATTCGATGACAGGTTCTTGACGGAGGAACTGATGCTCACGGAGATCATGCTTCCTCCTCCCGAGGCTGCGGAGCTGAAGGAAATTCGCCTGCGCATTACCGAAGATCACGATGTGCGCAGAGCGGCCATGTTCCTGAAGCTTCTCCGCAACAGCTACTCCAGCAGCGGAAAATCCTTTGCCTCACAGCCCTTTGACATCAGAAAGCTGTTCGGGCTGATTCAGGAGCTGGAAGACCGCATGGCAAACGTGGTCATCGAGAACCAGGATTTCGAGACGCTGATTCGTCACTATGACCGTCCCGACGCTTTCTTCTATGCCGATCCGCCTTACTTTTCAACGGAAGACATGTACGAGGTGGGCTTCGGCTGGGATGACCATGTCAGGCTCAGAGAAACTCTCGGAAGGATCAAAGGCAAGTTTCTTCTGTCCTACAACGACTGCCCCGAGATCCGTGAACTGTACGACGGTTTCAGCCTGTTCGACTTTTCCCGCACCCATTCGATGGCACAGCGGTATGAAGCCGGAAAGGAATTCAAGGAGCTTCTCATTGCCAACTACGATTACTATGAACGCGAAAACGCAAAGCCCAAGCAGCTCACGCTGTTTGACATCTACGGCGACGAGAACTACGACTACGAAAAAATACTAAAGGAGAGCATTATATCATGCAAAATCAGATGAAAAACCAACCCCTCTTTGCGCTGGTTCCCGTGCCGTATGAGGCGCTTGTGGACGCAGACATTGAGATCGGCGATCCTCTGCAGTTCACGGTTGAAGAAGGAAAGATCACGATGGAGCGGCTCGTTCCCGAGGAAATCGAGATCGTCTGCAGCGGGAACTGCCAGGACTGCCCGATGCTCCTGCTCGACTGTATTGGCGGTTGCGAAGCCTGTCCCTGTAAGAATAATTGTGAAAGAAGCGAGGTGCGATAACTATGATCCAGATGTTCCGAATCCTTGGTAAGCGTGGACGCATTACCATCCCCTTTGAGATCCGCCAGCGCGTCGGTTTCTCCTACAACGACGTTCTCTCCTTCACGGAAGCGCCGGACGGCAGAACCGTGATCGTCAAGCGCGAGAAGATCTGCGACAACTGCGCAGCGGAAAAGCCGCAGAGAAAGGAAGCCGAAGACACCATCACGCTCTTTGATTTCCTCAACGGTCTTTCCGACGAGCAGCAGAAGGCGGCCTTCGCCCATCTCAAGCTGAAATGGGATCGTGTGCAAGGAAGTGGTCTCTATGGCAGATCATAAGCCCCTTTACCGCTGGTCGCTGCAGGACGCCATCGCCCACAATGAGGTGCAGGATTGGCGAGACAGCTACAGAGAAAACTGCGACTGCGCCAGGGCCATTGAGCGATCCATCGCTGACCATTACCACGACAACATCCTCGAGAACGGTACAAAGGACATCATCGACCGTTACGGCTTCGACCGTGTGAATTGGGTGCTGGCAAATACCCTGCAGGAGAAGGCTCACGACGGCCGCTTCTCCCGGGATAACAAGCGATGGGCAAAGGGCTTCTTCATCCCGAGCGATGACGTGCGCTGGCACTTCTGCGTAGAGTCTCACCCCGGACTGACGGATCTCTTTATCAATCAGACTCGGGAGGCATGGCAGAAGCTCGGCCTGTTCGATGCCTCTCACTGCTCCGAAGATAACGACTATGCCGGAAAGCTGCTGATCCTCAAGCCGTCCGTTCTGAAGGACGAATATAAGGCCTCGGATTACCAGCTCTTCTACGCCGAGAGCGGCTTCGGCTGCAGCCCGTCAGCTTCAGGCAGAAAGGTCTTCGGCAAGTTCCTCAAGGACGGTGAGAATACGAACTTCAACCGCAGCGACTTCCTCGGTGTGATCAAGGATGAATGCATCCCCGAATGGGCTGCGGAGAAGCTCGCCGAGCTCGAACCTCCCGATGAGGACGAGACCGAAGGAATCACGATGGGAGGCATATAAGATGAGAACGAAGATCTATCAGATTAACTCCAAGCGGGACGTCAACCGTGTCAAGTTCGAAGGTCTGGATCTGCTGGAACGGTATCAAGGTTCCTCTGCCGTTGATCCCTCCATTTACGACGAGGTGTTCAACGCAGAGATAGATGAAACGGATCTCGAAGCGATCTATCAAAGATTCAATACGGTAGGACATCCCCTGCACCGCGGTCACTCACTGTCCGTCTCAGACGTGGTGGTGAACGACAACGGTGCTTTTTTCTGCGACAGCATCGGGTTTCAGCCCATTGCATTTGACGAGTCTCAGACTCAAAAGCCGGACAACCTCATGCGTGTCGTCTATGTCGAACCGCATAAGGCTCCCTATATCGCCGACGTCGCTCATACGCTTGAAGCGGAGCAGAAAGCGGTTGGTGATGGCTTGATCGAGCCGATTGACAACGATGACGGTACCTGTCTCGTGGGCAACGAGGAATCAAAGCTCCGGGGCATGGACGGAAATCGAAGGATCGGTGACGGCACATCCATCATGGCCGGCCCCTTCTTCGTATGCGGCGACTCTGGCGAAACATTCAGAAGTCTCACTGACGAGGAGGTGACGAGATATATGGCTCGGTTTGCTGAACCGGAGGACATCAGTCCCGAAGAAGTGGAAGCCGATATGGGCTTCATGATCTACCCCATGTAAAGAAGGAGGAACCAATCATGGCAACCAAGAAAACCAACACCAAGGCTCCTGCGAAACAGCAGAAGCGCAGCACTCCGAACATTTCGGCGCGGATCGACCGCCTCGTGGACTACGAAAACTCGAAGGTCAAGGCTATTGCCAGCGTCAACATCGGCGGCGCCTTTGCCATTCACGGCCTGCGTGTCATTGATTCGCAGAAAGGGCTGTTCGTGCAGATGCCGCAGAACTCTTTTCAGAAGGACGGCAAAACCGAGTATTCGGACATCTTCCATCCTGTCACGGCCGACGCTCGCAGTGAGCTGAACAGCAAGGTACTGGAAGCCTACGAGCAGAAGCTCGACGAGGTCGAGTCCGAGAACGAGGATCTCGATGAGGGCGAAAGCCTCGATGAGCAGGACGAGGATGCGCCTGCCTTCGGGCAGAGCATGTAGTTCCAAATTTTTTCCGATTCTCGCTGGACTTCCTGCGTTCTATCCGTATTCTGGTGGTTAAGAGGTGATACTACTATGAAAACAAAACTCCTAACCACAGCAATCGCCTGTGCGCTCCTAATCTCAATCACGGGATGCGCCGCAGACAACACTGCGCAGATGCTCCACGATAACGCTGAAGTCACAGTCAACACGGAAGCCGTAACAGAGCCTTCTGCAGATACGCAGACTGTGACTCTGACTGCGGAAACGGCAGAAAAAGAAATGCCTGCCCAGCCAGCTTCAACGGAAGCACCGCAGACAAGCGAGGCGCCGGAAACCGATCCCACAAGAGAATCGGAACCACCGAAGCAGACAGAACCGTCCAAGCAGGCCGAGTCCGCAGAAACGCCGAGGTCAAGCGATCTGAGCCAGCCAACGGAATCAGAAAAGCCTGTGGAATCACAGCCCGAACCGGCAAAGCCGACTGAGCCTCCGAAAGAAACGGAACAGCCCAAGCCTATTGAGCCTCCAGCTCCAACAGAGCCTGCACCGACCGAACCGCCTGCTCCAACGGAGCCTCCCGCACCGACTGAGCCTCCTGCGCCGGTGGAAACAGAGCCTCCCGCAGAAACGCAGCCAAAGACCGCATACGATTATGAGTTCGACATCAATGCGATCCGAGCCGATTGCATCGCCATCGGTCAGAGCATGGGCTATACGCTGAACACCTCGCTGACTCCGCAGAACGCCACATGGTGGAATCCGGTGACGGCATCGGAATCCAACCAGGGGAGCTCGCTAAAGTCGGCACTGGAACAGTATATCCGATTCCACACGGTCGCAAATCTCAGCGCCTACGGTATGGACGAGATCACAGAGTTCAACATCTGCTGCGAAGCACGAGGCGACGGATCATACGCCATCTACTTCGTATTCGCATAACGACAACCAAATACGGGACGAAGTCCTCTGCTGAAAAGCGGAGGGCTTTTTCTTTATCAAAATGAAAGGATGACTATCGAGATGAATGCTATTCTTAAATCCAAGAGCACGAGACTGCTTTCGGCACTTCTGGCCGTTCTCATGATCGTTGCGATGCTTCCCACGAGCGCATTCGCATGGTCTGTCGAGGAAGGCACGAAGTGTACCTCCACCTACGGAGACAAGTATCTCGGCTCGGACGGCGACTACTTCTACAGTAAGCCGACCACTACCGCCATCTTCTATAACGATGACGGCAGTTTCTATGTGAAAACCTACAGCTCCGGCAACGCCAAGTACAAGTATATGATGATCGACGGCAACGGCAATCAGCACCATGTGTACTGTATTGAGGGCGGCGTCTCCTATGATTACAGCGACACCTACAATTCCACCAGCGGCAAGAACAGCAAGTATTTTCAGAACCTGCCCGTTACCGCACAGTTCGGAATTATGATGGCGCTGATGTACGGTTATCATGAGGGCATGACAACCCCCGTTGCCGGAACGAACAATGATGATTTTGCGTTTGCTACGCAGTGCATCATTTGGGAGTATCAGCAGCAGCTCCGTACCAGTCCGACCTCCATTGCCTCCAACAACGGCATCGATGCGGACATGTACAACCACACCATCAAGGGCAGACCTGCCGAGAAATGCTACAACTGGATCTTGGAGCAGATGTCCAAGCACTACGTTGTGCCGAGCTTCTCCTCCCGCAGCCAGAGCAACGCACAGACCTACACCATGAAGTACGATCAGGCGAATGACAACTACAGCCTGACGCTCACGGATACTAACAATACCCTCGCAGACATCAATTTTTCCGAAAGCGGCATTACTGTCACCCGCAGCGGAAACCAGTACACCTTCACCAGCAAGAACATGATTTCCAATGCTGTGATGATCTCGGCGCAGAAGAAAACCAATCTCGGCATGGGCAAAATGCTCATTTGGGGCTGCCCCGGCAAGCAGACGATGGCCTCCGGTGCGGAAGATCCCGTGTATTTCTATTTCAAGCTGAACACGGAAACCAAGGGCGTCGGACACATCGTGAAAACCAGTGAGGACGGCAAGGTCGAGGGCATCAAGTTTACGATCACCGGCAACGGCGTCAATGAGACGGTCACGACCGGCAAGAACGGTACCGTCGATCTCGACCTGCTCCCCGGCACCTATACGGTGACGGAGCAGACCGATGACAAGTACGAGACGCAGTCCGCGCAGACTGTCACCATCGTCAGCGGCAAGACCTCTACCGTAACCTTCAACAACACTCTGCGCCGTGGTGACCTCAAGGTTACCAAGACCGCAGAAGACGGGCTCGTCGAAGGTGTGAAGTTCCATCTCTATGGCACTTCCTACTGCGGCTTGCCTGTGGATGAATACGCCGTCACCAATGCCAGCGGTATCGCTGTATTTGATGATGTGCTGATCGGCACCGGATATACCCTTGAGGAAGTCGGCACTCCCGACCGCTATATTGTCCCCGATAATCAGACCGTTGCTATCGAGTGGAACAAAGTCACCAATAAGAGCTTCGACAACGACCTGAAGCGCGGCGACCTCAAAGTAACAAAGACCGCAGAGGACGGGCTCAACGAAGGTCTGAAGTTCCACCTGTATGGCACCTCCTACAGCGGCATTCCCGTGGATGAATACGCCGTGACCGACGCCAGCGGTGTTGCGACCTTCAGCAACATTCTGATCGGCACCGGCTATACGCTCGAGGAAATGGATACTCCGATCCGCTATGTCGTCCCCGATAAGCAGACAGCGGCAATCGAGTGGAACAAAGTGACCAACAAGAGCTTCGATAACGTGCTCAAGAAATGGAACCTTACTGTTACCAAGCAGGACGTCGAAACCGGCTCCGCTCAGGGCGACGCGAATCTGGCAGGCGCCAAGTACGGAATCTACAAGGGCGACGAGCTGATCGACACCTATGTCACTGACGCGGACGGCAAGTTCACCACCAAGTATTATATCTGCGGTAACGACTGGTCGATCAAGGAGCTGGACAGCAGCGAGGGCTATCTCGTCACCCCCGGCAACGAGCAGATCGGCGTCGATCCCAAGAACTATACTGCTGAGTATAACAGCGAAGCCATGAAGCAGTACGAACAGGTCAAGAAAGGCAATATCGCCATCATCAAGCACACCGATGACGGTGAGACGCAGATCGAGACTCCCGAGGAAGGCGCAGAGTTCGCCGTCTATCTCAAGAGCGCGGGTTCCTATGACAACGCCAAGGACTCCGAGCGCGATTATCTGATCTGCGACGAGAACGGCTTTGCTCAGACGAAGGATCTGCCCTACGGTAGATACACTGTCCAACAGATCAAGGGCTGGGAAGGCCGCGAGCTTCTGAAACCCTTTGACGTGTTTGTCAGCGAGAACGGAGAAACCTACCGCTATCTGATCAACAACGCCAACTTCTACTCCTATGTAAAGGTGGTCAAGATCGACAGCACCACCGGTAAGATCATTCCGGCTTCCGGCATCGGATTCCACATCTACGATCCTTCCGGCAACCAGATTCAGATGACCTTCACCTATCCGACTGTCACTACCATCGACACCTTCTACACGGACGGCGACGGTATGCTGATTACGCCCGAAAAGCTGGAGTACGGAAAGGGCTATTCGCTGGTCGAAGTATCGGCTCCCTATGGATACGTTCTCAACAGCGATCCTGTGTATTTCGACATCACCGAAGATAACTCCACCGAGGAAAACGCCGTAACTGTGGTGATCGTCGAGAAAGAAAACGCGCCTCAGATGGGCGTCATCAACGTGGAGAAGACCGGCGAGTATCTTGCCTCTGTCGTGGACACCAAGGACAGCAAGCGTTTGGTTTATGCTGTCGGCGGTCTGGCCGGTGCTGAGTACACCGTGACCGCAGCGGAGGATATCTACACGCCGGACGGCACTCTCAGATATAGCAAGGATGAGGTCGTGGCAACTCTTGTTACCAAGGAAGACGGCAAGGCCGTAACCGAACCTCTCTTCCTGGGCAGATACCATGTTGTTGAGACGAAAGCCCCCTATGGTATGATCCTCAATCCCACTGTTCAGACTGTGGAGCTGACCTACGCTGGCCAGGAGGTGGAGATCACCGAAACCTCTACCGGTTTCTACAACGAGCGTCAGAAGGTCGAGATTGATCTGAATAAGGTCATGGAGCAGAACGAGATCTTCGGCGTTGGTAACAACGGCGAAATCACCTCTGTCAACTTTGGCCTGTTCGCCACAGAGGAAATCGTTGCGGCAGATGGCAGCAGCATCCCCGCTGGCTGGGTGCTCGAAGTCGTTGAGTGCGATGAAAACGGCTATGCAGCCTTCAGCACCGACCTTCCCGTTGGTGCTAAAACCTATGTCAAGGAAATCAGCACCGATAAGCACTATGTCCTGTCCGATAAGGAGTACCCTGTCGTATTCGAGTACGCAGGCCAGGAAGTTGCTGCTGTTCACATCACCGTGAACGACGGCAATGAAATCCCCAACGAGCTGATCTATGGCACAATCAAGGGTTATAAGGTCAACCGTGAAACCGGCGATAAGATCTCCGGCGCTCTGTTCGGTCTCTTCCGCGCAGACGAAACCAGCTTCACGGAGGCCAACGCGCTGCTGACTGCTGAATCCGGCGAGGATGGCGTCTTCACCTTTGAGAATGTGGTGTACGGCAGCTATACCGTGCGTGAGCTGCACCCTGCGGCTGGCTATCTTGAAAACGAGACGGTCTATGCCGTGACAGTCGATAAGGACGGCGACGTGGTTGAGATCACCGTAGTGAACGATCTGATCCCCGAAATCGGCACGACTGCCACCATCGACGAGGAAAAGGAAGTCTGCGCCACCGAGGTGTTCACGCTCACCGATACGGTCGAGTATAAGCACCTTGTCCCCGGCAAGGAGTATACCGTAAAGGGCATTCTCATGGACAAGACCACCGGCGAACCGTTCCTCCAGAACGGAGAGCAGATCACTTCCGAGGCGATCTTCGTTCCCGAAGCTCCCTCCGGCAGCGTGGAGGTGCTGTTCACCTTTGACGCCAAGCTCATCAAGACGGACACGAGCATCGTCGTGTTCGAGAGCCTCTACAGCGACAGCAAGGAGCTGACCGTTCATGCGGACATTGAGGACGAGAATCAGACCGTGACGGTCGTTGTCCCAGAAATCAAGACCGAAGCTTCTACCGACGGAAAGAAAGAAACGACCATCGGCGGCGAGATCACCATCGAGGATATCGTCTCCTATCACAACCTCACTCCCGGCAAGGAATACGTTGTCAAAGGAACTCTCATGAACAAGACCACCGGTAAGCCCGTGACTGTCAATGACGAGCCTGTGACTGCGGAAACCGCATTCACGCCTGAAGCCAGGGACGGCGAAGTCAAGGTGACGTTTACCTTCAATTCCTACGTCATCACCGAAACGACCGATGTTGTGGTGTTCGAGAGCCTCTACCGTGAGGAAATCGAGATCGCAGTTCATGCCGACATCGAGGATGAGGGCCAGTCTGTGAAGGTATATGTCCCCGAGATCAAGACCACGGCCTCCATCAACGGCAAGAAGGAGATCACTACAGCCGGTAAGGTGACGATTGAGGACGTGGTGTCCTACACCAACCTCATCCCCGGCACTGAGTACACCATCCGCGGAACTTTGATGAACAAGGCAACCGGTGAAGTCTTTACCGTGAACGGCGAGACGATCACCGCAGAGGTCAAGTTCACACCCGAAAGCAGGAATGGCGAGGTCAAGGTGACGTTCACTTTCGACGCTCACGATTTTACCACCAGCACCAAGCTGGTTGTCTTCGAGAGCCTGTACCGTGAGGATGTGGAAATCACCACGCATAAGGACATTGAGGACAAGGATCAGACCGTGACGATCACTCCTCCGCCCGACGTGCCTCAGACCGGCGACAACAGCAATCTCGGCGTGTGGATTGGGCTCGGCGGCATCGCCCTCGGCGGCGCCATCGCTTGTGTCATCATGTATTTCAAGAAGAAGAAAGATGACGGCGAGAAGTAAGAGGATTCGCAATGATGAAAAAGGTGTATATCTGCGCTCCGTTAGGCGGGGATATCCAAGGTAATCTCGAAAAAGCAAAGAGATACACCGAATACGCACTGAAGTGCGGCACTGCTCCGGTGGTGCCGCACTTCTATGCCCTCTGCCTAAACGATGATATCCCGAGCGAGCGTGAAATCGGGCTTTCCGCAGGAATGAGCCTGCTGTGGTTCTGCGATGAGCTGTGGATCTTCGGCGACGAAATCACCGAAGGGATGCGGCGTGAAATCGATTTCTGCAAAAATCTCAATATCAAAACCCGCGCTGTGAAAGACAGCGACATCAAAAAAGTATTAGGAGGATAATGCACATGAAAAAGAAATCTCTTCGGATCATTCTTTCCCTCGCGCTGTGCGTGATGGTCATGACCACGTTCAGCGTGACTGCGTTTGCGGCCGGCGATGTTTCCGGTGCCATCGAGAGCACCTGGAACGCCGCGAAGTCGCAGGTGCAGACCGTCGTCAACAACGTTGTTTTCCCCGTGATCGACATGATCCTTGCCATCCTGTTCTTTGTCAAGGTCGGCACCTCGTATTTCGAGTACAGAAAACACGGTCAGTTTGAGTTCGCTGCGCCCTGCATTCTGTTCGCCTGCCTCATCTTCACTCTGACCGCGCCTCTGTATATCTGGACGATCCTGTAAGTCAGAGCGATGACCTTCTACGAACAGGAACTCAAAAAGCTGTTCGGCGGCAGCAACGTCATCCGTGACGCGAAGTACAGCGGCAAAACGCTCCTCGGTAGAATTGATGATGAACTGCGGGTAAAACTGCAGTTCGTCTATACCGGGACGAGAGATCACTATAATGCACTGCGGCTGAAAATCATTAACCGCACGGATGGTGAAGTTGACGCCGAAACCTTCAAATTCAGCGATATTCTCGGTGGCAATCCTGCGTATCAGAACAACCCGTTTGCGAGGGAAATCCACATTTGGGAGAACAACGGGAAAGCCGATTGGTACGGCTACCATCCTTCTCCCGCAGCCTATCAGAAGATCGCCGATACCGTGAACGATTATATTTCCATGTACCAGGAGGAAGACATGGGAGACCTTATAACCCCTCTGGAAAGGACGGTGAAAACCTATGTTTGACTGGCTTGGAGATATATTCTCCGGCATCGGCAATGCCATTGGAGATACCATTGAGTATCTCGGCACACAGATTGCCAACACCATCTTTGACGCCATCCTCCAATGGTTCTATGAGATCATCTACGGCGCCGTTGCTGACTTCTTTACCATGATGGGCAACATGGGCGCTGAAATCTTTGACTTGTCCTGGGTGCAGTCCACAATCAGGCTTTTCACGCTGTTTGGATGGTCGCTGTTTGTGGCCGGTACGGTTGTAGCCATCTTCGATGTTGCGATAGAGTATCAGAATGGCAGAGCCAACATCAAAACCACAAGCATCAATATCCTCAAGGGCTTCTTTGCCTGCAGTTTGATCGGCGTGGTTCCCGTTGAGCTGTACAAATTCTGCATCAGTCTGCAAAACACCTTTGCACATGACCTGACAAGCATAGTCGCGGGCGGTCAAAACCTGGATCTTGCAGGGCAAAGCACATCTGTCTTGGAAGGCAGCTTTGCCGTATCAACCCAAGTAACCTTCGGCCTTCTAAACCTTCTGTGTCTGATTGCCTTTGCCTACTGTGTGATCAAGATCTTCTTCCAGAATATCAAGCGTGGAGGCATCCTGCTCGTGCAGATGGCAGTCGGAAGCCTGTATATGTTCAGCGTCCCCCGTGGATACACCGACGGCTTCAATCAGTGGTGCAAGCAGGTTGCTGCAATCTGTCTGACAGCGTTCATGCAGACAACGCTGCTGTTCCTCGGCTTGCTCACATTTCCGGATCACATGCTTCTTGGCCTCGGCATTATGCTTGCCGCCAACGAGGTGCCTCGCATCGCCCAGCAGTTCGGTCTCGACAGCTCTGTCAAGGTCAATATGATGAGCGTCGTTCATGCGACTACCACCGCCGTCAATCTGACTCGCAGCGTAGCCAGAGCGACCGGAAAGTAAGCGGAGGTACGACATGAAAGAAAACAATGAACTGACACGGGACGATATCGCCATCGACCATGACATGGAAGTCGACTGCGACGAAGGCCGCGAAATCGCCGTGTATATCGAAACGTGGTTCGATGTGGACAAGAAGTTCCACATCGGTACCGCTTCGGATGATGACACATGGCTGAACATGTACGGTCGTTACAATCCCTTCGATGACACCCTGCGGATCGAGTGCGAGATCAGCCGTCAGGACAGCTCCTCGTATTTTGACTACGAGCCGACTAAGGCCGAAGCACAGCTCATCAAGGACATGATCGAAGAGAAGATTCAGGAGGACTACCATCAAACCCCGCAGGAGTTTTGCGAGGAATACTACGGCGAAGATCCGACGATTGGAGGAATACTATGACGCACTATATCTATCCGCAGAACCTCAAGGCCGCAGCGAACATGTGGCTATGGAGCCTGCGGGATTTCGCAATTATGGGCGTTGCCGCCCTGCTCTCCATAGTGATCCTGGTGGAGCTGCATCTGATGCTCCCCGCAGCCGCCACACTTTGCTATGGGTTTCTTACGATCCGCATGGATGATACGACAATCCTCGATTTCATCCGATATGCGGGTCGTTATTTTATCACCACGCAGCAGTACTACGAATGGAGGTGAGCAGCATGCCCAAGAAAGAAAAACTGCCCAAGGAAAAGAAACCGCCCAAGCAGGCAAAGCACGAAAAACAGCAGAAGAAAAGAAAAGGCCGCTCAGTGCAGGACTTCATCGGCGTGAAGACCTTTACCAAATACGGCCTTATGACGCAGAAGGGCGAGCTTCTGTTTTATCTGGTCAGCCCGACCAATATCTCGGTACTGTCCTACGTCAACATCGAGATCAAGATCCGTCATCTGATGATGGTGCTTTCGTCGATCCCCGATATTGAGATCACCTGCACCGACTCGTCCGAATGCTTTGATGACAACAAAGCCTATCTCCACGAGCGCCTTGAATATGAGCAGAACCCGAAGGTGCGGAAGCTCATCAAGAAGGACATCGAGTTTCTCGACAACGTGCAGGTGGAGATGGCTACTGCCAGACAGTTCCTCTTTACCGCCCGAATCAAAGCTTCGAAGGACAAGCAGGTCTTCGATACAGCCAACCGTGTGGAGAAGATCATCTCCGAACAGGGCTTTGAGGTGAGAAGGATGCGCAAGGCAGACATCAAGCGGTTCCTCGCCCTGTATTTCGAGGCGAGCATGAACGGAGAACAGATGCCGGACATCGACGGCGAACAGTTCTATGAGGTGGACGAAGATGAAGAAGACGAAGCTTAACCCAAAGCATCTCTATGCGATTTTTGCCTTTCTGCTGTCGGCGGTCGTGGTCTTCTGCGGAATACAGATCTGGCAGGAGTATAGCAACCGCCAGAAAGACATCGACGCCTTTGCCGAGCTCTCAGAGCTTGCAGAGATCAAGGAGCCGGATGAGCCGAAAGAAACAGCGGAACCGGAGACTGACGGTGATGCGGAGAATTCGGATATGAATTCGGATACGCAGAAGGAACAGGAAAACCCTGTTATGACGCCGCACCACGACATTCCGCTTCTGATCAATCAGAACAGCGACTGCATCGGATGGATCACCATCGACAACACCGCCGTGGACTATCCCGTGATGCATACCCCGGAATGGCCGCAGAAGTATCTGCGCATGAACTTCTATCAGCAGTACAGCGACTCCGGCGTTCCGTTCCTGGATTACCGCTGTACACTCGAAAGCGACAACCTCATCATCTTTGGTCACAACATGCGCAACGGAACCATGTTCTCTTCTCTCAGAGAATATCTGAACGATGGACGCCTCGCCTCCAATCCGACGATCCTGCTGGAAACGGAGGACGGTGCGCACGAGTTCATCATCTTTGCGGTTGCCTGTGTAGATAAGCTCGACTCATGGTACAGCTTCATCGACGCAGAGTCTGAAGATGCTTTCAATGAAGCTGTCCAAAGAATCATTCAAAACGCTTATTACACCAATGGGGGTGCCCCCGTATACGGCGACCGCCTGCTGACGCTGTCCACCTGCTATGGAAGCACCAGGAGCAGCCGTCTCATCATCATTGCAAAGGAGGAAAAAGCAAATGTTTGGAAAACCGAAAGTGCTGACGCCGGCACAGATGGAGGAAATTCGGACGAAGGACTTCTTCGATATGATCTTACCCGGCTCCGTGAAATTCTTGTCCGACCACTATGTTGTTGGCGACAGTTACCGATCTGTGTGGGTTATCCGAGAATATCCCCCCTCCACTGAGGAACAGGCCATCCTGTCCCAGCTTGCTGACCGCAGCGGCGTAACACTCCGCATCTATCACCGTCTGGTGGAAAGCATGGAACAGAGGAAGATCATTCAGAACGCCACCCGCCGAAATAAGCTCAAGAGCGGCGGCAATGACGTAAATGACACCATCGAGGCCGAAGGCAACTTGCAGGATGTGATCGAACTCCTGGCCAACCTTCGAAAGAACAAGGAACCGCTTCTTCACTGCAGCGTTTTCATTGAACTGAAGGCAAGGAGCATGGATGCCCTCAAAGAGCTTCAGAGCGATATTGCGATGGAGCTGACGAGATCCAAGATCTCAGTCGACAGGCTGACCTTACGGCAGAAAGAAGGATTCCTGTCCGTGATCCCGACCGGATACAATCAGTTCGGTGCGCAGTATGAACGAGTCCTTCCCGCATCCAGCGTGGCAAACCTCTACCCGTTCAACTTCTCGGGCAAGACCGACCCACAGGGACTGTATATCGGGCGGGACAAGTACGGCACGAATATCCTCGTGGACTTTGACCGCCGCGCCGAGGATAAGACCACAAGCAACGTCTTGATCCTCGGCAACAGCGGCCAGGGTAAGAGCTATCTGCTCAAGCTGATTTTGACCAATATCCGAGAGTCGGGCAAGGCAATCATCTGCCTGGACCCCGAGTCCGAGTATGAGGAACTCTGCAATGCCCTGGGCGGTTGCTATATCGACTTCAGGAGCGGCGAGTATACGATCAATCCCCTCGAGCCGAAGGCATGGACGGACAGCGTTGAGGACATCGACGCCACCACGCCGGAAGCGTTCAAGAAGGTGACGAGGCTGTCCCAGCACATCGCTTTCCTCAAGGACTTTTTCCGCAGCTATAAGGATTTCTCCGATACGCAGATCGACACCATTGAGATTCTGCTCTCCAAGCTGTATGCCCGCTTCGGCATTACCGACGCCACAGACTACAGCACGAAGAAGCCCACGGACTTCCCGATCATGGAGGACTTCTACAAGCTGTGCGAGGAAGAATTCTACAGCTACGACAAGCAGCGGAAGTACCTCTATACAGAGGACACCCTGCAGGACGTGTGCCTCGGAATCCATTCCATGTGCGTCGGTGCCGAGTCCAAGTATTTCAACGGACACACCAACATCACGGACAGCCACTTCCTCGTCTTCGGCGTGAAGGGCTTGATGGACACCAACAAGCGGCTCAAGGACGCCATGCTGTTCAACATCCTGTCCTTCATGAGCAATCAGCTTCTCGGTCAGGGCAAGACGGCGGCGAGCATCGACGAGCTGTATTTGTTCCTTACCAACATGACGGCAATCGAATATATCCGAAACGCTATGAAGCGTGTCCGCAAGAAAGACTCCTCGATCATTCTGGCAAGCCAGAACATCGAGGATTTTTTGATTCCCTCGATCCGAGAGTTCACAAAGCCCCTGTTCAGCATCCCCACGCATCAGTTCCTGTTCAACGCCGGACAGATCAACCCCAAGGAGTATATGGACGCCTTGCAGGTTGAACCGTCTGAGTTCGAGCTCATCAAATATCCCGAGAGAGGTACCTGCCTGTTCAGGTGCGGCAACGAGCGATATCTTCTGCAGGTCATCGCTCCCGATTATAAGGCCGCCCTGTTTGGCAAAGCCGGAGGTCGGTAATGAGCGCAACAGTAGCGGCGGCACTCAAGAAGATTGCCGTCGCCATACTGACCGACAAGAAACTGCGAAAAACCTTCCTTGGGATTGTCCTCGGCATTATCGTAATTATCGTGATGCCCTTTGCGGCAATCATCGCTCTCTTTAACGGCGGCATCAACATCGATACAAACCGCCTGCAGACACTCGTTGTACAGAATATGTCAGCGGAAGAACAAGCAAGGCTGCAAAGAGTGGAAGATCTCATGTATGAGATTAAAGATGAGATGACTGACGCTGGATTTGATAAGCAGCGAGTCAAGGAGGCGCAAGTGCTTTACGTGCTTGCGCTTTCTGACTGTTCTGAGGAAGCGGGGTTCGTGGACAAGTTGGTCGGGTGTTTCGCAGAAGGGCAATCGGATGCAGAACTCATTGCTGCTGTAAACGCAGCCTTCGGCACAGATCTGTCTGCAGAGGATTTTACGAAGGTGATGAGTGCGATCCGAGCCGTGTATATCTCGACGGCGGGATATATCGATCCGAGCACCAAAAACAATTTGGATCTCGTGCAGTGGGCAAAGAACGCATACTCCAGAGGCTGGGGCTACGTTTGGGGAACCTACGGACAGGTCTTGACGCGGAGCTTGTATAAGGCGAAAGCCGAGCAGTATCCCGACGAGGTCGGCGGCTATGCAGACTTCATAGAAGAACACTGGATCGGCGGACGAACTGCAGACTGCGTTGGACTGATCAAAGGCTACGGCTGGTTTAATCCCGAGACTGGTAAGATCGAGTACGGCACAAACGGCATGCCGGATATTGGTGCTGACACCATGTATGCAAACGCCGAGGAAAGCGGAACCATTGATACGATCCCGGAAATCCCCGGACTTGCCGTTTGGCACGAAGGGCATATCGGAATCTATATCGGAAACGGACAGGTCATCCACGCCAGCGGAACGAAGGTAGGCGTCATCCAAACACCAATCGGCAACAGCGGTTGGACACACTGGTTGAAGATTCCGTATATCACCTATTACGACAACGACATCACGGAAGCTCCCAATGAAAAACACATTTGGGATGTCCTCTACGCCAAGATCGGCAACTCCTATGGTGTTGCCGGACTGATGGGCAATCTCTATGCGGAAAGCGGCTTGCAGCCCAACAACCTGCAGAACAGCTACGAGGAATCCCTCGGGTATTCCGACTCCTCCTATACGCAGGCTGTGGACAACGGCAGTTACTCCAACTTCACATCCGACAGTGCAGGCTACGGCTTGGCGCAGTGGACGGTCGAGGATCGGAAAACGCCGCTCCTCACATTCGCCAATGCACGAGGCTGTTCCATTGCGGATCTCGATATGCAGTTGGCGTTCCTCTGCGACGAGCTGGAAACGAAATTCCCGGGTGTACTATCCGCACTGAAGAATGCGAAATCAGTTTGGGAGGCTTCCGACTATGTACTGTTCAACTTCGAAGCACCACTGGATCAAAGCGAAGCTGTGCAGGCACAGCGTGCTGCCAACGGCAGCGTCTA
>ULVL01050502.1_pt1 | contig 19467 bp, 18 predicted proteins | sample 1959381 | NCBI WGS metagenome assembly ULVL01 (sample SAMEA4835785, study PRJEB28245) | human gut metagenome | biome: gut microbiome; material: fecal sample | place: Denmark | collected 2008
GTTTTGCCGGGTGTAAAGGCGAACGGTATCCCCTGCCATACATTAAACCTCCGGATATTATGCTGCCTTTATTATAGCATAACTGAAGGATTACCTTTGTGAAAACATGGCAAAATCCACCATGGCAAAGTCTTGCATACCCTTGGAAAAGCTGCGGATACTATGAAAACAAAGCAAAGATTACCACACCACAGGAGGAACCATGAAAGCGACAGGAATAGTGAGGCGAATAGACGAGCTGGGCAGGGTAGTTATACCCAAAGAGATACGGAGGACGCTGCGTATACGGGAAGGCGACCCGTCACAGATAACATTGACGCGGTGGGAGAAATTTTGTTTTTCGATGGACGATCTGGCTAAAAGACAGGGGTGGAAGTAGAGACACTTTAAATATAATTATATGGAAATAGAAAGGGGAATAGTGCTGTGTGTGGAATATGCGATATTGTTGTTTTATTAAAGTTTGATGTAATAAATAATTATAGAAACAATTCAGAAATTATATTTTCTGTGGAATGGTATATATGTAATCATAAAAATAATGTATTAATATAAGATGGTTGCGGAACTGAACGTTTTTCTCGCGAAAGAATATGTGCGGACAACTATTGAGGATATAGCAAAAATTATATCTCTCACTAAGAGAGGATTTTATAATTAATGCTACTCCAAGAACGATATGCTTGCCAATTTTATTATGTTAAAGGTGAATCATTTTATTCAGAACACGGACAATGCGATAAAATGCCATAATAAAAATACCGTGATGATAGATCTATGTGGCAGGTAAAAATACCATACATATGATTACCTATTCATAAAAGAAATAGAAAATGTTACAATAAGGAGATTTCTTTTTTAATGGTGTTAACAAAGTCAAGTGACCTACAAATTGCATTTGCGAAAGATATTGACATCTATAGAACTGCCGATCAGTATATTTATCTAATTATTGTAGCCTCAATTAGTTTATTGAGATGCCAAGATGAAAAATCCAATACCCCGACAAGGAATACCGCTAGGTGGTATTATAAGCTGATGCCATGGTTGCTAGATAAAAGATGTGCGGAATATGTGGACAACCGCGTATCATTGTTTTCTGTGTAATGTGATAATGCGCCATTACAAGATTTGAGTTTATGACAACCGAGAATATCTACTATCATAAGACTAAAACAGAGCGAGGCGTCACGGATACATAAGGGAATCTCACATTGTTGTTGGAGTCGGTGCATAAGTTGGTTCATGCTATCAGCCCGTAAAGCATTGGATTTTACAAAAAAGTCTGCAACCTGAACAAAAGTATAACTTGTTTCGCTACAAGTGTGAAAAAGAGGTGCTTTAAAAGAGATGTACTGGTAATCCAATAAGGTTGAATATAGAGAAACGCTTCGAAATGTTTCCTCTGATACTCAGGCAGGCGGTACGTGTGGAAATGCCGATTGTCTGGAGTTCGTTGAGACCGGCAGAAAGCAACGTAAGATTATATGAAAACTGTGCAGAGGTGGACGGTGTTGCCTATATGCCAGGGACTTATAAATGCTGGTGGTGAGAATGTCTCCAAAGGGTTGACAAACTTACGGAAGTAATTGTCGATAACGAGGCCATGTAGAAATGCACGGTAACAAAAGGCTGTTAGTGTGGTTGAGTAATAGTGTTACGAATGAAAGACCATAATGTGAGTAAGAAAAAATGAAATCACACAGAATCTTAACCAAGAGATTAGAGTTTTAAAAGGTAACATAAGTTTTTTATTCGTGGATGCTGTGCGATAGTAGTGAAGAGATATGATGGAACGCAGAGTGCGGTGAAAGTAACATACTCTATATGAAACCGAGATAAATTTATAAAATACATTAAAGGCTTATCTATCGCTATACAGAATAATTAAAAGTTACCCTATTGGTCATTTGTAACTAGGAGTATAATCCTATACACAATAATGTATTTTAACTACAGGACTGCCCAAAGTCCGAAAACCCCGGCTTTTGTGTATAAATGAACATTAGTCGAGATACTGACGAAAGAGCATACCTTTTGATAAGCAGATCGGAAGCGCGGTGTGAGCAAAGTTATTCTACGGGTTTATACTGGCGCACAACGTCGATTATGCTACCGTCACGCGCTTCGATTATGCCTACAATTCTGTTTCCAAATGATATTTTTTCCGGCTCCCCCGCTATGGAATAAGCCAAATCCCTCAATTCTTCTATGGTTTGTATATGCAGTCCCGAAGCTGTAGCGGCCTCAATAAGGTCTGGACGTGCCGGATTTATGGCGATACCGTGATCAGTTATTACGACATCCACGGTTTCTCCGGGGGTGGTCACGGTGGTAACATCGGTGCATACGGCAGGACTCCTCCCCTGCAGCAAGGGGGTCATTATTATAGTGCATTTCGCACCCGCGGCAGTATCAGGATGACCGCCTTGCGCCCCGGTTATAATGCCCGATGAATCAGTGACGACGTTGCAGTTGAAATGAATATCAACCTCAAGGGCTGCTAATATCACGAAGTCCAGCTTGTTTACATATGCTCCTTTGTTTAAGGGGTTAGCATATTCGCTGCAAGTGATCTCAATATGTTTATCTGGATGCTCTTGTATTGAATGCACGGCCTCAAGGTCAAAATCTTGAGTATCGACCAGCAGCTCGATGAGACCTTCTTCCATGAGGTGTACCATGGGTGCGGATATACCGCCGAGCCCAAGACGCATATGTATATTACGCTTCCGCATTTCCTCGGCCAAATAAACCGTAGAGGCTATTGACGCGCCGCCGACACCGGTCTGATATATGAAACCATCTTTGAAATATGGGGTACAGGAGACAAAGTCGCTGCAGTATTTTGCCATAAGTAGCTTGCGCTGGTCAGTAGTCGGCTTTGCCGCGCCAGTTGCGATTTTTTCGGGAGCGCCTATCGAATCCACGCGGCAGACATAGTCCACGTTTACCATGGATATGCTGGCGGGTATGTTTGGGAAAGGCACCATGGTATCCGTTATGGCAACGACCTTATCTGCATACTGCGCGTCTGCATACGCATAGCTGAGAACTCCGCAGTCTGATTTTCCACCGATTGCCCGCAGATTACCGCATTCATCGGATGTGGGTGCACCTATGAAGGCTATATCTATATGTATGCTGCCTTCTTCAATGGCGCGGACTCTGCCGCCGTGCGAGTACATTACTGCTGTATGCTTCAGCTTTCCCATGCTTATAGCGCGGCCGATATTGCCGCGAACACCAGAAGAGTAGATCATGGTTATGGTGCCGTCTTCGATATAAGGTATTATGGGATCGTGAGCAGTGCCCAAGGAGGAAGAACAGATGGTTATGTCCCTTATACCCATACTATGTACTTCATCCATTACCATATTTACTATTTTGTCACCGCCGCGGAAATGATGGTGAAACGATAATGTCATGCCGTCCTTTATACCGCAGCGAAGAAGTGCCTCACGAATAGAATTAACAAGCTTACTGTGGTGCGGATCGCAGAATCCGCGCACCGTGGGAGCGGCCTTTGTGTATTGCCGGTTATCGCAATAATATGATCCACGGAATATGTCCTTACCGGTTTGTTCAAGTATATTTTCGGGGATATCTCTGCCAACTGCGTTGATCATGCAAACTCTCCTTTATATATTCCGGCTGCCTTGGCAAGCATAAGCGTACGTTTTGCCCCGTCATAGAAGGCTATGTCTATCATTTTGCCGTCCACTGTGAAAACACCGATGCCCTGATCCTTTTTCGTATCGATTTCGCGGACAACCTTTTCGGCAAAAGTGATCTCCTTTGCAGACGGGGTGAATACTTCGTGCACCACAGATATTTGTCTTGGGTTTATAAGGGATTTGCCATCAAAGCCCATGATATGTATCATTTCCGTTTCCTTACGGAATGTGTCCATATCGTCCGGATTGGTAAAAACGGTGTCAAAGCATTGTATGCCAGCAGCTCGTGCGGCTATTATCATCTGCTGTCGGGCTCCGTTAAGCTCTATCCCGGTAAAGGATATGTTGGTTTGAAGATCTTTTGTATAGTCTCCACCAGAAAGAGCGATACCTATAAGCCTGGGGCTGGAGCAGCATATATCGTATGCGTTTATAATGCCGAGGCAAGATTCCAGAGCCGCCATAAGCAGGGTACTGCCCTCCAGACGACCAAATTCAATTTCTGTCTTAAGAACATATTCTTCGACAGTATGCACATCTTTTGCGGAGGTACATTTAGGTATACGAATTACATCCGCGCCACCAGCCACACAAACGCGGACGTCTTCTTTCCAGTGCGGTGTATCCAGCCCGTTTATGCGGACTACCCGCTCGGAATCTCGATAATCTATGGATCTCAGGGCATGGTACAACGAAAAACGGGCCGCGTCTTTCTGGTTTTCTGATACTGCATCCTCAAGATCCAGTATTATTGAATCAGGAGCGTATATGTAAGGATCCTTTATAAGGGCGGGCTTTTGACAGCTTAAAAAAAGCATGGAGCGCCGCAGACGCTTTTTGTTGGGGTTTAAGCTCATAGTATGATATCTCCCCACGGTATTTTTTCAGTATTGCTTGCGGAACGGAAAACAGCACATTCTGTGCGGGCTTTGATGGTGCAGTCCAAGGCACCGTTATCAACAGCGGTGACAGAGGCGTTTGCTACACCGAGCCGGTGAAGCGTATCTGTTATGGTTTTGTGGATATGCTTTCCATATTGTTGTATAACGGGGCTTGTAAGTGTGAGCTCTATGCCGTTTGTTCCTGGTTCTATGGTTATCATGATGTCGCTTGATTCCAAGGTGCCTGCCGATGCAATATGGTCTATAAGCATATAAACCCTCCCGCAACGTATTGTTGTTGATATGATTATATCTGGATGTGGTATGAATTGTATAATTCAAATAATTGCGAAACAGGCATTACACAAATTTATGGCTGAACGAGCGCGCGCCTTTGACCGAGGGGCGTGGTTGATTATTTGTTGGATAAATTACTTTATTACTTTAAATGGCTGGGAAAGAAGCTTAGAGCTCTCCTGTATGGTGATATCTATAAAAGCACGCTCGATATCGCTGAGATGACGCTCCTTCCTTATTCCGATATTCCATATTTCATGCAGGTTGTCTACCTTGTACAGGCAGGGATAATGTTGAAGAGCGACGCTGCGTATGGCTACGCCCATAGCCGCTGCAAGCCCCATACCGAGCTCGCATAAGCGGTATGTCATAACGTTACTCTGCGTACGTATGCCTATGGAAGAATGTACGTTGTAGGTGGTTTCAAGGTAACATATCAGTCTCACGGTTATGCTTTTGGGGCTATTTATGGCCACAAAGCTTTCGCCATCTAACAGATGTATCATATCTATGGGGATAGAAGGGATAACGCCGTTACTTCCGCTGTACGCCAAAATGTGATTCGGAGGAAGCATAAGCAGTAAAGGGTCGCGCAAAAGCTCAATGCAGCTAAGATTTGAAGGAGTCTGTGGCAAAGAAAAAATACCAATATCAACCTCGCCGGTTTCTATCATTTGCGAAATCATTATTGAATTAGCTTCTTTAATTACTACTTCAATATCTGGATGCGCCTTGGAAAAAACTGGCAGCACTAATGGGAGGAGGTAGGATCCTCTTACTGGGGGCACACCTATGGTTATCCGCGGCGTATTGTGACGTGAAATTCCAATGATATCGGCGCTCATACTTTTTAGCAGCGCGTCAATCTGATTACAGTACTTCACACACACTTCTCCTGCAGGAGTTGTTTTTATCGGAAGACAAGACCTGTCAAAGAGTTTTACCCCAAGATCTTTTTCTATGTTTATAAGAATCCTCGAAAGATTAGGTTGAGATATGAACAATGCATCAGCAGCCTTGCTTATGCTGCGATGTTCTGCAATTGTGAGAATATATTTTACTTCTGCTGAATCCATAATTCCTCGCGTGTTATGCGTTTTTGACATAACTGTTATCGTTTTTTCGTCATTGGCAAAGCGGCAATACTATTATATGATCTATTCAACACTTCTAAACTATGATAGCTCTTTTGATGGATGCAAAGGAAACGAACCAGCGGAAAGTGTTGAAAATCTCAACTATAATCTATATTCGTTATTATAGATTGTGATATTTTAAAAATCAAGGGGAAGGAAAACAAATATTATCTTTTGGGTGGGTGAGGACATGGATATACTGAGCCAAGGTATAACGGAAGAAATATATCAGAACCTTTACATGGGATCTGAGAGAGAAATGATGTGGCATTGCAACGCAGACCCAAGATTTTCTTATCACACATATATTCCAGAAAACTATAGGGAATATAAAGAGAAAAAGCTGAAGCTGATAAGTTTTGTTCATGGTACCGGCAGAACTATAGAATGGTATAGGAGTCTCTTTAAGGATTTTGCAGATAAAAATGGATTTGCAATGATTTTTCCAATGTTTCCCGGCGGCCTTATGGATAAGAACGACTTTAACAGCTACAAGTTGCTGGAGTACAATGGCGTGCGGTATGATAATATATTTTTAGCCATGATAGACGAACTGGCTGAGAGATTTCCAATAGATATTGATAAGATATACCTTTACGGCTGGTCCGGCGGAGGGCAGTTTGTACACAGGTTTTTGTACGTTCATCCAGAGCGGCTGGCAGCCGTAGTAATAGGGGCGCCAGGCAGGCCGACTTATATAGACCCTGGTGAGGACTATTACTGGGGGATACGTAATTTTCAAGAAATTTTTGACAAGCCGTTTGATATTGAGAAAATACGCAAGGTGCCTGTGAAGATACTGGTTGGCGAAGAGGATACGCTGTATGTGGGTGAGTCAAAATGGGGAACAAGCCGAATGGAAAGGCTTATCAATCTCAGAAAGAACTATGAGAAAAACGGACTTAACGTATCTATGGATATTATTCCCGGAATAGGCCACAAGGGGCACGATGACATAAAGTCAAAATATGTATTGGATTTTTTTCTGGATGTTTTGTCAAACGCATCTGGAAAATAAAAAAATAAAAAGAACTGGAGGAAAACAATAGTGAAAAAGACACTGAAGGTAACACTATGTCTGCTGCTTGTGGCTATGATGCTGTTTAGCGGATGCACAAAGCCGAGTAAAGACACTACTGAACAAGCAATTGCGGAGACGGGAGCAAAAAAGGAGAGCCTGGTGTTCAGCATATCTTCCGAACCTACATCGCTGGATCCGGCAATGACCAAGGATACGATTACATATCTGGTAGGATTCCAGATTTTTGATACCCTTTTCCGCGAAGAACCTGACGGAACTATTGCTCCGGCTCTTGCAGAAGAGTACGAGTTTAGTGAGAACGGTCTAGAACTGACCATGAAAATACGAGAGGGCGTAAAGTTCCATAACGGCGATGTCATGACAGCAGATGATGTTGAATATTCTATAAACCGCGCTATCGCTTCAAGCTACACTTCTGCGTTCACAAGCACGATGGATCGAATGGAGAAAGTAGACGATACGCATGTAAAGCTCATAATGAAGGAGCCCTATGCGGCAGTTTTGAGTTGCCTTTGCAGTGCTAACCTCGGTATAGTAAATAAGGCTGCGGCTGAAGCTGCGGGAGATGATTTTACAAAAGAACCCATCGGTACCGGCGCGTATAAGTTTGTAAGCTGGAGCACCGGTGAAAAAATCGAAATGGAGCGCTTCGACGAATATTGGCGCGGAACCCCTGCAATAAAGAATCTGACATTCAAGATCCATACCGACAAGAGTACCGCTGCGATAGCGCTGGAAAAGGGCGAGGTCGATGTACTATATTATCCCAGCACCAGTGACCGCATGAATCTTATGAATCTTGATAACGTGACCTGGAAAGAGGGCCAGGCCGCAACGCTGTTCTATGTAGCCTTTAACTGCCGCGACGGAGTATTCGCAAACGAGAAGTTGCGCAAGGCGGTATGCTATGCTTTGGATCGTGATTCCGTGGTGTTAGGCGGAGCTGATGGGCTTGGTATACCCACGGAGAGTGCCATTCCGATGAATACCGGCTATTATGACGCGAACTTTAAGGGATATGAACATGATCCCGAAAAGGCGAAGGCCCTTATGAAGGAGGCTGGTTATCCCAACGGACTTACCGTTACCATGAAAACCAACCAGTCAAGCACCTATTCCAAACCCACGGAAGTAATACAGGCTCAACTGGCGGAGATAGGCATAGATGTAAAGATAGAACTGATGGAGCGCGCGGCGTATCTTGAATCTACCCAGACGGATTGTGATTACGAGATGACTTTCTATGTAATAACCAATAACATATCTGATCCTGATTATATTATGACGCGCAGATTTCATACTAAGATGGAAGGCGGCGGAAATAACTTTACCCTGCACAGCATAGCGGGGATGGACGCCTTGATAGATCAAGCGCGCGGCGAGACGGACAAAGCAAAGCGGCAGGCTCTCTATGACCAGATAAACCAGCTTATCTATGAGAACGCCGTCATCTGCCCCATGTATCAGGGAATGACCTATATTGCTTACAATTCCAATTTGGAAGGAGTTTATACAAGCCCTGCCGAGCGGCACTATGTATGCGAATACTCCTGGAAGTAAATTCAGAGGATGTAAGAAACAGCTGCGGACTTGGCTCATCTTTAGATGTGCCAGGTCCGTATAAGGCAAATGAAAAATATTTTTATACCAGAGGAGGCCGTTGAATGTTAAAGTACATAGGTAAGCGCCTGCTCATGATGATCCCTGTTATTCTTGGCATTTCGTTCATAATATTCGCTATTATGGATCTTACCCCGGGAGACCCAGCCAGAATGGTACTGGGCGAAGGGGCCACACCCGAGGCTGTGGAACAGAAACGCGAAGAGATGGGCCTTAATGAGCCATTCATTGTGCGCTATGCAAACTTTGTATGTGGTGTGCTTCGAGGAGAATTTCCGGATTCTTATGTTACAAACGAACCGGTAAGCAAAGAGGTCGTGAGCCGATTCCCGACTACACTTAAGCTCGCCTTGCTGGGCACGGCGCTTTCGGCCATAGTCGGTGTTTCTGTAGGCATCATTTCGGCGGTCAAACAGTATTCCATAATCGATTCGGTCAGCATGATAACTGCCATGCTGCTAACATCCATACCGGCATTCTGGATGGGGCTAATGTTAATACTGCTATTCTCGGTCAAGCTGGATTGGCTTCCGGCAACAGGTATCGATACATGGAAACACTTTATATTGCCATCAATATCGGTAGCTATAAATACCATGGCATCACTTATCAGGCTTACAAGGTCCAGCATGCTGGAAGTTATACGGGCAGACTACATAAGAACTGCCAAAGCAAAGGGTGCCACCGAGAAACACATAGTATTCAAACACGCATTGCGTAATGCATTGCTGCCCGTTATAACTCAAATAGGTATCAATTTCGGGTTGCAACTTGGTGGCGCAATAGTGATTGAACAGGTATTTGCGATACCTGGACTCGGTACTCTTATGATAAATTCTGTGCGTTCTAAGGATACGCCCATGGTTATGATGTCCATAACATTTGTGGCCATCGCAGCCGGAATAGTGAATCTTATCGTGGATTTGCTTTATACTTTTATCGATCCCAGAGTAAAGTCTTCTTTTGTGAAGGCTAAGTCTTAAGGAGGCTGTGATTATGGGTAAAAAAACAGAAGGTAGAATATATAGAAGCCAGTGGAGTATGATATGGCGCCGTTTCCGTAAAAACAAATTGGCCATGGCTGGGATGGTGGTATTTATTCTACTTGTATTGGTAGCTATATTCGCAGATATAATAGCAGATTATGATACCATGGTAGTTCGGCAGAATATGCAGGAACGTTTTTTGCCACCCAATTCGCAACACTGGTTTGGCACGGATGATTACGGAAGGGATATATTTGCACGAATAATACACGGCACCAGAATATCGCTTTTCGTGGGTATAGTTTCTATATTGATCTCGCTCATAATAGGATCTGTGATAGGGGCTACGGCAGGATATTATGGCGGCAAGGTGGATAATCTGCTTATGCGTATAATGGATGTGTTTTTAGCCATACCTTCTACGCTGCTTGCTATATCGATAGTGGCCGCCCTGGGACAGGGAATGGCCAATCTGATGATCGCAATGTGCATATCGCAGGTTCCGAGGTTTTCGCGCATAGTGCGCTCATCAATACTCACGGTGAAGGATCAGGAATTCATTGAGGCGGCAAGATGCTTTGGTTCTGGCGACAGATGGATAATAATGAGGCATATCTTGCCCAATGCTCTCGGCCCGATAATAGTTCAGTCTACGTTAAACGTTGCAAGAATGATATTGACCATATCCGGTCTGAGCTTCGTTGGCCTGGGCATATCTCCTCCTACGCCAGAATGGGGCTCTATGCTGGCGGCAGCACGTCCGAATATGCGGTATTATCCTTATTTGGTTATATTTCCCGGTATAGCTATTGCGATAACCGTTCTTGCGCTCAACCTTATAGGCGATGGCCTGAGAGATGCGCTGGATCCGAAAATGAAAAACTAAGGAGGCCGTTATGAGTGAAAAGGTACTGGAAATTAAGGATCTCCATGTAGCATATAGGACAGATGATGCGATAGTTCGTGCGGTAAACGGACTTAGCTTGAGCATTGAGGCTGGAGAAACGGTGGGGTTAGTAGGAGAAACCGGCGCAGGCAAAACTACTACGGCGCTCAGCATAATGAAGCTGCTGCCAAGTAAGATCGGCGCAGTGGACAAGGGCGAGATTCTGCTGGACGGAGAAAATGTGCTGGAGCTCGGCGAAAAGAAAATGAGGCTGCTCAGAGGCAGCAAGGTATCTATGATATTCCAGGATCCTATGACCAGCCTTAATCCTACGCTTACCGTTGGAGATCAAATAGGCGAAGTAATAAAATTCCACGAAATGGGCCTGAACCACAAGCAGATTGATGACAAGGTATGCCAAATACTGGAAATGGTAGGAATACCTGCGGGAAGAAGGGATGAATATCCCCATCAATTTTCCGGTGGGATGAAGCAGCGCGTGGTAATCGCTATAGCACTGGCATGTAAACCGCAACTTTTGCTTGCGGACGAACCCACTACTGCTCTGGATGTCACCATTCAAGCGCAGGTGTTAGCTTTGATGAAAGAGCTTAAGAAAAAGTTCAATACAGCTATGCTACTTATAACGCACGACCTTGGCATTGTGGCTCAGATATGCGATAAAGTAGGCATAATGTATGCTGGTGAGATCATTGAATTCGGCACCGTTGAACAGATATTCAATCACGAAAGGCATCATCCTTATACCGAGGGATTGTTTGGAGCAATACCTAATCTGAGAAAAAAAGAAAAAAGGCTGCATTCAATCGAGGGGATGATGCCCGACCCTGCCGAATTGCCGGAGGGCTGTAAGTTCCATACACGCTGCCCATATTGCACGGAGCGTTGCACTGTAGAACACCCGGAAGGTGTAGAGCACAATGGACATATCGTGGCTTGTTTCCGCTACGAGCAGACTGAAGAAGGGAGCGACTGATAAAATGGACGGAATAGATATGGGCACCCCTTTGATAGAAATAAAGCATCTCAAAAAATACTTTCGTACGCAGCGGGGAATGCTGCATGCCGTGGATGACATAAGCTTTAGCATACCTGAAGGCGAAACGCTGGGAGTTGTGGGCGAGTCCGGATGCGGAAAATCCACTCTCGGAAGAACTTTGCTGCGGCTGCTTGAACCAACCGATGGAGAGGTGCTCTACAAAGGGGAAAACATACTGGAATGCAATAAAGAGCAGATGAGGGTCATGAGAACCAAGATGCAGATGATATTTCAGGACCCATATGCATCGCTTGACCCCAGAATGACAGTAAGTAATATAATTGCCGAACCCATAAAAGTATGCAGGCTGCTTCATTCCGAAAATGAAATCAATGAAAAGGTCAACGGGCTTATGGAAACGGTAGGGCTAGCACCAAGATTTGCGAACGCCTATCCTCACGAGTTAGACGGAGGACGACGCCAAAGAATAGGTATAGCAAGGGCGTTGGCGGTTGATCCCAAGTTCATCGTCTGTGATGAACCAGTGTCTGCGTTGGATGTTTCTATACAGGCACAGATACTTAATTTGCTTATGGATCTTCAGGAACAGCATAACCTCACATATATGTTTATAACCCATGACATGAGCGTAGTAAAGCATATAAGCAATAGAATAGCGGTAATGTACTTGGGGCAATGCGTGGAATTTAGCGAAACGGAGGAGCTCTTTAACAACCCGATGCATCCGTATACTCAAGCGCTGCTGGATGCCATACCTATCCCGGAGTTGAGCGAGCGCAGTAGAGAGCCACATATTATCAAAGGAGAAATAAGTAATCCCATAAACCCGAAACCCGGCTGCCGCTTTGCGAGCCGGTGCCCGTACGCTTCCGAGGCTTGCAGTATGCAGGACATACAGCTTAATGAAGTAACTCCTGGGCACTTTGTCGCATGTACAAGATACTGATCATGAGCCATGGAGGCACCTATGAGCTTTAGAAAAAAAGCAGAAATGCTACGCAGCAAGATGCGGGATGAAAATTTAGATGCATACATAATATATTCAGCTGATCCGCACAAGAGCGTTGCGGTTGCAGATCATTGGAGAACCGTACGCTGGATATCGGGCTTTACCGGGTGGGTAGGCACTATAGTCATTACAAAAGATAAAGCGGCATTTTGGACTGATGGACGCTATGTTCAGCAAGCGGAAAAGGAACTTGCCGGTACTGGAATCGAACGATACTGCATGATCGACCCAAAGGCACCTTCTATTTATAAATGGATGCTGGCGGAGTTGCCTAAGAATGGACGAGTAGGCTTTGACGGCAGAGTTGTCATGATTGAAGAGCGCCGAAAAATTCTGAGCGAGTTGGCAAGCAAAAAAGTTGAGCTGTGCACGAATAGAGATTTATTGGGAGAGCTTTGGAATGAAAGACCGGGTATACCCGATGCGCAAATATACGATTTCTCTGTTGAATACTGCGGCAAGACACGAAAGGAAAAACTTGAAGTGATCCGCCGTAAAATGGCAGAGTTGGGGGCAGATTGGTACATTACCTCCGGCCTTGACGATATAGCCTGGGCTATCAACCTCCGTGGCGCCGACAGCGAGCTCTATCCGGTATTTCATGGATACCTGCTTATTTCAGATGAAAGAGCATACTTATTTACTGATGCTGGTAAAATTTCCACCGACCTGCTTGCCGTATTGAAAGAGGATGGTATCGAATGGAATGAAAAATCGCTGGTAAGCAAAGCGCTCAATAAAATAAAAGAAGACAGTACAATTTATTACGATCCGTGGAAAACGAGCACAGCCTTAGCGGATAGCCTGGATGCAAAAACTATACGGCTTGAAGGCATGGATATAATAACCGGCCTTAAGTGCGTAAAGAATGATACGGAACTTAAGAATCTGGCTGTAGCAAATGCAATGGAAGGCGCGAGTATAGTTCGTCTTATACGCTATATAAGGGATAACATTGATAGGGGAGTTCTCGACGAGAGCTTCTTAGGTTCCTGGATAGATAACGACAGGAAACGATATAAGAGTTACATCTGCCCTGCCAATGTGCCAATAGTCGGCTGCTATGACAATGCAACGCAGCTTCATTATAGGCCGGTGAAAGGAAAGTGTGACATATTACCGAAAAAGGGCTTCCTGCTTTTTGATGTATGCGCCCACTATAATGAGGGTAGCACGGATATCACCCGAACAATAGCATTAGGACCGCTTACGCAGCAGATGAAGGAGGATTATACTTTCGTCCTGAAACAGCATATACGTTTAGCTATGCAGAAATATATTTACGGAACCACGGGCCCATTGCTGGACAGCATCATAAAAAGCGAATATTGGAATCGCGGGCTGGATAATCCGGCGGGAACAGGTCATGGAATGGGATATGCTACATATATTCAGGAAGGCCCATGCAAGATAGCGGTAGATGCGAGCCCGTTTTTCCATTATACGTTTACCGCACCGGTGGAGCCGGGGATGATATTCTCCAATGAACCGGGCATATACAGAAAAGGAAGCCATGCGATACGGATCGAAAACACAATAACGGCGGTGGAGAGCATGGTGGCTGACGGAAAGCGCTTTTTGGGCTTTGAAACGCTGACATATATTCCATTGGAGAGAGAAGCGATATTAGCGGATAAGCTCACCGAAGCAGAACTGAACTGGGTAAACGAATACAACAAGGAAACGTACAAGAGGCTGGCGCCATATCTGAATGAAGAGGATTCCGAGTGGCTGAAGCAAGAAACAAGTCCTATCAGAACATAAGGAGAATGAAGCATGGCGAAAAGTGGGGTTGCGGGCACAACTGTCATAAAGTGTGGTATGCTCTATGACGGCATTCACGATGAGCTGTTCGAAAAACGCGAAATATTGATAAGAGAAAACCGGATTGAGAAGGTTGGAACTTCTGTATGCGGAGATGACGCTCTGATAATTGACTTGTCCGATAAGACTGTGACTCCGGGACTTATAGATGCACATGTACACCTTTCATATTTTGACTGGAGAGAAAAGCGAAAGGAAAACATATTTAACTCTCCTGCATACAAGACTCTTGCTGTGTTGAGAAGCGCACAGAAGGCCATGGCAAGAGGATTTACCTCCATACGTCATGTGGGTTGTTCATCGTTTGATGGTTACGGCTCCATAGATGTCAAACGTACCATCGAAAAGGGCTATTTTGACGGACCGAGACTTATGGTTGCGCCTATGTACTTAGGTGTTAATGGCGGGCCAGCCGATCACAGTCAGGCACTGAAAACGAACTTTATGATGGCGGAAGCCATGCGGGATCACTATCGATCCATAGGCTGCGGCGCGGATTTTTTTTGCAATGCCGTAAGGGAACAGCAAAAGCTGGGAGCGGATTTTATTAAAGTGATGGTTTCGGGTTCTTTTTATTCGCCGGATTCTGATCCTGATATGATCTATTTCACGGATGAAGAATTAAAGGCCATAATTGAGACTGCGCATAGCTTAAGAATGAAAGTGACCGCTCATGTATATGGCCCGGAAGCTATGCAGAAACTTGCAAAAATGGGTATCGACTGCATGGAGCACGGCGCACTGATGGATGCACCTACGGTACGCGTAATAGAAAAATGCGGTACGGTGCTGGTTCCCACATTTTTTCCATACGATGTTGTTGTCAGCCCTAATCCGTTGCCGTCCCAAGATCATCAGATGAGCTGTAAGCTTGCTAAATATGCGGAGAGATTAAAAGAAGGCCGAAAGCATATACTTAACAGCAATATAAAGCTTGGATATGGGAGCGACATTGTTTTCCAGCATAACAACTATGACTGCGGCAATGAATATTCATGTTGGTTGAGAAGCGGCACAGACCCGTTTCGCGCACTTAAGGCGGCTACATCGATCAATGCCGAAATAATCGGTATAAAAGATGTTGGGAGGATAGAAGAGGGTGCTTATGCGGACATAGCCGCATGGAGCAAGGATATCCTGACGGACCATAGAGCGCTTATGGATTGTGCATTTGTGATGAAAAACGGAAGAACATACCCTACCGAATCTTCCTTGGACGGGCAATAAAGAAAGTATGGGGCGAAGATCTGGGGGAAGATCCTTTGAATACTGTATTATACTCGAAACCTATAGACGCTGAACTACATAACGCATATCGCGACTTCCTTATATCAAGGGGGCTGCGAGATGAGGAAGACTGGAACGTGGTTTGTATAATCACGGACGATGAAGAGAAAATAGTGGCAACTGGGGCGAGGGCGGGAAAGGTTATCAAGCAGATCGCGGTCAGCCCGGCTCATGAGGGGGAAAATCTGTGCGCTTCTGTAATGAGTGAGCTTATAAGCGAGGCATATTCAAAGGGAGTAAGCCACCTGCTTTTGTGCACGAAGCCAAAATACAAATCACAATTTGCGGCAATGGGTTTTTTTGCCTTAGCGGAAACAAATGAAGCGCTGCTCATGGAAAATCGAAAAAACGGGTTGGAAGAATACCTGAGCAGCTTGCCGTGCCCTAAAGGGGCTAATGGGGCTGTGGTGTGCAACTGTGATCCTTTTACATTCGGACACAGGTATCTTATCGAAAGGGCTTCAACAATGTGCGACTGGCTGCATATATTTGTTCTTAGTGAGCAGGGAGCCATGTTTTCAAGTGAACAGCGATTCACAATGGTGAAAAACGGAGTATCGGGCATAAAAAAATGTTTTGTGCATCGAAGCGAGGAGTACCTTATTTCGCGAGCTACTTTTCCGACATATTTCATAAAAGACAAAAAACGCACTGAGGAAATACAGGCAGATCTGGACATCGTTCTGTTTGGTGAAAAAATAGCACCGAAATTGGGAATCATAAAGAGGTTTGTGGGAACGGAACCCAATTGCTGCGTAACATCAGCTTATAACAGAAGACTAAAAAAACTATTGCCGAAATACGGAATAGAACTTATAGAAACAGAAAGATTAAAAGGCATAAGTGCAAGCAAGGTAAGGGAACTTATAAGGACAAAAAGGTTGGAAGAAAGCAAAACAATGGTGCCGGAGACGACCTATGAAGAAATATCACGTTTCATTAAATGAGATGCTGTTGGTTCGTGAAATAAGGGCAAACATACAAAGGCAGCTGCTGAGAGAAGGTGGCCGCCTTGTCTGCTTTACTATGAACATTCCCGGAGAAATAAAGCGAACGCCTCTTGTGCGAATGCTTTTCGATAGAGGCATGGCGGAATTGAACGCCGGCCTTGATGGACAAATAAAATACACCCTAACCATAGACAGAACGACAGGACCGGAAGGATATTTGCTTACGGATATGCCGGACGAACAGGTCAAGAATATAACGCAATGCATAGAGGAGAAATTCCCTGCTGCACGACTGTTTGATATGGATGTTATAGGCGATAAAGGGAAACTTTCCCGTGCAAACAGGAGGAAATGCCTTATATGCTCGCGGCCGGCTGTGGAGTGCGCGAGAAGCAGAGCACACGGGGAAGCGGCAGTAATAAGGATGACGGAAAAGCTGCTTCGCGGCTACGCAGAGGAGATGCTTAGCGAAGCGGCTTATATGTCTTTGCTGGATGAACTGTATACGACACCCAAACCCGGCCTGGTTGACAAGAATAACAACGGGGCGCATAGCGATATGAACGTGCCTCTTTTTGAAAAAAGTGCGGAAGCTCTCAAACCGTATTTTCGGCAGGCGGTGAGGATAGGAATGTCTGGCGGAGGAATGCGGACACTTCGGGAGGTGGGCATGAGGTGCGAAAAAACGATGTTTATTGCAACTTCAGGGATAAATACCCACAAAGGTATAATCTATTCTATGGGGCTTCTGTTGGCGGGAATAGGCAGATCCATAACTGAGGGGGGAGAGTGGATAGAGAATGCCGTTGCGCTTGCCCGTGCGGATATCGAAACACGGTTGAAAAACGCAGGCGAACATCCTTTAACAAATGGCAACAAAGTATATGCCGCTTATGGAGCAAAAGGGGCCGTGGGTGAAGCGGCTGAAGGCTTTAAGACAGCTCTGTTTGCTGCAGACAGGCTAAGAGACTATTCTGAGCTTACGGATACGCCGGGAATACTCGTTCTTTGCGATATAATGGGAATTCTTGAGGATACGAATATCTTGCACCGGGGAGGAAAGCCCGGCTTGGAGTTTGTCCAAAACAGAGCGAAAGAGATAGGTATGTTGCCCATAAAACAGAGGAAAGACGAATTATATAAGATGGACAAGGAAATGATTGAAAGGAATCTGTCACCGGGCGGTTGTGCTGATATACTTGCACTTGCTTATTTTATGGCAAAGTGGGAGAAAATATCTGAGGATTTATTTGTTTAGATCTTTTAATAAGAATGTTGGTATTATTTGGCTTGCGCGGTACAACATAAAAATTCGGAAGGGTAGTAAAAATGCGAGATTTTGACTGGGAAGTAATAGCAGTATTAAGCAAGACCCGCAACATAACAAAAACGGCGAATCTTCTCTTTTTATCGCAGCCCGCGCTTACAAAGCGCATACAAGCCATTGAGGAAGAGCTGGGAGCGCAGCTGCTTGTGAGGGGAAGACGAGGTTCAAAGTTTACGTTGGAGGGCGAAAGGATAGCGCAAAAAGCGGAGCGCGTAATAGAAGCAATAAGGGAAGCAAAGGGCTGCATAAACGTGAGGGACGAAAATATGGGGGGGACATTGCGCCTCGGCGTTCCGTATTCCTACGTCAGGTATGTAATGCCCGCATTGCTGGCTGAATATACCGCGAAGTATCCCAATGTAAAAATAGAGATAATAACTGCGTTGAGCGATGAACTTGCACGCAGCGTGGAAGATGGAATGATAGACATTTGCTTTGCACGGTATAATGCAGAGGATTCTTATTTACAAAGACATCTCGTGAGCGAGGATCAATTTTGCGCAGTATATAACCACCCGTTTGACATGGCGGAATTACCCAATATACCTTATATTGAATACAATACCAATCATATTACGACTAATACTATATTCAGGTGGTGGAATGATCACTATTCGACAGAGCTTAGACCTCGATTCAGAGTATATACAGGAGACTGCTGTGTTTCTATGATACGATACGGTTTGGGGTTCGGAATTTTCACTGACTCAAAATATTTTTCGTATGATTCGAAACTGTACGCATTGCCGCTTACTGATATGGACGGTAATAAGCTAATGCGGAAAACGTGGCTGATGTACAAAAAAGAGATGCTTAACCATCCTATAGTATCTAAATTTATTGATTTTACGATCGGCATGGATATGAGCAATATAAAGCTCAATGAATGATGTGGATTAGAAGGTTTGCACTTCGATCAAAGCGAAAAGGAGTACCATGGCAATCTAAAATGAGTACCTTTGTAAAACGTGAAAATCTTCTCTATAAATAAAAATGTATGGCAGTAATTTAAAAACCACAAATTTGAGCGCAACACACTGCGAACTGATTTTATATCAACACTCATTGATGGCGCTATTGTGCTATCAACTTCATGAGCGAGCAGTAAAACCGCAAAAGAACTTATGGTAAATGTGTATATTAATGTGGCGTACGGGCTTGTCGATATTACCAAATAATAGTTAGTGTTTCGTGATGTGGACAAAACAGGCGGAAAATGCGTTCTTCCGCCCGAGAGTCAGTGCTTCATTTCCGTCATGCGTTGTTTTTTCTCTTGTTGCACAGATTTTTCGGCAGTGCGTCGCTGGTTAAGTAGTAGCAAATCTCGTGTGTTCTCGTAAAGGTCGCCGCTACCGGACTCAAATACAGCTACCACATATTTCTTCGCCTTGTATTCGGTATAAAGTTCATTCAACCGGTTCTGCAAAACAGAATCCGCCTTTTCCAATTTTGTCAGCCATATATTAACTAACTTTTTATCTTCACGGTAGTGTCAAGTATTTTTCGCAAAATGGTTTGCAGGGT
>ULVL01086690.1_pt1 | contig 19152 bp, 1 predicted proteins | sample 1959381 | NCBI WGS metagenome assembly ULVL01 (sample SAMEA4835785, study PRJEB28245) | human gut metagenome | biome: gut microbiome; material: fecal sample | place: Denmark | collected 2008
ATGGTGAGTATATATTTTGCGTATTTCATCAAACTAAAAATATCTCTTTGGAGGACTTTATGGAAAAAATCAAAAATATCCTTGGCAAAATCGCTATGGCACTTGCAATGATTATGTGCATGGGCAGTGGAATTATTTTGTTTGGATGTGATGATGGAAAAAATATGAGCGTGTCAGTTGACAAATCTTCTGTGTCAATTTTTCTTGGCGAAACAGAAGATGACACGGTTTCTGTTGTTGCTTCAGTTGCAAATAATGGTCGTGCTTCTGACCAGATTTTTTGCAGTTTTGAAAATGACAGAGCAAGTTTGATAAAAACAGAATATCTTGGAAATGGCAAAACTCAAATTTTTATCAAGGGTAATATTCCAGGTTCAACCCAAGTTAAAGTCCACACCAAAGAAAAAAATAAAACATGCGATTTCAAAGTCGAAGTTGTTCAACCACTTACGGGACTCAATGCAAAAACTGGCGTAAAGACTTATGTGGTAAAAGGACAAAAAAACAAAATTAATATAGCAAACTTGATTGATTTCGAGCCAATCAACACTTCACACAAAGATGTGGTTGTTTCAATCGCTTCCGAAGTTTCACAAGACTTGGCATATATTGAACAAAATGAGCAAGGAACGTTTTTGTACATTGACCCAAGTTTTGAAGGAGATAACGTTGCTGTCAAAATCGAATCTTCAAACAGACCAAGTGTCGCACCAGTTGTTTTGGACTTTGAAGTTTTGAATCCAATTTTGACACAAGATGAAAATGGAAACTTGAAAGGTATCAACAGTATATCTTCAAGCAAATCAATAAATCAAATTTTGTACCCACAAATTCAAAATGGACAAAATACGATATACTTGGCTCACAACAATCTTGATTACAGCGAAGAAATTATCACTGTTGAAATTGACAGAACAAATCTTTCGCAAAACAAGGAACTTCGTTTGACACCAGTTGTTACAAATCCAAACTTGGCAGTTGTAACCCAAATTGAAAGAAGGGACAGCAATGCTCAAAAGTTGGTTTTTGACATTACTGTTGTCGCTGGCAACAACGTAGGCAGTGATTGCTATTTGTACTTTGAACTTTGTTACAATGGATATCCAAACTCCAAAGTTGACACACAACAAATCAAAACTCAAATATTGTCTTATGACTTGATTGAAAGTTTGTATTTCAACGGCGAACAAGCATTGGATGTTATGACAAGTGATCTTTACACAAGTTACACATCATCGGTTGGTTTGCCACTTGTGTTTGATGTTTATCCAACAACTGTGCATCAAGATTACAGAAAATTGTACATTTCAACAAACGATTATGCTTTGAATGATGATGGAACCTTGAATGAAAACAGCAAAATTATATTGCTTGACGAAAATGGCAGATATCTTCAAAAAGATAATGACGGATACATAGTCGTTGATTCTGGACAGAAAGTTTATGCTTTGGCAAGAAGCGAATTTGCTGGTCAAAGTGCTTCAATCGACGTTGAAAGCAAATTTACAAAAGATTATTACCAAAACGCAGATCCAAGCGTAAAAGCCAACAAAAAAACAACAATCAATTTTTCACTTTTGGAAAGTGTAAGGGAAATTTCTTTCGCCGGCTTTGCCGAAAGTGACACAAACAAAAATACTTTCTTTTTTGCAAGCAACAAGGCAGAAACTCAAACCATATATTTTGATGTAAAGCCTGCAAATGTAAAAGTAAGCGAAAAGTATATTGAAGTCGGTGCAGATTTTGAACTTGTCAAAAATTCACTCAAAGCCGAAAAATATCTTTCTGACACACAAGGAAATGTAGTCGGCAGAAGATACAGTTTTGACGTAAAATCCAACCCAAACAACAAAACAAACATTCAATCACTTTCAATAAGTTTTGAAAACGGCAGAAAAATAGTTGGAACTCTTCATTCATTTGTTGAACTTGACGAAACCAGAGTAAACATTTCGCTTCAATCACCAAACGAAAATTCTGCTGTTGGAAAATTAATGTATGTTACTGGAATAAGTGGTGTTGTTTTTGAAACAGCAATAAAAAATGGCAACAGTGCAAAACTTTCCATAAATACCTATGGTGCTGATTACGTTGCAAGTTACAAGTTTGCAGATTGCACGGATGCTGACCAAGCACAAAATTATTTTTCAGCCCTTGCAGACAAAGCAAGATTTACAAATTCAACAAATATTTTAAATTCTGCACTTTTGAATGGTTTTTCATTCGTAAGTGGAAACAAAGTCGGCAAGACTCAAGTTCAAATCTTGCTTGCAGGCAACAAATTCTCAAAGGAAACAAATGATGGAATTACTTACAATCGTTTGAGCGCAGAACAAATTGAACTTGAAAAATATTTCTTTGTTGAAATCTACAACCCTGTAAAATCTTTTGAAGTTTCACAAGCAACTGTTACACTTTACAGTTATGAAAGTGTAGGTTTTTATAACAAACAACTTTCAACAACTTCATTTGGTGTTTTTGTAAACCTCAATCAAACGCCAGCTACTTACAGCCAAATAAACTTTACACCTGAACATCTTAATGGTTATGCTGATGTAACTTTTGATTCTGAAAACAATATCGCATACATACAAGCGCTTTCAACAAAAGATCCTTTGACTCAAACTTCAAGCGAAGTTTATTCTGATGGATTTATAAAATTTGAAATCGAAGAATTTGGTGTTAAACAAATTTTAAATGTACGCGTTATCATAAGACGTGCAACTATGGTCGAAGGCATAAACGTTTATAACGTAAACAAAAACAGCGGTATCTATATGGAAATTGGAAAAGACCAATATTTCAATATGGATGTTGCAGTTAAAAACAGCGATGCTTTCAACAAAAATTTGATTTACACATTTGTTCCTGATCAAAACACCAACTCTTCAATCTTGACTGTTGACAAATGGACTGGCAGAATAACTTTGAATGGAACTGAAGGTGGAACAGGTAAAGTTGTTATAACACCACAAGATTGTTTCAGTGGCGAAAATGAGCCTGTTCTTGATTTTGACAATGAATACAGCAAAAATCATATAGAAAATGTACAACTTGTTATTCCTATCACAGTTGCAGACGGCAGAAGCAAAGCAACAGCAATCAGAATACAAGATTTATCACAAATCCAAAACAATACATATCACTACATTTTGACAAAATCGTGCAATGCTATTTCACTTGGCAATTTCAGTGGTGGACTTTATGGCGACAGTACAAATCCTCCAACAATAACATTTGAAAACAATGACAGTTTGTTTGACAATTTCTCTGGTATAATCGAAGATATTGTTTTTGTTGGAACTGCAAAAAATGCTTTTGTTGCAAAAACAAACAAAGGAACAATAAAAAATATCACCGTTGATACATATACAAACGCTGACGGATCATACACAGCAAGCAAAGTGCTTGGCGATGGTGAAAATGCAGGTGGTTTGGTTGTACAAAATGATGGACAAATTTCAAATTCAAAATTCTTTGGACAAATCCAAAATGGAAATTATGTCGGCGGAATTTGTGCAACAAACAATGGCGTTATTTTGGAATGCGCAGTTGAATTCTACACATTTGCCGACTGCATCGGCGAATTGAGCGGAAACGTCGTTGGTGGACTTGTTGCAAAAATGTCTGGCGGAAAAATAAGCCAAAGTTACGTTTACAACTATCACAATCAAAACAGCCTTGTTGCAACAACAAAAGGCGCTTTGGTTGGTGAGTTTGAAGGTGGATTGATACAACAATCGTTTGCAAAAACCAATTCGGAAAAACTTGTTGGAAATGAAGATGCTGTTGCCGAGCAAACTTCACAATTCAATATCACAAACAGTTTTGTTATAATTCAAGATATTGAAAACGATACTCTTTCAAACATAACAGTCAATATTGACAAAAAATACTTGAAAGGGTACTCACTTGCGTATGACACAAAACCAAATGGATATACAACTTTCAACAGTTACTACAATGCTAACAAAATTTATTTTTCAAACAATTCTGTCTGGGCAATAAATTTGAACCAAAATGACGGATACCCATATCTTAAAGATATCCAATTTGAAGGTGCAAATGCCATAACAAATTTTGTAATGCAAAACACAGACCAATCACTTTGTGACAATCAAAACTCAAAAGCAATTTTGTTTGTTTATGAAAAACAAAGCATGGTAGCTACAACACCTGCCGAAGACGCAGTAATTTCAAGTTGGAATACAATATCATTTGCAAAATTGTTCGGCTTGAAATCGTCAAATGGTGTGCGTGCCGAATTTACAAATCCACAATACAAAGAATATGCAAATCTTTATTCAAACTCAATAGTTTTGAAAAAAGCGGGAAATATACAACTCAAAATATTCTCGAAATATGATTACACAAAAAACAAAACGTTTGACATAGTTATTTTGAATGCAATTGAAGATTTCAAACTTATGTATCAGGAATCACAAATTTTTGATGGAAGTGTAATAAGGGTCAAAAAATCTTCGACAGAAACTTTCAATCTTGACTTTGTAAAAGAAAAAGTTGCTGTTGATCGTCCAATCGCATTGAAGCAAGGTGACTTTAAAGTTTTGCTTAACGGAAAAGCAATCACAGAAACAGGTTTTGCAAATCAAACAGGAAATATGTTCAGTATCGACACTGCAAGACTTGATACAAACTCAATAAACTTTGCTATTTCAGCAAGTATTTTGGATGATTTTAACAAAATATTGAACCAAAATTACAATTTGACATTCACACTTTCACTTTACAATGGTGCCGATCAAATTTCGACCGATGTTTCAAAAGTTATACGTGTTCAACCACTCGACGTTGTAAAATTTGACGTGACAACACTTACAGACAATTTTGACGAAGAACTTGATATTCAAATTTTTGACAAAGACGGATTTGAGGGGTTCACCGAAGACGAATTGTATGTTGGATTGTTTGAAAATTCAAATGCCGACGGTTTCAGACCATACACCAAACAAGTTTATGGAATGGAAACTGACGGTTCTTGGACAAAAATTTCACAGGTTGGAAGTTATTCATATTTCAAAATAGTTTACAGTGTCAAACTTCAAATTGATGAAAGTTATCTTAACAGACCATTTGAAGAACTTGACTTGACATTTGATATTTGTTCAAACCTTGTCAAAAACGTAAAAACAAGTGTAAATGTGGTTTATAACTCCCAATCAATCGAAAGAATATTGTTTACAAATTTGAATTTTTCAAAATGGGACAAACTTACTGGTTACACTTTTGAAGATGAACCACAAAACGTTGTAAATCCTGGAAAATCAAGTCTGCTGAAAATAAACTTGTACCCAGCATTTGCAGATTACAGCTACGTAGAAATTACATCATCAGTAGCAGATGGTCAATATTTGTCACTTTATCCTTTGACTTTGGAAAATGGATATTACAAACGCCAAACAAATGGATACAATGTGATTGATAATGGCATAAGATTGCCAAATAACTATCAAAATGGCGACAGACTTGGAATTTATAACATTTTGGTTGCTGTTCCATCAAATATTCAAGTGGATACAGCATTTGAGATTGTTGTAAAAGCATTCAACAGTCGTGGCGAAGAACAAAAAACTGACAAATTTACATTGGTTACTCGTCCACTGGTTGCATCAACAATCACTATTGACGGCGAAGATACAAAATTGATGGCAAGGGGAACTTACGCTGACATAGTTGTTACAACTCAACTTGACCAAAATCTTGACTCAATCAAAATTTCGGGACAGGGAAAAGTAAGCGGAATTTCACTTGACAAAATTGAAGAGATAATCGACAACGAAAGAAATGTAAAAGTATACACCACAAAAATATTCGTTGGTGAAAATGCATATTTTGAAGAACAAGACGATTCTTCATTTGAAGTAGTTGCAACTGTGAGCAGAAATAACGGCGGAATAATTGAAGAAAGACCTTCAAAAGTAAAAGTTTCAGTTGTTGACTTTTTGGTTGACAGTATAAATCTTGACGTTGACAGCGTTGACAAAACCAACCTTAATGTATTTTTGGGAATTGACAAATACTTGAATTTTGCATTTGATACAACAACTTGGGAAGATACAACATATTTGGATCCAACAATTCAGGAAGCAATAACAAAACTCAGAGCAAATGTACAAAAATTTGTTGAACAAAACTACTTTGTTGCAAATGATCCAACCGGCAGTGACAGTTATTACATCGTAAACTATCACCAAGGCGATGAAGATTATCTGTCATCGACATCTGCAAGATACAAAAATCTTTTGAACAACTTGTATTATGTAAATGCTGACGGTTCATCAGTCAAAGTTTTGTCAGCAAGTGGATATTTGAACGCAAATCCATACTTTGATTTTGATTACTCAGGAAACGGCAAGTGGTCAGACACAGTTGGTGGAAAATATTTGAAAATAGTTGGGAAATCAACAGGAACTCAAAAAATGCGTCTTGTTTTTGCATATTTGACGCCAGACAAGGTAAAACATGAACTTACATTTGACTTTACAATCACAATAAAAGTATACACAGATGAAGACAGACCAACTCAAATTACAACAGCCGAAGAATTTGTTGCAATTCAAAAACAAAATGATGCCCAAGACTTTATTTTGATGAACGATATTGAACTTAGTTACTATGTTCCTTTTGATACAAGCAAGATAAAAACTTTTGATGGTAACAACAAAATTATCACAATCAGAAGTTTTGATATGTCCGATGATCAAACAAATTCATTGAACCTTGCATTGTTCTCAAATGTAACTGCTGATACAATACTCAAAAATATAACTGTAAACTATTATCATAATGACAACATAATAGTTGACACGACAACTTACAAAACAATCAACTTTGCAGGCTTTGCAATAACAAACAATGGTTCCATTACAAACGGACATGTTCTTGCAATGCGTACAAACCTTTCTCTTGCAAACCCAACAAATGATGCAGGAATAAATATTTCATACACTTGCGGAAATATCCCTTCAACAATCCAAAGCAAAATTGCAGGATTTGTTCTCAATAACAATGGTGTAATAACAAACAGTCGTGTTGGTGGCGAAAGTTTCAAAAAAATTTACAGCAACAACGTTTCTGTTGGCGATTACGCACTTTCAAAATTTACAATCTCTGGTCAGGGTGATATAGCAGGTTTTGTATATGAAAATACTGGCATAATATCCTCATCGTTTGCAAATAACATTGCACTTACAAACAATACAAAATCTGGCATCGAAACTGCAACGGCTGGATTTGCAGTAACAAACCAATCTGGTTCAATTTCGCTTTCTTATGCAAGGGGTGCATACTCAAAAACAAATCCAAACGAAATCAAAACTACAGGCAGTGTTATTTCAACAAACAGCGTTGGAGCAGGCTTTGTTTACAAAAACAATGCAGACATATTTGACTGCTACAGCAACATAAAACTCAAAGACACCGCAAACAACAGTGGAAGAAACAGTGCAGGTTTTGTTTACAACAACGCTGGCAACGTAAACAGATGTTACAGCAGTTCGATAATCGAAAACAGTTTGACAACACAGATGAACTTCAACGGTGTTGATGATTATGGCAATCTTTTAAACACTGGCGAAATTGTAAATTGCTATTACTATTCCCCACGTGACTTGTCAGATGACAGCGATATAAAAGACATGGACGAAACCTATGGCTCGGGCGTTTTAAGGGTTGAAAACTTTGATACTTCCGATATATTCTATGGCTTCTCATTCGCTCCACTCAATTCATGGAACGGTGTTTGGACAATGACTGTTGGCAAAGGACCAGAACTCATCAGTGCAAACAACATTGCAATATCTTCAAGATACGCTGTTCAAACTGATGAAAACGAGTTTACATTTGCATTTGTCGAAGGTTATGAATACGGCAGTGATGCAAACCCTATTTTGATTTCAAATGAAACCGAATTTAATCAAGTTTTTGGAAATTCAAATCGAACTCCTGTACAACAATATTATGACAAAGACAAAAAAATTGCATTTGGAAATTATCGTTTGATAAACAACATTGATTTGTCAAAACTTGCAACCGAAGAGGAAGATTACGTTTTGATAAGTTCCTTAACAAGCCTTGTAAACAATGCAGTATTTGATGGAAACTCTCTTACTATTTCAAATCTTGAACTTACATCCGAAATTGACAGCGATCAAACAGGTTTTGGTCTGTTTGCAAGCATTTTAAACAACTCAGCCGTACTTAATACGAATGTAACTTTGAAGGGCATAAACGCTTCAAACATTCAAAATGTAGGTGTAATTGCAGGAATTGTACACGATTCCACAATCGCGAACGTAAATATTTCTTCAACAAGAAGGGGCGAAATATCCCCAGTTCTTGGACAAAACGTTGCAGGCGGCGTCGCAGGAATGGTGTTTGGCGACTCTAGCATTGTATCAGCAGTTGTAAACGGAATTGAAGTTTCCGCATCATACTTTGATACAAACGGAAGTATACGACAAAAATTTGTTCGTACTGATAGCAAACAAAATGTTGACAACAGCAAACTCAGTTATGCTGGTGGTGTAGTTGGTATTTTGGATCTTTACTATGTTGACCAATATACACAGGTTGGTTATGATCAAGAACAACTTGTTTCATCATCACATGCTGCTCTTTTGCACGCAAAAGGTGGCACAATCGTAAAAGCAGGCACGGTGGGCGGTGTAATTGGATACACTGGTCAAAACACTTATGTTCGTGATGCACAGTTTATCATCGAAAGAATTTCAACAGAATACACAAGCAAAATTGTAAGTTATGGGTACAGTGCAGGTGGTTTGATTGGTGAAAATTATGGTGATTTGACTCAATCGGTTGTTGAACATGACCGTCAAACACAAAATCAAATCGAAAGCAACACAAGTTTGTACTACAAAAATCCCGATGGATACAATCATGGTTATGAAGAATTGTTTGTTACAACTGATGCGTATTCTCCAATATTTGTTGGTGGACTTGTTGGACAAACATTTTCGGGAAGAATCACAAATTCTTATTCAAAAGCAAACGTAATCGCACAAAATGCCGATTATGTCGGCGGACTTTTCGGTGGAATTGGTGATTTCGACAAACTCAGAAAATCCAAACTTGGCTACAACTATTTCAATGAACTTTATACTTTCGGGGATATTTCTTCAAGGGACGTTGATGCTTCATCAAAAAATATTGGAGCAACAACAAACGTAAGAGGTGGTGTTGCAGGCGGAATAGCAGGATTCTGCGAATTTGCTGAAAAGACAACACTTACAGATGGCGAAGAACTTGTTGACATTGTTTTTGCCGGTGTAAACGCTGTAAACTTCTTCTCAACAGAGCACGATACAATCACACAAACCGAAAATCAAACAACAAGTCTGCAATTTGAAAATATTTACGATTTTTATGGTGCAACATATTATGATGGCAAAACAGTTTTGGCAAATCAATATGACAAGGATACTGCTTTGTTTACATTTGCTAATGAAAAACTTGATGATGGTGGAAGTGGCTATTCTTACATCCCAGATATTCCTTCAAATCATGTTGTAAAGAATTTCTTTGCAAATCAAACTGAATACAGACCAATCGAATCTTGCTATGTAAAAAATGGCAGTGTATCCAGAACCGTAACCGACAAAATTGAGCCACTCAGTGCAATTACCACTCCTGCTACGGACGGTGGCTACATGGATGTGATATTTCGTAACAATCACTGGGATCCATACAAATGGGAAAGAAAACCAAATGAATTGTTACCAAGGATATTATTTTCAACTTCGACATCAATTATCTATATCCGTACTGCAGATGACTTGAAATTGATGGCGAAATATCCAACAAAAACTTTCATTATTTATGGTACAGGTCCAAACGGTGACAAAAAAGTATTTGTTGACTGTTCAACGGTTGATGATGACTTCTTGCAAAATATCAAAAACTTCCGTGGAGTTTTGAAAGGTTACAAAAATGACGAAGACGGAAACCCTTTGTTTGGATTGAGTTATTTGTCAAATTTGACACACGCACTTATCGACGACACACAAAACGGCGCAGTATTCACCGACTTTATAATTGCAAACAGCGGAAATGCAGATGTTAACAGTTTTATTGGTTCGGCAATATTGGTTGAAAATGCAAATGGCGTAATATTCCGCAACATAATTTTGGATGATTGTCAAATTGCAACAACCAGCAACAAAGCTGCTCTGCTTGCAGGATTGGCTACAAATTGTATGTTTGCAGATATAACAGTTCAAAATATTTCAAAATCCGATTTTGTAAAACAAGATACATCAAAATCAACACAAAAAGCTCAATACTATGCTGGTGTATTCGCAGGAAGCATTTCTGGAACACGCAAAACAATTATAAAAGATTGCGTGATATCAAATCAAAGCAAAAGTTCAATGGGTGTACTTGTTGAAGGTAACAGCACAACAGAAGCCACAATAAATGCAGGTGGATTTGTTGGTGGTGCATCCAGTGGATCAATTCAAATCGACGCTTCAAAACAAATCATACAAAGCAAAGAAAATGTAACATTCAAAGTTGAATTTGTTGAACAAAATGTAGTTGGAAAGCCAATTTACAATGTAAATCTTGGTATGATAACAGGTTCAGCTTCTTCAATGAATTTTGCAATAACAGATGCTGGCATGACGGTATATGGACTTTTGAAGATGTCAGACGGTGCTCATATTCAAAATTTGAACGTTGGTGGACTTGTTGGACAAACTGTAAATGGTGGTTTGACAACGATTTCTGCACAAAATAAAAATAACAATATTTGTATAAACATTGATATTGATAACAGCTCAAATACTTTTGTCGAAAATGCAATGTCAGTTTTGAACATAGGTGGATTGATTGGAAAATCAAACTCCAAAGTTGCTGTCAGCAACATCAATATCTTCCACGAAAGCAATGAAAGATATTTAATAAAAAACAATGATCATGTTTACATCCAAACCAACAACTCTTATGATAATATCGGTGGACTAATCGGGCTTGCAAATGATGGACTTGTATGCACACAAACAAACTATGAAGCAATAACAACTTACATTGGAAAAGATTCTTTAAACGGCGGCGCTAAAGGAACCGTAAAATATGGTGGCACTATTGGCTATATTTCAAATCAGTCTTCGATGTCTGAAAATATGTTCTTTGTGACTGGATTTGTAAACACAGCAAATGTTCAAATAAAAAACAAAAACAAAGTAATTGCTGGTGGAATTATTGGGGCAATAAACGTACTCAATCAAAATAATTCAAATTCAACTTATGATGTTGTTTTGGGCAAAGAGGGTCAAGACGATATCGACAACAACATAATTCTTGAAGCTCTGTACATTGACAGATTGCAAAACAGTGACATCGTTGCAGGTGGACTTATTGGTGACAGTGCAGTCGGAAAGGGTGAAAATGATGACAGAGTACGCAAAATTTCACTTGTAAACAATCAGGCGCTCGGTGAAGTAAACATAAACGCAAAGGCAAATATAAATCGCGATAATGACAGTTTGTACTTGTACTTGGGTGGACTTGTTGCACGCGGAAACAAAAATATCAAACTTGTTTCAAACAACAGTTTGACCACAATTATGGCAAACCGCATTGCTTCAAACAATTATCGTATTTCTGCTTTTGTTGCAGATGCAGATTTTGACATCAATTCAAGCGTTCGCAATACAAATTGCTCGGATTACAATTTGTGTGGCGTTTCTTCAGTTGAAGAAAGTGCAGTTTCGAACACTTTGGCAGATAACAACATTGTTTCTATTTCAACTCAAACAAAAAATATTCTTCCAAGCTGTTTTATCAAAAACGAAGAATGGATTTTTGGAACCAAGTTCAAACCATACGATTCAAGCAATCTTAGCAATCTTGAAGAATTTTTACAAAATACAAATGCTCAAATCAATGAAAATAAACAAAGAACTTATCTTTTGCTCAAAGATGATATTTCCTTAACAAAAGCATGGGATATCAAAAACTTTGCGATTTTGGGCAACGGAAAAACAGTAAAAATTGATCAAGCAAGCACAGACGGAGTTTTTATAAAAAATATTGACCAAAATTCTTACATTGCAGGACTCAATTTGGATATACAATCTGTATACCCAACTGCAAGTGATTATACAAGCACGTCAATACCACAAATTGAAGCACAAAATATGTACGCTCCAGTTTTGGAAAACAATGGCACTATTTATGGTGTTACAGTTGCAACAAAATCAAATGTAGCAAGCATTGACAAAATCTATGTCAATGCAAAAACCGCATCTGGTTTGGTTGGCATAAATACAGGTGTTATATCTTCTTGTGCAGGATATTTGAATATCACAAATATATTTGATGACTACAAGATAATATCAACAAACCAAGATGGATACACTTATTATTCACTTGATATCGCAACAACCGCAGGACTTGTTGCACAAAACTATGGCGATGTGTACGCAAGCCTTACAGCAGGTCAAATTGTTGGTGATTACAGCAATGTCTATGCAATAAGCCATGACATACTCAATCCAAAAATTGACTCAACAACAAACAAAGCGGTTTATGATGATACTTCACGACCAATAGTTTCACATTGCTATACAATCTTGGATTGTACAAAGGCTTGCAGACAAATTGCAAAAGACGAAACTACCCTTGTAAGTTTGCAAGATTATGAAACTTACAATGCAGTTCAACTGCCTGGCACAGACGGAAAATCGCAAAAACCTGTATACGCACACGTATTTGATATCGGCGCAAACAGCACATGTTTCTATGACATCTATGGCACTGGTACAAATGACCAAAGCGGACAGGATATAAGTCAATTTATCACATCACAAATTTCCAAACCAAAATTCTTTGAAAGTGCACAAAATACAACAAAGTTTGAAGAGTTTGAAAAATTTGATACTTTGAAATTGTGGAAATTCAATTCTGATTACAACTTTGGCTATCCAATTTTGGCAAATTCAGTTTTTGAAAATGAAAAAAGTTCATTCTATGCTCAAAGTTCTCAAGGTGAAAGATACGCAATTTTGAATATTGGTACTTTGCAAATGCTTGAATCAAACTCAATTCCAAGTAAATTTGCTCTTGCTCAAAATATTTCAATTTCAGACGATATGGGATTTGTAAACAACAATGGATATATCAAAGACAAACAATCAAATTGGAATATAATTGATTTGCAAAATGTTGATATTGACGGCAACGGTTATTCGATTTCTGGATTCAAACTTTCGCTTGAAGATGCAAAAAATTACGACGAACAAAAATATGTAGCAATTTTTGCAAATATTTCAAACTCTGTTATAAAAAATTTGTATCTTACCGAAGGTCAAATCAATGTTGGAACGGCAACAACAACCGACACTTCAACAACTTGCACACCAGCGGACAACAATGTTTATGTTGGCGTGCTTGCCGGCAAAATTTCAAATTCAACACTTTCTGATATGACAATCACTGGCTTTGATGTTGATATCAATCTTGACGCCAAAGATAAATCGTCAGAAAGCACCAATGCAAAATTGTACTTTGGAACCATTGCAGGCTATGCATCAGAAACCAGCACATTAAAAGATAGAACATTTGAAAAATTTGACGTTTCAAACACAATCCACACACGTGGCAACATTCTTTCAAACATTGGTGGGTTGGTTGGCTATGGACAAAAGATAACTGTTCAAAATAATGAAATTTCAAATTATATGCATTTGGACAGTCAAAGCCCAAGTTCAAAATATTCTGTTTATGTGGGTTATGGCAAAGATATAACTGTGCAAAACAACACTCATTCTGGATATATGGATGTCGAACATAGTTTGTACCAACCAACCAAAAACTCTGGAATTGGCATATCAGACTCTGGGGTTTTAGGTAAAGACGCCAAATATTTTGATGATGATGGCAAAACATTGTGGAATTTGCAAAACGCAATAAACGACTTTGATGCAATGAAAAAACTTGGAAAGAAAGTAAACTTTTTGGTAAGTGATTTTGTTCCAAAAGACATAAGCGATGATCAACTATACAAATATTTTCTTGAAAACAGTCCAAGTTGGAAACCTGCAAAAGACGCTTATTACACAATAAGAAATGACCATGGACCAGGATATACTTTCAGTTATCTTAATAGACCAGGAGAAGATGCAGATATATTCGGTAAGGATCAATATAGCAATTATTTGAAATGGGATTTGAAATACAACTCAGTAGATATTAAATTTTACTTTGATCTTTTGTCATCCAAAACAAGTTATGATCAATCAAACAAAAATTATGGTATCGCTGACGGGAAGGAAGAAAGTGGCAATTTAGTAACAATATCTATCACTATGTATTCTGATTATTATGGTGAAATGTTCTTTGATCTCTATTCTACGGGCGGCGGTTTTGATGAAAAAGAAGATACTTGGTTAATAAATGCAGGTTACAAATTTTCAGATCGAGGTTATAGTGATCTACTACTAAAGATTACAGTAGAGGAATTCCAAAAGTTGTGCGAATTGCCAACTGCTGTTGAAGGTGAAACGTTATATGACTATTTTGGCATAAATCCAGACGATTTGAATGTCGCAGAAGTAACAGAAAGAAATTCTTACAACAATTTGTATCAAACAGTGCAAGGCCTTATGCCACAAAATGGCGGAAATGGAACAAAACAGAGCCCATACATAGTAAAAACCGAGCAAGAAATGATTTGGTGTCTTTCAAACGATAAATCATTTGTCCTTGAAAAATCGGTTAATCTTGGAAATGTTACAAAAATCTATACTCTTGGTGAAACAGGTATCTTTGGAAATGGCAATTTTGTCAAATACAAAACGAATGGAAATGGAACATTACTCAAATCAACTGACGGCAAAGCTTTGAATCTGACCAACATTTCAACGTACAATATCAACTATGCAGGAACTGACAATGCATTGCTTGACAAAAACAACGCAAACTCAAAACTTGTCAATGTAAAATCGTTTGGGCTTGCAAATTCAGATTTTAAAAAGATTTCTGATAACGAGCATAATACTCACATAATGTCGGGCATAACACGTGAAAACCAAGGATCTATAACAAACTGTTCAAACTTCAAAACTCTTGTTGGTACTGACGGAAAAGATGGTGATGCTGTTTCGGGCTTCAAAGAAAATGGTCTTGACGGGAAGGATGGTATTTCTGGTTGGGACGCAAACTTGCTTGGCGGTATTGCAGGTCTTTCACAAAACAGTATCACAGGATGTTTCAACCAAGGTGTTATGGTTGGCGCCAATGGCGGAAACGGCAGTGATGGAATAAATGGGGTTGATGGTGGCAATGCAGATGCCAAAGAAAAAAAATATGCAACGGATGCGGGCAACGGAGGAGTAGGTGGCCACGGCGGAAATGCAAGTATCATTGGCGGAATTGTGGCAAAATCTCAAAAAAGTATAATATCAGGCAAAAACAATGCTACTCTTTACGCAGGAAAAGGCGGTAAAGGTGGCGCTGGTGGTGCCGGTGGCAAGGGTGGCGATTCAAGCAGTGACAGTATGGACGTGCTTGATACAGTCTTGACAAAATTAGGAAGACCAATTTGGGAATTGTTAGATGATGAAATTTCATATAAATCATCAACGTTGCCTGCTACTGCCGGTGGCGCTGGTGGTGCTGGTGGAAATGGTGGTGCAAGTCTTGTGGGATCTATTGCTGGTACAATCTTTAGCGATGATTTGAAAGATTATGGCGATGTATCCAAAATTAATGTTGATATGGCCTTTCAAGGAAGTGGTGGAAAAGGTGGCAAAGGAGGCAACGGTGGAAAATCAGTTGCTTACATGGCAACACCTGAAACTGGTTGGTGGATAAGTGTCATCGGTGCTGGTGCTTCTGGCGGTGGTGCTGGTGGTAATGGATACAACGGAAATGACTCAAGTGTAGTTCAAATATGTGCGCAATCAATAAACAAATATGACAGTAAACTGATAGAAGAATATCCAGACTTCTTTGCTTCAAGTGGAACAAAAGGATCACAATATTCTCAAAGTGCAGGAGATACAATACTTTACACCAACATATGTGAAGGCGGTGCAGGTGGAACAGGGAATGTCAATGGTTTCAAAGGTACTTCCAATGCTGGTACAAGTTTTGTGCCAGGAAAAATTCCAGGCGAACATGGAGCAGGTGTTGTCCAATCTGCAGCAGCAGCGTGGGCACCTGCGCTCACTGCTTACTTGATTGCATTTACTCCTACTTTGAAAACAACTGCCTTTGCAGTACTTTCTACTGCGACAGCAACTTTACTTTCAGCTACAGGAAATGTTTATTATGTTCTGGATAAAGCAAACAAGAATAAGTGTTCAGAAAGTGCAGGTGGAAATGATGTACAAGTTCCATCAAAACAAACTATCACACCATCACCCTATGGCGGCGGAATACCTGCATTGAAATGGGAAAAAAATGATAACAAATTACAGTCTAAAATCAATGACTTGTCAATTATAAATTCGGTTTATTACACACTTCAAGCCGATGAAAATAAAGACAAGTATCAACTGCTCTTGACAGATGACGTAACTGTTCAAAACGCAGAAGCACAATACAAACTTTGCATAGAATTGAACGGAGATGGACACAGAATAATAATTGATTCCGAATCGCCAAGAGAAATACCATTGTTTGACATAAGTACGTCAGGCAAAATTACAAAAACATACTTTGCTTTGGACATTTCTGCATCGACTGATTGTGGTAAATACAGTGCTTGGCAGTTTGTTACAAATGACAAATCAAAAGTGACAAATGGAAGTGTTTCAGATTGTCAAATAACAAAATGTAAAATTTCTGTTGATGCGACAAAATTGGAATACATACTTGCAAACAATTTTGACTCCGACCAAATAAAAACTTTGGAAGAAGAAATCAACAAAGGTTGGTGGAATTTTAAAGAATTTGAATTTGCAAGTGGAAACGGGACAAAAGACAATCCATACATCCTCACTGGAATGGAACAATGGAATGCCTTTGTAAGATATTCAAATCTTGGATTGAGTGGATATTACTTCAAATTGAGTTGTAATCCAACAATAAATTTGAAGAGAGAAGATGCAAGCAATACAAACTTTGTAATTGATACTTTCAAAAATCACCTTGACGGCAATAACTTTACATTGAAGTTGGGACAAAACGAAAACAATGATATGTTTGACGGGCTTGTCAATATAAACGAAGGAATAATAAAAAATCTCACTATTGCAGGTTACGTTCAACAAAGTGCAGTTGCTTACACAAATATTGGCACGATCGACGGGGTAACTGTAAATGCAACAGTTCAGAATGGTGGTGAAAGTCAAAAAGATATATCTGGCTTTGTATATGAAAACCAAGGAACAATTTCAAATAGTCGCTTTGAAGGAAAAATTGAAAATAACAATGGTGGAGCGTATGGATTTGCAGTTACAAATACTGGAAATATAACAGGTTGTTCAACTGGTAAAGATGTAAAGATAACAAGTTATGGTGGCGATGTTGCTGGTTGCGTAAAGAACAACAGACAAGGTGCAGAAATAACAAGTTTTGTAAACAATGCGAAAATAACTGCCAATCAATTGAACGCTGAAGAAGTTATTGAAAGTGTTTCTGATGTGGCAAGAGGCAATGGTCATAATGCGGCAGGTGTTGCAATTAACAATTACGGAACAATATCCGAAAGTACAAACAACGGTGCAATAACAGCATCTTCGGCAAGCGATTGTAACTTTGATTCAGAAATCGAATACACTTACAAAGATAATAATGGCGGTACAATAACCGAAAAGAGCATAATCTCCGGCTGTTCAGGTGGAAATGCAGCGGGTATTGTGATTTACAACATTGATCCTTCTTCAATCAGTTACGAAACTGATTCAGATGGCAATCCAACCTCAAATTACGGAAAACCAAGCATTGTTGGAACCCTAACAAATTGCAAAAACTATGGAATAATCACTGCAGGCAATGGTGGAAACAACAGTAACTCAAACGGAATCGGCGGTGATGGTGGAAATGCTGGCGACATTTGCATTCCTTACGTTACAGTAAGAAGCGACAGCGAAACCCAAAATAATTATGGAAATGTATCTGGCAGCCCTAGTTTTGGAAATGGCTATTACAATACAAAAACCGAAACCATAGTCCAAGAAGATGGAACGGAAATACAACAAACTATTGTGGACAAAATATTCTTGAAGCAAGGCAATGCTGGAACTGGTGGAAAACAAAACGGAAATGGCAACCGTGGAAAAATTTGGCAAGCGGTAACAACTGGTGAAATCGTAGAAAAAACAATAGTTGAAGTTGGAGAAGTGGTGACACAATAAACAAAACTTTTGGAAAAGTTGCTGCAAATTTGCAGCAACTGCCAAAAGCAAATACAAAAGAAACAAAAACAAAAAATACAACTTGATGGGCAAAAAAACAAGGAGAAAAAATGAAAAAATTAAGGGCAATTATTGTTGCAATTATGTTGGGACTTGTGGGAGCAAGTTTTTGCGCCTGCGCTCCTGACTATTCAAAATTGCAAATTCAGGCAAGTTACACCCAAGATGAACAGGGTGCGCTTTCGCTTTCGCAAGGACAGAGTGAAATTGTTGTTTTTACTGTTTCAAATATGCCAAAGGGATTTAATCTTGACATAAATCTTTCGCTGTCCTCAAACAAGGTGCGGGCGATTGTCGAAGATACCAACAAAAAGGATGGAAAGATAACTGTAAAGGTTACTGCTATCTCTTATGGTGATTGCGTGCTTCGTGCAACAACTACCGAAGGAAACAAATTTGTTGACGTATCAATCAAGGTTGAACTTGCAGTGGAAGATTTCTCACTTAAAGGCGAAACAAAATTGTTTGTTGTCAAAGGAACAAACAATCCAAAAGATTTGCTTTTGGACAACAGTTGTTTCAATTTTTCTCCTGTTGAAACAACTCAAAAACAAATAATTTGGTATGACAAAAATGACAACGTTATAACCAAAGTATCAGCGTCAAGTTTTTCACAATCCGAAGAAAAAAATATAAAAATTTATGCCAAATCGCCCTATTTGGACAAAAAATTGGAAGTAGATGTCGAAATTATTGATGAAATCAAATCAGTCGAAATCTGGAACTTGAAAGAAACGCAAACAACAAA
>ULVL01013012.1_pt1 | contig 19024 bp, 17 predicted proteins | sample 1959381 | NCBI WGS metagenome assembly ULVL01 (sample SAMEA4835785, study PRJEB28245) | human gut metagenome | biome: gut microbiome; material: fecal sample | place: Denmark | collected 2008
TCGCAAGGCCTCCTCAAAATTAGAACTTTAAGGAAAAGCCCAATTCCAGTTAATCCTTAACCGGGAAACCCGCAGCAAATTAAGGCCAAGCGACCACGCGTCAGTAAAGTTACATGCGAGCAAAAAAACCCGCAATTTGGTCTATTCCCAACTGAGACGTAAGTTTTGACAGGCCGAATCTTACGTCCAAAAAAGAGGGCCGACGCATCAACCCTCTTCAGGTGTCGCCCGAAGGCTTCCAACGCAATTGACTATTTTTTGTCGAAATCCTCCGTTTGTCTACAACTCGACCACCAGTTGAAACCACACGCTCGAGACCGCCAAACTTGGCAAAATATTCTTCTCATCATGGACGCAAAGAGAGAGACGGCCGTCCAGAAGAACAGCAGCCTCTCCGCAGGACGCAGGCCCGTAGGTTGGCTGCGTCAATGCCGCTAATTCACGCTAGTATCCTATTCGTGCCCCAAAAGGGCAATCCAATTCAAGGCAGAAAGCAACCCAGCATGCAGTCCCTTTCGTGGACCCACGCTCTAGCAAGCCTGATCGAACTCGACTATCTAACCAGATACGGCCCTATTACATCGAATATCTCGCCTACCCTGGTTGCAGGATTTTGCGCAGACGGTTTGACGTTGCACAGCCCCCTATGGTGCACGATGAGGCGTCCGGCACGCTGCAATGCTTCGCCTCGCCTACCGTCAACCGCTCCGAACACCCCGTCCAAGTTCTTGCGGTACTCGATGCCCAAGTCCTTAGACATCGCCTGAGCGAGGGCACGCTGACACTCCGCGGCCGACATGGGAGCGGTCGTATAACGAAAGTGCAGAAGCGGCCACAGCTCGAAGCAGGGGTTCGACCACAACGCATGGAAGGTCCTCGAACCATCGGAGAGCTCGGTGCACTTACGCTCCATCGCGTCGAAGTCGGACGCAGGGAAGTCATCCTTGTCATACACGAGCCACACGTGGTCGAACGTCTCGGGCGCATAGCGGCAGTGTTCGACAGCGAAGTCAAGCAGGTCGAGCGTGTGTTTGCCCGTTCCCTTAACGATAACGGCAACCTTGCGTTCGTTTGCCGCGCACAAAGCAGCACGCACGCCCTCGAAGTAGCGAGGCTCAGTCTCTTTGCCCTCGGTCACCACGAGGTGGCGCGTCATCTGCACCATGCGCGGGCGAACCTCGCGTTTACCACTACGCCAGCCCTTCGACTTCTTCGCTGCCATGTTAATCCCACTCCTCGATGCGGGTGAGATACGGGTCGGCACCGTAACGACCAGACAGGTATTGCTTATCGAAAGCAGCATTCTTGCTAACCAAGTTGCCATTAGCCTCGTGGATGTCGGCGAGCGACCACAGTTGGCTCGCCTCCCCCTCGCCGCGCGCGGCGAACCATATCTCGTCGCGGCGGAACACGTCGTTTCGCATTGTGGACACGTCCTGGGACGAGAAGATGAGCTGCGCGCCGCTCTTGTTGACCTCGGGATCCTTAAACAACAGAATCACGTAGCGTAGGAGCTTCGGGTGAAGCTTGGCGTCAAGTTCGTCGACCACAACGGTAGCGCCGCGCTCGAGCGCAGTCATCAGATATGCAGCTAGCCCCATGAGCTTCTGTGTGCCGGCTGACTCCTCAGAAAGGCGCAGCTCATAGCCCTTGCCGTCCACCTCGTGCCTCACAAAGACGCGCTGGCCGCGCCATTCCGGGGCCTTCTCCACCCTAAAGCCATCGATGCGTACGTCGACGGCGCGCAGAAAACGCGTGACCTCGGGCGACTCCGCCTCGTCTAGCAATTGCTCGAGCATCCGCTCCAGGTAAGAGCTGTTGTAGTTCAGGAACACGCCATCAAGAAACCAGCTGGCAGCCTCCTTGATCACCGGCGCGTCAAAGTTGATACAGAGGAACGACAGGTACGGCAGGCTCGGGGTGATCCCCGCAGCCGTAACAAGTTTGCGAAGCGTGGGACCGAGCTCGACCTCAGCACCCTCGCGCTCGAACAACATTGCCGTACGCGAAGCTCCCAATTTGCGCCGCCACAGCCCCTCGGACACGATCTCGTCGGCATGCACGGACAGGGCATAACGGTACTCATGCTCGCCCGCGCGGTAGTAGAGCTCGAACTCGGTAGGCTCGAGAGCAGACACATCATCGAACTCGAACGCCGAACAACGGGGTATCGAAGGGCGTTCGCCCTCTGGCGCATCAGAGCTAGATGACAGCAATCTGATCGGTCTGGCCACAGCCGAACGAACGTAGTCGAGAGCTTCGAGTAGGTTGGACTTGCCGCCAGCGTTGGGTCCGTACACCGCAGCCACCGGCAGAAAGCTCTGCCCATCGGGACACGCGATAAGGGAGCGCTCAAACTCCCTCATCGGCGTCGCTTGCATGGAAAGCTCCGCCTCGTCGCGATAGGACCTAAAGTTCCTGAAGGAAAACTGACAAAGCATGGTCCTCATCTTTCCTTTCATTATTTTGAAAAGATATTTCAGAGTTTTTCTTTGATTATAGACCTTAAATAACGTCAATCAAGTGTTTGCCGCATCTGGAGCAAAGGGTACTAGGCCAAAACTCGGAAGCATGCGGCAAATCCCTAGCGTGCCGAGCGCTCCGGAATGCCGCAATGCTTCTGCCTGCGGATCCATTATGCGGAAAAACCGTTGTGCTCGGGGGTTCCAGAATTTGCCGCATACTTCCGTCGGGCGATTCCGGAAGTGCGGGGTAAACCGAGATCTGGGGACCAAGCCCCGGTTTTAGACTCTCGCGATCTGCGGTTTTGTTGACAAAAATCGGAGTGTGCTCGGCAAGTTTCGATTTTCCCCGCACTTCCGAAATACGCGGTAAAAACCCACTGCCAGAAGCGAAAACGCGACGAGCGCCCTTCAGAAAAAAGCCCTTTAAACGCGAAAACCGCCTTTCGGCGGTTCCCGCGGACCAAGCCGAACGTATCGTCGCAAGGCCTCATCACGCCTATAACTTTAAGGGATAACTCGCAAGGCCGTCAATCCAATACCGCCAAGCTCTCTTATCAAATTGTGAGCCCCTTCATGCATCAGCCATTCGTCAAAGAAATCGTGTCGGAGCGGAAGTCGCCGTCAAGACCCATACCGACCCGATCCCCTGTCAACAGGCAATCTAACCCGATCGTCAATAGATAAGAAAGGCTTTGCTGACATTGGGGCTCCTTAAATGAAGAAAGGCGGCCATCCCAAGAAGGACAGCCACCTTTACGCAGAACGCGGGGCCCGTAGGTTACCCGCGTCAATACCGCTTTTAGATAGGCTACTGATTATTGATCCATAAATCAACGCTGTTTATTTGAAACGAACGGTAACCCTATACCCCAATTCAGGCGCCCTTAGTTATCAACCAAATGAAACGACACAACCCACCATGGAAGGCTCCTTAAGGCTAGCAAGCAGATCTCGACTAAGCACGGAGTTTTATCCGCATTCCCCGTCCCCGGCTCTCCGACATCAACGATCGCTTTATCCGCGTTCACTGTTATCGGTTTCAATTATTGTGGCTGACAGCCTCTCAAATATGGCTTTCGAGACCTTGTTCTTCATGGTGCGCATGTTGTCGTAACGCCCGGCGTTCTCGAAGAACCAGGCCGAGATATCGCTGGCCTCTATGGTCAACCTATCCTCGTCGTCGAGCTTGGAGATTATATGATCGTATTCAGCTCTGGCGATAGCCCGCTTATGTTCCAGCTCAAGGTCACCGAATGCGACGCATTCACTGATACGAGAGAACATGGCCGGGCCCAACGCCCTCTTGACCTGAGCCTCGCTCGCGAAGTTCGAAGTGAGGATGAACAACGAATTCCTCATATCAACCTCGTAGTTAGTGTCGACGAAGGTACCGTCATCGAAAACTTGGTAAAACATGTTGTAGAGACCGGGATTAACCTTATCGAACTCATCAATGAGCACCACATTCGATTCCCTGCCCAACAGGTCACGAGCAAAGCTGGCTTTCGAGTGCTCGGCACCGAAAAGGTACTCGTAAGCCTCCTGCGTCTGCATCATAGAAAACTGAATGCGTGTCAGACCTCCGCCCAGTGATTCGCTCAGCACTCTTGCAGTTTCCGTCTTACCAACACCGGATGGGCCGTAAAACAGCAAGACCGATGGTGCCTCGCCGCCGAGAACCGACAACTTATAAAGTGACGTGACTAAAGCCTTCTTTCCCTCTTCCTGGCCCATTACGTCCGCTGAAAGCCCTGAAAATATCGCCGGCAGATCCCCCTTGGAAATCTTGGGGTAGGAATACCGGAGGCATTCCACGTTCTCTTCGGTATAAGCCGTCTTCAAGGAATCGAACACCCTAGCAGGAGGATTCTGCGCATAAACCGTATCGAACTCGAAAGCGCCCTCGAGAATGCTTGCGAAGTTTGATATGGCGTGGCTGACGACGGAACCGTAATCGCTCGCTCTGACAACACAGTTGTCAACCTTTGCGGGCAGATAGCTTCCTGCCTCGTGAGCGGCACCCTCGTTGCCCCTGATGCGAGTATTGTAAACACGAATCGAATCCAGATAGCGGACTGTCACTTCATCAGGATCGATACGCTCCCGGAGCAGCTCCTCGTAAGCTCTGTCGGGACCAAAGAACACGACAGCCCTACTTGCCACCGGAGGTCACCCCCGCAAGGATAACATCGTACATGTCGAGCTCTTTCTCCTCTGCTGCAGTCGGCTCAAAGCTTTCGCTGTAGTCGGGATTGTCTTTGGCCTCGAAGCCCCCGATTTCGAGTTCCTCGTTGCCGGACAAGGCTGACAATCTTGTACTCCCGACCTTGACAGCAAACAGAGACAGGCGCATCTTGAGCAAATCGGACGGCCTGTAGTTATTCTTGAAGGCGTTGCCATTAAAGCGCAAAATCACCCTCTCTTTACCCTCTCCATCAGCGCCACAAAATTCAAAATACCCTTTTGCATTTGAAAGGGCACTATCGAGCTTATCAATCGAGATATCGAGATCCCCTGCCGCGATGCTCTGCCCCGAACGGAACATGCCGAAATATGGAGTCAGAAGCGCCATGGTCGAGATTGAACCCGGAATCTGCTCGATATGCAAGCCGGAGAATTCCTTGATAGCGCACTTGTCTGAGTTTTCGTCGGAGGAAGACGCATCGCTTTCACTCGCGACGGCACCCAAGAAATCCGTAAGGACCGTGTTGGTGACAATGCTCTTAACGACCGTTCCCGAGCTGAACTGCATGCGGGCATTTGCATCTACACCCGCAGCGGCATCAATACCGATTAAGGTCTTGAGTAACTTCGTTTTCATTCCCAGTTTGGCGTCGACCCCAGCGGCACCAGAATCCTCGTCCTCGTTGAATAGTGTCATGGTGTTCGTCAACTTACCGCCCTCGCGAATCTGAACGAAATCAGTTGCAGAGCCCTCGTCAAAGTACACAATCTTGACAATATCGATTGCCATAGCACCACCTCTTGGTCTTTATCTCTTATTACCTGCAATTTACGACGAGAAAATCGGAGTACGCGAGAAACGCTAGGCCCAGCTACAGCCCGGTAGCAAACCCGCATTCCCTGAAGTCAATCAGACGCGAGCGATTGCGCCGAAAATATTGGTGTAAGGGTAACGTCTCAGTGTCCGTTTAACGATGAGCGGGCTTCGTCCTAGAATCAGGAATAACCACAACAGCAGGTTCCAAGAATGGACGAAGACAGCTTTAGAAATCTTATCAGACCCGACGCCGGATATGCTCGCCATACCCAGGTTCGACGACGACGTCATCGACATGCAGACACTGATTCGCAGACTCGCTGAGCAAGTCGCGAACGCCACGATGGACGCGGAGGCCGACCGGCCGTGCAGCGGCGGGGCGAAAAGCCAAAACGGCTACCGGAAGAGCAGCCTCGCCACCTTCGTCGGCACGCTGACGCTGCACTTCCCCAAGCTCCACACTGGTAGTTTCTTCCCGCAGGACGCGATCGAACGCTACCAGCGCGTCGACCGCGCCCCCGTGACCGCCGTGGCCGAGAAGTACGCCACCGGCACCAGCACCCGCATGGTACAGAGGGCGGCCGAGAAAATGGGCGTTACCTGACTCACGAAGGACCAAGCGAGCGCCAGTTGAGATTCACTTACAAGTGGTCCGAATGGTCGCCGAGAATTGGGCACAGTGGTCATTAAGAATTGAACCATTTAAGCAAGAGGAGGTACCTGGACATGTTGAAGCTGGAGGTGATGGACGAGCCGAGGGGAAAGGCCGAGAACTTGAAGAGGACGGGGCCGAGGACGGCTAAATCAATTTGCGAAAGAATCTTGACGGTACCCGAGCGGGTCGTCAAAGCCGTGATGGACACCGAAGCAGGCCAGCTGTGCGATGGCGGTACACGACCACGACCGGCTTCCCTTCGTTTTCAGCGTAGATGATCTCGCGTGCAACGCAATATCCTAGGAAGTAAACAGCCGATGATTAAATATATTCCAAGACGCGGTCACAAAGAGAATTAATCAGGTGACAGCGACTCAAGGTTTTTTTGATCAACCAATTCACTGGTAGGTCAATCAAAATGCATGCAGTCATCGTTAGCAATGTAGCGAAGATTGAAATGAGCGGCCAAATAGGTAAAGAGTAATAGGGCTCAACGTTTACGAGCATTGGCACTAAACACGTCCTGAAAGCACCTTCAAATAGATACACTGCAAACACATGCCCTGAAACTTTGTTAATTAGCCCAGAGGAAAAGTGGTGCTTTTTGAAAATAAGAAATATCGAGACCGCTTCAAGCAAAACAAATATGCTGCAGTCACGCGCAAAGGGAATGTGAATAGAACCCGTTAGCTTGCTCAGAATTGAGTCTAAGATAAATATCGAAATAAATGAACCGAGGAAAATGACGCATAAATGAGTATCGGACACCCTGTCTTCTACGCTGAAGCGACGCAGATAGCCCCCAAGCAAATATACAAACACGAGGTTCAAAATATTTTTGCCGCTACCCAAAGGGTGGAAATAAAGAACGCTTGGCAGCAGCACGAAAACCAAGCAGAGCGCTGTTAGAAGTTTTTTGAACTGCTGCTGGGAGGAACTGTCTACAAACTCATTGAGATACGGCGAAAACAACAGGATTAATAGATAGCAGGTAAAGAACCAGAATTCATTCGTAGAGAACGGCAGCAACGCTTTAATGAGCTGCGAATACCCCCCCCCGGATACAAATAATGTAAGCAAGGAGGCGACTAGAGAATAAAACAGTGCCGATAGTTCCAGTAACAAAATCTTGAAACTTGATCTTCTAATACCAAAGTAGCCGGAAATTAGAACAAATACGGACACGCCGCAATTGAAAATACTATTTTCGATTTGAATCCAAATGGAGTTAATGCCGAATGCCTCACTCAGCAAGGGACCATTCACATGCATGATAACTATGCCAAATATGGCAAAAAGCCTCAGCATTTCGATACTTGAGTTTCGCGTAGTAGCCATCAATTATCCAAAAAACTTTTTCATCTAAGACTTAATCTTATTGAGCAAGCCTGAAGCAAGCACCTTAAGATCTTTCACGTACAAAAGCACAATTAAGAGTAAAAGCAGCACCTCAATTGCATATACATACACTGGATCCGTTATCAGGATTAGGAGGAACGACTGAAGCAATAGAATCGCGTAGGATGCCAGGTCGCGGCTCAAGTGTATGTTTAGATGAACAATGCTCGATGCCTTTCTCAGGCGAGCAAACCAGACGAGACCATATGAAACCATCGTAGAGAAAGCGGCTCCGAACGGTCCATAGTATCGAACCAGAACTAAGTTCATTGCTATATTGATCGCTGCGCCCACGATGGTGGTCGATGCAAGAATCTTTGTTTCCTTAGCAGCGGCAAAAATACCTTCAAAAACGCCGCAGAGACAGCTAAATACTACAGAAATGGTAAGTAGCGGCGCAAACTGCCAGGCCTGATAGAAGTCATTCGCATACAGAATGCGGGCAATAAATTTATCTCCTACAAGCAATAGAGAACATAGCAGCACCAGACCGCAATTGTAGATTGAATAAATCCTAGAGTAAAACTCTCCCGAGCTTTCATTAATTTCTTTTACTGCCGATAAGGTCCAAGCTTGGTTGAATATCGACTGAAAAACATTAAGGATCGACGGGATTTTAAAAGCAACGGAATAAATGCCGTTTGCAGCCGCGCCACAAATCCAAGTAACAATATATCGATCGGAAACGTTGTTAATCCACCAAGCAATTTGGTCAAAAATCAATGGCCTACTATATTCAGCCATTTCCTCGCTCAACGCCTTATTACGGCGTTCCGTTATATACGTCCATAACCTAAGACGAACGAACAAATAAATAGATACGACAACGAAAGCGGATATATTTGCAATAAAGTAACCAGATACCCCCATAGGGAAGATAAGCAAAAGCGTCACATTGAGAATAATGATTACTGCAGAGCTAATGATACCAGCGATAGCTACGTCAAAAATGCGATCGATACCACGTGCAAACGACAGCAGAATATCTGAAAGCAAGCAGAACACGTAATAGAGAACAAAATAAGTCGGATACTCGTTGAACAGAGGAATAAGATTCAACCAACAATTAATCGCTACGAGAGCTACTATTACCAGGCTAGCCTGTATAAAAGTTCTGATAGCTTCAGAGAAAACCTGGCTACGATCGCTCGTGGCATCCATTGAAAACCTAAGGGCGGCTTGAGAGACCGCGCCCGATAGTAAAGGAACCAAGAGAAACGCCGTGGTCGTATAAATGTCGTAAAGGCCATAATCGGCAGTACTGAGAACGCTTGTATACAACGGAACAAGCAAGAAAGATAAAATCTTGCTTGCAAAGTTGCTCAACGTCATTAAGCCGATATTTTTAAGGAAGTACTTATATTTTTCCATGGCAATTCTTCCTGTTGTTGGGTAGACCCTTTCGCGACTCTCCTGTCGGACTGTTGACTAATGCCATAGCAATAAATCCAATCATGCCGGCCGAAGAAGAAAGAATGGCCGACCCAACAGCATGAATAATGTATGCGAGCAGCGCGGAATACAAAAAGGCCTTCGATTCAGCTTGTACGCCGCGATTATTTTTAAAAGATAAGAAAATGCGTACGAACAGTCCGACGAAAAGAGCGAATCCAATCCATCCGAATTGACCAAGAGCCATTGGCCAGAAAGTGTCGCTTAAAAATGAACCATCTTCGGGATTTAAGCCAAATAGACGGGAAAACCCAAATTGAAAATAGAGCGGCGAATAGGAACGGGCTGCTTGATCGGAACCAAAAGTAGCAAAACCCGTACCGAACGGAAAATGCTGGCTAGCAAGTTCAGCACCGTGCAAAAAGAATAAGTATCTAGGTGCATTAACGTTCATTAAGTAGGTTTGAATTTGGTATGAGCCGACAGCAATAATTCCGAAAAAAAGGAATGCAATTACAAATATATTTAACCTTTCATACCTATAAAAATAGAAAAGAAGGACCAGAAACATTAGCCCAAACAACAATGGAGAGCTTTTTGTAGCAAGCATTAAACTAATTGATGCCAGGAGGTAATAGCGTTGTCGGCTTTTCGCCTCAGAAGTAACCAACACCGAAATTGCCAATAGAGACACTGCAAGAAATTGGAAGCTAAAGGGGAAAATAAAACTAAAACCCTGCAGGCCATATCTTTCGGATTCAGTCATACCGATATTCACAAACTGAGAGATTAAAGAGCAAATGAACCCTATTACTATATAAATCTTTGAGGCTGGCACCAGCATATTGGAAAAACTGAGGGCGATTTTACCTCGAAAATAGTATTTCGCAGCAAAATAAACCCAAAGAATCTTGGTCTCTGCGATTAAATCGATAGCAACAGAAGAAATGGATCGGCTGATACCCGATGTAACATTGGAGCAAAGTCCAAGGAAAGCAACAAGAACCAAAATAAATAAGCTAACGCTGTCATAGCGAGAAAGCTCGTCTGACACCGCAAGATATAACAGGTATGCTATTGCGCCAAGTGATAGGAACTCATCGAAATAGCTCCTTCCACCTGCAAGCTCAAAAAATATAAGAGTTCCAATAATCAAAATGGCAAACAGCGACTTTAAGCTTCGCTGAACATTAAGTTTATTTGCATAGCCAAATTGATTGGTTTGCGACGATACATTGTTCATCATTCTTAATAAATCTCCTCCAGATGGGCGACAGTGCTGTTCGAATCCCATTCGGGCAATTTATATGTCAGCTTATGTATTGGAGTAAGCGCCTTTATTTGCTCAACCCTTTGAGCATTAAAGGGTTTTTGGAGTTCAATCATTAGAAGATGATTATCAATTTGGTTGTAATAAGGAACTTCATTCCACAGCTGCTCATTCGCATCGGTTACGATTCTAAATAGCATATGAAGTAGAAAATAATTCTTTAAGTAATTGAATTTTTTCCAATATGCAAAAATCAAATCACGAGTTTGAATTAGCAATTTAAATTGAGGCTGCGCTGAGTATATAAACCAACTGGCCATGTTAATCATTTCTTCGTCCATCCATCCATTGTGAAAAACGAAGAAGCCTGATTCCAGAACATAATCGGGTATGGCCCCGGTAAGCATGGTCGTTGCATCCAGCCAAAGCCCACCATGCTCAATGAGAAGTTGGAGGCGTAGTATATCGGAAAAATGAGTGTTGCTAATCACTCCACTTTTCCATTTATCAACTATGAAGTCTGGCAGCGTGGCATATTCCGAGAAGTTCTCCGCAGTGATCAGAACAATGTCCCAGTCCTGCAGCCATTTATTAATTGATGCATAGCACTGTTTGACAACCACAGGTGCTGCATCAATGCCTTGAAGCCAGCATACCCATGCAGTTCGAGAAGAAGTACATACAGTTTTAGCAGCCGCAGACTTAGTTATCTCAACTTTTGCAAGATATTCCCTATAAAAGGGTCCCATCTTCTTGTTGACCCATTTATACGCCTTATACATGCTGTTAAGGCCAACGAGATACTTATCGCCGAACCCGCAAGCCATTAATCCCACAGATGCAGCATCGGTAAACAGAGTTCTCGAAGCAATACTATTGCTCAAGCGTTTAGCCAGCCTATTCATACTTACCTTTCATTTGTTTAAGAGCTTTAACGGGCTCAAAGACAAACAACATCCACCAGTGCGATAGAGAGATTTGGTAGATGGCGATTGGAGCCGCGATGCTAATAGTGAACCCGACGACCATATTTATACAAAGCGAGTCGATTCCAAGCTTAAGTAGAATTGATCTAATTCCCGCAGCGCAAATCGTGTGCAGAACATAGACCGGCATAAAGAAACGGCCCATTTTTGATAAATAGGGGGCATAATTTTGCAGCCCTTTAGCGCTAATGGCCATCGTAATGATGGAATAAACAAACAACGCAGCGATTAAGAACTGCAAACCACGATTAGTATTTTCAGCGCCGTAATTATTGAATGAAATAATAAGGGCTGCGATCATGGCGATCACCGCAACAGTGCGGTTTGAAACCCTTCCGCGAATGTCGCCATCAGATAGAAGCATTCCAAATACAAACCATACGCCACAGGCAGCGATTTTCTGGACGAGATCCGGGAAGCTCCAGCACATAGGGCAAAAAACGTAGATCAGCTTTATTGCAAAAGCAGCAATGAATAGCTTTAAAATGTTTTTGATGTTGCCAAGCCTGGGTATTATGCAGAATAAGAGAAATAGCGTGTATAGGTACCAGTAAGGCGCAATCGGTTCGAACAACAATGTGCGCACAAAAGGCGTAGCCTGGTTATTAACCTCACTTGAGAACACATTTTTGAGAAGCAAGGTTAAGGTTGAAAAGACAACATACGGCACGCCCAGAGAAAGCGCTTTGCTCTTAAGGGATCGAAGGTGCCCCTCCAGTGTCGAACCACCCTTATTGAACTGATATAAAAACCCGCTGCAGACAAAAAATAGTGGCACATGGAAGGTATAAATGGTCTGTATGGGAAGTTGATACCAAGGATTGTCCTCATTAAGTAAGCCAGAAGAGGCCATCGACATATATAGATGCCCAAATACAACTAAGAGGCATGCGAACAACTTGACCGCATCAACCCATGCAACTCGAGAACCTTTTAGAGGCTTATTAAGAGATTCGTTGACAGTGTTTTTGTTATGCATCTTCGCAGTTAACCATTTCTTCGACAGTGCACGGCTCTCTCAGCCCTTTTGCAAGAAACGGGGCAGAAAACTCCTCAAGCTTTTTCTTTGATTCCGCATAGCTGCCAATTACTTTTGCTGGCACTCCGCCAACAACACTCCCCGATGGAACGTCTTTTGTTACTACCGCACCAGCTGCAATAATGCAGTTATCACCTATCGTTACACCATAATTGAGGATCGCATCGGCTCCAACATAGACATTGCTTCCGATTTCCACGCGCCCGTATCGGCACAAATAGCGGTCAGATTGTTCCTCATGATTGAAAACAGTGTTAAGGGCGGAGTGCGTAACGATTCGCACGCCGGCAGAAATGGCCACATTATCGTGGAACGTGACCAAAAACGGCTCAGCGGGAAGCAAATTCGACTGGTAATAGCAATTTTCGCCAACCGAAGCAAAGTAATTATGGCGCTTCATAAAGGCCATTTTCTTCCAGCCATCACGAATTGTGATGAGTCGAAGCTGCCGCCAATAGCGCCTAAAGGTATCGAAAGTCTTATAAAGAGGCATTATTCTCCCTGCGATTTATATCCAAGCATTCCCTTGACGTTGAATAGGATTCTTTCAGGCGTGATCTTGTGCCGGTTAAACCACAGCACCTTTGCGTAGTACTTGACTTTGCTCCTTTTGCTCTTCCGCCTAATAAGGTCTTCCGTAATCTCATACGGACGATCGGTTGTAACGTCGGGATAGATCAAATACCGCTTGGCGGGATCGTACTCGCGAATCCTAAAGCTGGTTGGCCGACACCAATAATGAAGATACATATATTCCTGCGTCTCGATATTCCCCCGATAGAGGTAGTAGCGAGTTATTCGGCCGTTTTTCCAAGTGAATATCTGCGACTCATTCTTCTCTCTATCGGCCTCTTCTTGCCAATCGAGATAAAAGCCGTAGTCATACTTGAGAAGGTTTGCGAAGTCGATTCCCTTATATACAGGAATCGAAAGCCCCTCATAGATCGCATCCATTCCAGGTTCATCGAACGCGTAGCCCTTATCATTTCCAAGGGCCTCGTGGTAGTCGAGAGCCCCATCAATATGGGTTCTATAGCGAGAACAAACCTCAGGAGTGTTTTTAAACAACATCGAGTGGCCGTTAAAGCCGATCTTCTCGTACTTGGACAAGATTTCATCCGTGTAGAACTTCCTGATATCTCCCCATACCAGATCGATATCGCAGTCGCCCCAGAAGTCATAGCCCTTTAGCTCTTCAGCAAATATCTCGCCATAAGCAGGCTTAAAGTCACAAAGCTTATAGGGACGATCCAAAGAGATGGGAAAGTCATATATCTGCTGGGCACGTTCGCGCATTTTATCAAACGGCCAATACGTCACTTTCACATTTGGCGGATAGTCGTATTCCGTGTGATCGTCGGTAAAAATGAGCCAGTCAATCGAAGGATTGCAGCCGCAGCTCATAAGCCAAAACTGAAACCCCTTGGGAAACTTTCCAAAATAAGGAACAACATATGCAATGGAGTACATGCTTCTACCGTTCATTTCTATACCAAATCCATGAAACTCTCAGCCTTACGAATAGTCGAAAGTGATTCACGGTACTTTCGACAGGCATTCCTATATTCATCCTGCCTTGAAACCATTAAATGAAGATCGTCCTCAGACCAGCCGGTCTTCGCAATACCTAAGCCATTCGATTTGATATAGGAAGAGTTGTAGGGAACTTCGCTCGTAAGCACCGGAACGCCACAAGCAATTGACTCCACAATGGAAACCATGTTGTTATCCTTCACGGTGTTCACAAGCAAAGCCATAGATTCGCTTAACAACGGCATCAATTCAGCATGCGTAAGCCGACCAGTAAAGGTAACTTTTTCACCTATCCCCAAGTCAACTGACAGAGATTCGAGCTGGCTTCTTAATTCCCCGTCACCAACAATAAAGAGACGAGCTTCCTCATCGTATTTGGATAAATACCGAGAAAAATTGAGAAGGATACCGTCAATCTGTTTTCTTGGAATCAGCTGAGAGCAAACGATGAATTGGTTTCGTAATTGAGACGAGATCCTGAATGTATCGAGATTAACACCGTGCTCAATGATCCTATCATCAACATTGCGCATAAACGAGCGAATGAAATCGCGAGCTTCAACAGAACGCGCAACGACCTTAGCGTCTTTCATAAAAAGGCGGGCCACGACGTTATACCAAAACTTAGAGGGAATCTGGTGAAATATCGAGTTGTGCTTTGCTAGCTCATGCCACACAACAAGCTTGTCTCTGAACACTCTATAGGCGACCAAAGTATTCAGCGAGAACACTTCGCTGGAGATCACCAAATCATAGGCATCAATATTAGCCTTTAAGTAACGACGCAGCCCCTTAAGGAAGGGAAGGCAATTGGGCTTGAATAGACTTGGGAAATAGTTGTCGAACCAAACGACACTAAAAGAATATTCCTCCGAATTCACAGGCTTAAACAGACTCGAAGCAGCAAGAGCGACGTTACATCCAGCTTTAGCGAACGCCTCGCACAAATCGCAAATCATGCAATCTTTAATGGAGGAAACCCTCTTAATTTCGGAAGATTCACTTGTATATAAAATCGGATTAATTACCAAAACGTTCAATTCATGCCCTTTGAATAAAAAGTCCTTTAATGCAAAGCAAGTCTTTTTTGAAAACTTCGTTGAAGCCATAAATAGATTCTTGCAATAACCGCCGCACCCATAAGAACCATGAAAAATATGAGAAGAAAAGAGACCGCGGACCGATCAAACAGTTTGGGACCCAATACCTTCTCGATTAAACGAAAGACCGCCATGTTGGAAAGATAGATTTCCAAACTGATAACCGATACTGCGGCGACAAGCCTGTTATTCAGCAGGCATTTTTTATGAGAATACAAGACCGCGGCGCATAGAAATGCACAGCAAATAATCAGCAAGGAGAGGGTTGTAACATGAGAAAAACTCATAGCGAGATAGGCAATGACACCCAAAACAAATACGCACAGTGGTGGGACTTTGCAATACTTGGATAAGTCATCTCTGTAAAGAAATATCAAACCGCCCAGTAAAAAGAATACTGAGCAGTACAGGATATTCGTTCTGTAGTCAAAGCCCGCCACAACGTGTGCGTCGTTAAAGAAATATGAGCTACATAGATGGTTGTAAACCAATGCGATCGCAAGCGAGATCCAAGCGCGTTTTTTATTGGAAAGAAGAAAACAATAGAACGGAAATAATAGATAGAAGACGAAAACGAGTCCGAGGAACCAGCCGACGCCGACAACCGACATCGTCGGATTTGGCAGCAGCCCAAAACACAGCGTCAAATTTGCAAACACTTCAAATATCGAATGAAGAGACGGGCTGATTGCGAAATCAATCAAACAAAGAAGCGCAAAAAATGGAAATGCTTTTGAAAACCGACGTTTGTAGAAGTCTACAATCGAAACATTTCCGGAGAGCATTCGGTCGTAGTAACCGCAGCACATGGAGAAGCCGCTGACCACCATAAAGAGATAAACAAACTCCCCCATAGAGCCAATGACTCTATGGACAGGGTCAGGCAGAATAAAGCCGCCGTTTGTCATCACATGCATTGAGACAATGCCGACAGCTGCGAAGGCCCGCAGTCCATCGATTGCTTCATACCGTTTAACGTCACTCAAAAGATTCTCCGAGAATTGGATGGGTGTCAGAAGCCAGTTTTCTAAAGTGCCTCATGCGTCTCATATACGTGCGCGTCGGCCTTCGACGCCTCGGACAGGCCGTCGTTGATCTTTGCGCAAAGGTCGCAGGTGGAGCAGGCGTCGAGCTGCTCTTTGGTCACTCGCCCCTCCTCGTAGTCGCGGACAATCTTGAGCTCGTGCATGTCGTAGGGCTTCTTGGTGAACAGGGCCTTCACCTTGTGCTTGAGCACCCACCAGCCGGGCTTCCAGATGTACTTGTGCATGGCCGGGCTCACCGAGCCGATCATCCAGCAGTTGCGGTCGCAGTGGCGCACCTTCGCGCGGACCCTCTCCGCCTGGTCGGAGTTCCACAGCTCTTCCCAGGACTCCTCGTTGAGGTTGCCCATGACCTCCTTGTCCTTGGTGCCGTTGCAGGGCATGACGTCGCCGTAGGGGTCGATGAAGAAGGTGTCGAACGCCATGTCGCACGGCAGCAGGCGCGGCTGGCCGTAGATGTAGTTGATCAGGCCGTGGTTGAAGTAGGCGCGGAACCACTTCTTGGGGCTGTTGGACCTGAGCAGCTCGTTGACCAGGTCCTCGAAGTTCTTGGCCACCATGGGTCGGTCGTGGATGATGTTTTTGGCCTCGACGAAGTAGAAGCTGTTGTGCAGCGACGCCGTGGCGAACTCCATGCCCAGCTCGTCGGAGATCTTGTAGAGGGGCACCAGGTCGGGCGCGTTGAGGTCCTGCACCGTCATGCCGAAGCCCACGTCGGGGTGCTTGAGCTCGACGAGCTTCTTGAGCGTGGCGTAGCCGCGGTTGTAGCCGTTCTCCAGGCCGCGGATCTTGTCGTTGGTCTGCTGCAGGCCCTCGATGGAGATGCGGATGCCGACGTTGGGGAACTCCTCGCACAGGTCGATGATGCGGTCGGTGAAGAAGCCGTTGGTTGAGATCACGATGCGATCGGACTTCTTGTAGAGCTCGCGCACGATGTCCTTGAGGTCCTGGCGGATGAAGGGCTCGCCGCCGGTGATGTTGGTGAAGTACATCTTGGGGAGCTTCTTGATGGTCTCGATGGAGAGCTCCTCCTCCGGGCGGCTGGGAGCCTTGTAGCGGTTGCACATGGTGCAGCGCGCGTTGCAGCGGTAGGTGACGATGACGGTACCGTTGAGTTTCTTTTCGGCCATGTGGGTTAGTTTCCCTTCTTGCTATTGATGAGCTCCTGATAGAGAGCCACGAGATCATTCATGTAGTTGTCCTGGGAGCAGCGATTGAGAACGTATGTGCGGCAGTTTTCCTGCATCGTCGCGTAGGCGTCCCTGTCTTGGATCAACGCTGCGCCGCGCAATATCGCCTGGGACAGGGAATCGACATCGCTCGGCTCGCAAAGAAGGCCGGTGCGGCCCTCTTCAACAAGCTCGGGTATTCCGCCGATATTGGTGCCGATCACGGGCGTGCCAAGGGCGAAAGCCTCGACGATGGAATAGGGCATGTTCTCTCTCCAGCGCGAACTCGCGATGGCCAGGGCGGCACGCTCCGTGTAGCGCCGCATGTCGGCACCGCTTTGATAGCCGACCAGCTCGATGCGACTTGAAGCTTCAGGGTCTACGGCTGCGATCCTGTCTTCGATGCTTTGCCCCTCGGGTCCGTCTCCGGCAATCACGAGTCTTAGGTTGTCGGGCAGGGACGGAAGCACATTGATGAACGCTTCAACAAGTATGTCGACGCCTTTCTCACTCGAGAGGCGCCCGAAGAACAGGAGGTAAGGATCGTCTCGATCGGTTCTGTCTGTACCGTCTGCCGCGTTGTCTAGAATCTCCTGTTTTGCGAAGTTCTGCATATAGACGACCTGCTGGGTGGGAAAACCGCCCTCGAGAAGCTTGTTCCTCATGAACTGCGAGGGAGCAACGATGCAGTCGATCTTGCTGTACGAGCCATGCAGCTTAAGATAGTCCGCTTCGAGCATGCCCATACCGCTCTTCGCAGTGGAGCCCTTCACGCATTTACGCTTTAGGCAATTAGAGAAATGACCGCCCAAACAGGCATCGCACACAGCACCCGAGCCATCGAGCATCACGTAATTGGGGCAGACCAGAATGTAATCGTGGGAAGTGAACAGGACCGGGACCCTATGCTGCTTGAGATACGGGGCGTCCAGAATGGAGAGCGTGATCTGCCGATGCACGAGGTTCATGTGCACGACGTCCGGGCGGACGCGCTCGCAGAGGGCTTGGAATTTATCCCTTGCCTCTTTTGAATAGATCAGTGAGGTCGCCGCCGTAACTTTCTGAGACAGCGACGTGGGACCGTTGTAGTCTTTTGCGGACACAAAGAGGTCGGAGTCCTCGCAGGGAACGTTCTCCGAACCCTCCATTGCAAAGAAATGCACCTCGTGCCCAAGGGCCTTCAGACCCTCAGCGAGTCCGAAGTAGTATGTCTCGGAACCGCCCTTGATGTAATGGAACTTATTGACCAGGATAATCTTCATCGGGCACTCCCCCTGTAGAGCTCTAGGGTCCGCTCGACGACGGAATCCCAGTTGTAGGTTTTCTCGACGTGCGCCTTGGCGGCGGCGCCGAGGACTCTCCCGCGGTCGTCGTCAGCGAGCAGGCCTTGCAGTGCGGCCCGCAGGGAATCGGCACTCCCCTTCTCGAACGTCACGCCGTTGCCCGCGAGGACGTCCGCGCACTCGGGGATATCGCTCGTCACGCAGCAGCGGCCGTATGCCATGGCCTCCAGCAGGCTCATGGGCATGCCCTCAACATCAGACGGCAGCACGTAGGCATAGCAGTTGGAGTACAGCTCCTCCAGGGGCTCGCCGTTGACGAACCCGGTGAACACTATTCGGTTGTCGCCCTGGGCGGCCTCGCGCAGCGAAGCCTCGTACTCGGAGGTGTCCGAACCGCCGCCGGCGATGACGAGGCTCCTGCCCGTATCGAGCTCCCTGAAGGCCTCGATCAGGAGCTCGGGGCGCTTCTCGGGGACGAGCCTGCCAAGGTACAGCAGGTAGGAGCCCGCATCGAGCCCCCACTTCTCCTTTATCTGAATAACCGGCCTCGGCTGCTTTGGCTCGATACCGTTGGGGATGAACGTCGCCGTGCGGCCGTAGGCGCCCTCAAAGTAGGACTGGGCCGATTTGGACAGGACGACGAGGCCGTCGGCCTTGGTGGCGGCGGCCTTCTCCCCCATCTTGATGTAG
>ULVL01051911.1_pt1 | contig 18886 bp, 18 predicted proteins | sample 1959381 | NCBI WGS metagenome assembly ULVL01 (sample SAMEA4835785, study PRJEB28245) | human gut metagenome | biome: gut microbiome; material: fecal sample | place: Denmark | collected 2008
TAAAAATGGCTATTTATCAACTGTTTGTTGTGACATAGCCTTAAAATTTTAAATTTCAGATTTGGCGCCCGACTTTTCGAGTTTACGTTAAAATTTTCAAGTGTGCGCTCAAATTTTCCGGTTCACGCTCAAAGTTCTATACGAGAAGACAAGGCTCGCGACAAGGTGCTTTCGTCGGCGTATTCTATGACGCTACCCTCCGGCAATCCTCTTGCTATACGCGTAACTTTTATGCCCATGGGCTTGATGAGGCGCGCGATATACATTGCCGTCGCTTCGCCCTCGACGTCGGGATTGGTTGCCAAAATCACCTCTTCCACACCGTCCAAACGGGCAAGCAATTCCTTGATGCGAATGTCGTTCGGGCCGATATGCTCCATAGGCGAAATAACGCCGCCCAAAACGTGATATACGCCCTTGAAATCCTTGACTTTTTCAAGTGCAACGATGTCTTTCGGCTCTTTGACGACGCAAATCACGCTTGGTTTGCGAGTTTGGCAAATATCACAAATCTCGTTTTCGGTGTAATTGCCGCAAATTTTGCAAAAATGCACGTTTTGCTTCACGTCGCGTATTGCGTCGACAAGCTCGTTGACTTCCTCTTCGGGAGAATTGAGAATTGCGTACGCATAACGCGCCGCGGTTTTTTCACCCACGGACGGAAGTTTTGAAAGTTGCGCGATAAGCCTTGCGAGCGGTTCGATATATTTCATTTCAAATCACACTTTTCAATTTCGCTTGCTCTCGTTTATGCACGCATAAACGCTTACGCTTGCGATTGCGGCTTAAAACAAGCCGCCTGCGTTGCCCAAAGGTCCGAGCAAGTCTTTTGAGAGTTTGTCCGCTTGCGCAACAGCGTCGTTGAGTGCCGCAAGAACCATATCCTCGAGCATTTCGACGTCGTCGGGATCCACCGCTTCGGGTTTTATGGACACCGAAACGGGAGTTTTGTCGCCGGTGATCGTCACTTCGACCATACCGCCTGCCGCACTGCCGGTGATTTCGGTTTCCGAAATTTCTTGTTGAGCCTCTTGCAATTTTCTTTGCATTGCTTGGGCTTGTTTCATAAGTTGTTGCATGTTACCGCCGCCAAATCCGCCGTATCCCATGTTGTTCCTCCGAGTTGTTATAAAAATTGTTGCGTGCCTAGCACGATTATTTGCTTTGTTTGCGCCCGATTTCGTTTGCTTATTTTATTTCCAAAAGCGAGCCGAACATCTCCTTGACAAAAGGCAATGCCTTGTCCTCGTCGAGATGTCTTTCCGTTTCGATGACAAGCCTACGGTGCGACTCCACGCTCTTGAAAGCGGCGTTTATCGCGTCCCTGTTTCTTTTGTCGTCAAGCAAGTTTAGCGTTGCAGCGTCTGCGACTTTGACGTGATACTCGTCGTCCGACATATCGAACCGCGCGTCTTGAGTGGACAGCGCAAGCAACGTGTATCCGCTTTGTCGAAGTTCGGATGCTACTCTGAGCCACACCTGCCTCGCATCCGTCACGACAGGTGCCGACTCAAAATCCGATTTCCTCGCGTTTGTAAGCATTTTTTCAAGCCGAGCAACCCTCATCTGAAGCTCCTCGACTTTGACGTCTTTATCTCCGCCGCTCGACGCAAGCACGACTGCCGCCTCGAACAAAATGCGGTGTTGTGCGCTATATCTGAACTCTCCTTCGAGCGACGACATAATTTTCATTATGCCCATACACTTTTCCGTCGAATATTTTTTTGCCATTTCGGCGAGCGCGGAATATATGGCCTCGGGCAAGGCGAGCAACGTCTTTGCCGTCGAGCAATTTTTGATGTAAAGCACGTTTCTGAAAAGCGTGGCAAGGTCTTGCGCAAGGATAGGCACGCTCTTGCCGAGGTCGCAAAGGTTTGCAACTTCTTGAAGAGCCTTGTCCGTATCTCCGTCCGCAATCGCGGTTGCGAGCGATTGAAGTTTTTTTGGATCAGCTGCGCCCAAAACTTCCAAAACGCCGTTGTAGGTTACGTTTGAGTCGCAATAGCTCACGCACATATCCGCAACGGACAATGCGTCGCGCACGCTTCCCGCACCTGCCGACGCGATGAGATCCACCGCCTCGTTTTCGTATTTGACGCCGATGTCGTCAAAGATGAAACGTATGCGTTTTGCAATCACGCCGTTTGGAACAAGACGAAAATCGAAACGCAAGCATCTTGACAAAATGGTTGCCGGGATTTGATGAATCTCGGTTGTCGCAAGAATGAAAATCGCATGAGAAGGCGGTTCTTCGAGAGTTTTGAGCAGGGCGTTGAACGCCGCCTTTGAAAGCATATGAACTTCGTCTACGATGTAAACTTTGTACTTGCCGACGGTGGGCGGAAAACCGATTTTGTCGGTAAGCTCTCTTATTTGGTCGACAGAGTTGTTGGAAGCGGCGTCGATTTCAAGAATATCGAAGTTCGAATTGGACGCAAGTTCCACGCAGTTTTCGCACTTTCCGCAAGGCGAACCGTCCGCAAGAGGAGAAAGGCAGTTGACCGCCCTTGCAAAAATCTTCGCAACGGAAGTTTTGCCCGTGCCTCTCGTGCCGGTGAAAATGTACGCATGCCCGACGTTGCCGTGAGCAATCTGATTTTTGAGCGTGCGCACGATATGATCCTGCCCTATAACTTTGTCAAAAGTGTCGGGACGATATTTGCGATATAAAGAAGTATATGCCATAGCAGATATTATAAACTAATTTATTCGATATGGCAAGAATAAAAAATACTCTCAAATACAATTCATCAACGCTTGTCTGCAAAGCACTCCTTGCACGAGTTGATACCTCAAAGAAGCCGTTGCGTAAGCGTCGTTTTTTGAAAAATCCACGTTGTCCAAAAGCGCGAGCGACGTCACCAACCCGAGTTTTATCTGCGTGATTTGTTCCTCGTTACAATTGGCGGTTTTTTTATAAAAAGCGGACTTTATATCCTCGATTTGCGCTTGTAAAACCTTGATTTCGATTTTGGCCTCCTCAACGCTTATCTTCGATTCGTTGAGCTTGTTCGACAAATCGTACAAGCCGTCGAAAAAGACGTCGAAATAGCAAAGAGCCTCCCCGACCGCGCTTTTTATATCCTCTTTGCACCACTTGAAACTGCCCTCGGGAATATCGTAACTTTTAAGGTACAAACTTTTGTCGGACAGCCCGGCAAGCACTTTTTTTGCGTCCTGCTCGCTTTTGTAAACGGCGTATATAATCTCGATTTCCTCGCCGCTTTGCACGTAGCCCGCGCCGCCCCTTGATTTTATCATCTCGGCACTTTGTCTTGCCATGCTTATATCCGAATAGCCTTTGCAAGCGATTGCCCACATCGTTTGCGACTTGTTTTCGACCTTGTTGAAAACGCTCAAAAGCCCGCCCTCCGAAAAGGACACGCACAGCGCAAGCGTAAGCATGATACAAAGCACGATGGTGCACACCACGATTATATTGTCTTTGGCGATTTTCCGCATAATAAACCATATGCAAACGCTTTGAAAAATATGGACTTAAATTGCAAAAAGCGGAACGCAATTTGCGTTCCGCCCTTGTTTTATCGACAACGATGATTATTTTTCGTCTTTGTCGCAGTCCTCTTTCTTGTCGCAATTCTCGCAATTTTCATCGCAAGTCTTTTGTTCGATTGCAACCGCCTGATTGTCTTCGTTGGGGAAGATCGTTTGTGCAGCGCCCTCTTCTTCGATGACGTTTTCGCTTGCTTCGCGTGCGATTTCATCGGTGAGTTCTTCACTGCTTTGTTCTGCTTTTGCGTGCTTTCTCGCTTCGATTTCGGCTTTTGCTTCTTGTTGTTGTTTTTCGTTGAACTTGTAGAAGAAGAGCGGAATAACCGTCAGGAAGAAGCTGATTGCCGCAATACCTACAAGCATAAACCACATTGTGTCTTTGCCTTCCGGAGTGACGGAGCTTGCGTCGTTTGCCGCAACGCCTGCCATGTAGTAAGCAAGAACGCCGACGAATGCGCCGACCGCCATACCGATCTTGTTGATGAGGGTTTGCATTGCAAAGCAGATGCCTTCCGCTCTCTCACCGGTTTTGAGTTCGAGATACTCGACGGTGTCGCCGATCATAGCGTAAGTGACGATGTTGCCAAAGCCCGACGGAATACCTGCGATAACGAGTGCGATAAGCAACACGACCGTCGTTGCGGTGCTTGTGTATGCGCCTCTGTCGCAAGCGATACCCACGATAAACGCAATGAGCATCGCAACGCCTCCGACGATATGCGACCAGATGTAAGTGTTTCTCTTGCCGAACTTTTTGGTGCACCAAGGCACGAGCAAGGACGCAATAAGTCCGCCCGGCACGATTGCCATGGTAAAGAGCGAATACATGGATTCCTTATCCATAATGTATTTTGCAAAATACAAACCGCCGGTGTAGGTGAACAGCATTCTCGCCGCGCCGCCGATACCCGACAAAACGATGAGCATCAAAGGCTTGTTTTTGAACAAAAGTTTGAGATTGTGTCCGAGCGAAGGCGGATTTTCGGTGGAGATGTTTCTTTCCGTCGTATTCTTAAATCCGAGGAAGAAAAGCGGAACTGCGATCACACAGCAAACAATCGCAATTACGAAATAGATCCATTTGAGCATTTCGCCTTTTGCCACGGGATCCAGACCTTTGGTCATATTGTCAGTGATGATAGGAGTGATGACGGTGACGATACCTGCGCCTGCCGTGCAGAACAAACGCGCGATTGTAAGCAAATTGCCTCTGCGATAGGTGTCGTTGCTCATTGCGGTGGAAAGTCCCCAATAAGGAACGTCGGCAACCGTATATATCATGCCCCAAACGACGTACATAACAGAGATTGCGGCAAAACCGCCGTCGCTTTGGGGATACCACGGCAAGAAACAGATTGCCGTCATGATTGCAATCGGGAACGCCATCCACTTCATATACGGACGGCATTTGCCCCACTTCGTACGAGTGCGGTCAACGATAGAACCCATGATAGGATCGTTGAGAGCGTCGAAAATACGCGCGCCGAGCATAAGGAATGCGACGGCAAGTGCGTTGAATCCGATTGCGTCCGTCATAAAGACGGTCAAATACGAACCGATGATCGTGCAAATGAGGTTTTGTCCGAAACCGCAAAGAGAATAACTGAAACCTTCCTTTGGTTGCATCTCGCCGTCACCGGGAGTGGAACCGAAAAGTTTGTGAGTAAGCGCGTTGATTTTCTCTTTTGCGCTCACCTTTTGAGTTGCTTGAGAATTTTCACTCATAATTTCACCCTGTAGCGATAAATTTTGTTAAAAAAACAATACTACTTGCATTAGTATAACAGCAAGTTTTGCAACAATCAACCCATAAAACCAACAAAATGCCATTTTAATTAATACTTTTTTAATGTTTCGAGCAAAGAACACCCTAAAAATTAAAAAATAGCCGTTGCGGTATATGCCGTTTCGATATATAATATTTGCGGAGGAAAAATTTTATGTGTATTTTTGATTTTCTAGATATATTGTTTGGAAAAGACGCGAAAAAGGACAAACAAAACGCAATTCCTTTCACCGACGGCGAGGAAGAGTGCGACAATTGCGGCGACTATATCGAAGATTGCGAGTGAGATTGCGACGACAAGGAATGCGACTGACAATCGCGAATGTTGCGCACTTTTGCAAAAAAAGCATGGCAACGGGTTATTCTTGCCGTTTTTAAGTTAAAACGGAATTGCGATTATTTCGCCTTTTAAGATAATTTAAAATACAAAATAAGCGCGCATAAAGCGCGCAAATTTGTCGATTGATTGCGTTATTTCTTTTCGGCGTTCTTTGCTTCTCTTACGGCTTTTGCGAGTTGTCCTGCGCAAGAAGTATCTTTGTATCCGCATTTGACGTCTTTGAGTTTGCTCTCGATTTCATCGACAGTCATACCTTCAACCAAAATGGGAATTGCCGTCAGATTGCCGGGGCATCCGCCCACAAAGTGTACGTTTGTGATGATGTCGCCGTCGATGTCGAAAGATATTTCTCTTGAACAAGTGCCCTTCGTTTTGTAAGTGTAATGCATAGTTTCACCTCGTTTTATCGGTTTTATTTTATATCCATTTTCAAATCAGGTCAATAAATTTTTGCCGTACAACTTATTTTCGTTGCAGTTTTAAAATATTTTCGAAAAAGCAACGGATAGTTGCAAAATCGCAACCAACCGAAAACTTGACAAATCGACGATGACGATTATAGAATAAAAATAAATAAAATAAAAATAAGTTTAAGATTCAATATCGTAAAGACGACGAACTACCGCATAAAATGCGACGTAAATTCTTTGCGACGTTGAAAATCCAAAAAGGAGACGGAATATGTTTGAAAAACTTGATCAAATCAAACCCGCGCTCAAAGATCTTGTGAAAGAACTCCGCAAGAAGTACGCTTATGCTTCCGTGCTTGCCGTCGAGGACGACAACCGCGGTTGGAGAATAAGCCGCACGGGCAAGAGAATAAACAGCCAAGGTTTTGGCGGCGGATCGGGCTACGTGGTGCGCGTGTTCGACCAAGTCGGTTGCGCGGAATACTCCTTCAACGAGTTTTCGGAAGAAAAGATATCTCAAATCGTCAAAACAATCGAAGAGCGCATTGCGCAAGAGGCAAAGTGCATTCCGCAAGGGATAGAGCCTCTTCACACCCCCATTCCGAGCGATAAACCCGCAACACTCAAAAAGGTGAGCGCATTCGAGGTTCATCCGAAGGAACTCGGAGATGAAAAAATCCTTGCAAGGCTTGACGAAATACGCAACAAGGCGTTGACGGTTGACGGCGTTCTGGACGCAATCGCAACCATTTCGTACAGAGCGTTCAGAAAGATTTTCATCTCCGAAAATCGCGACCTCGATCAAACGATTATGTGGACAAACGGCGCAATCATGGCTATGGCGGCAAGAGGCGAGGAAGTCAAGGATGCGTACAAAGGCTTCTCCACCCTCGGCGGTGCGGAACTTTTGAACAGAATGGACGATTACGCAATCAAAGTTGCGTCCGAGGCAGTCGAACTTTTGAAGAGCGAACCTATGATTCCCGGCGAATACGATTGCATTTGCGATCCCGACACAACGGGCATGATAGTGCACGAAGCGTTCGGTCACGGCGTGGAAATGGATATGTTTGTCAAAGACAGAGCCCTTGCTTCGAGTTTTATCGACCAAAGAGTCGCAAGCGACCTCGTCACAATGCACGACGGCAACGCGGTTGACGATACGGCAACTTGCTGGTTTGACGACGAAGGCACCCTCACGGGTGACACGGTCGTCATCTCGAACGGCATTTTGAAACGCGGCATGTGCGACGCACTCTCTGCGGCAAGACTCGGCGTAGAGCCCACCGGCAACGGCAGACGCGAAAGCTACGAGCGCAAAGTTTACACGCGTATGACAAACACCTATTTCGAAGGCGCAAAGGAAGGCGTAACTCCCGAAGATATGATTGCGTCCGTCAAATACGGTTTCTTGCTCGAATCTCCCTCCAGCGGTATGGAAGACCCGAAAAACTGGGGTATTCAATGCATGGTTACGCGCGCAAGAGAAATCAAAGACGGCAAACTCACGGGCAAAGTGTTCTCCCCCATCGTGCTCACGGGCTACGTTCCCGACCTTCTCAAATCGGTGAGCATGATGAGTTCCTCCCTCGTAACTTGCGGCAGCGGTTTCTGCGGAAAAGGTTACAAAGAGTGGGTTAAAGTGTCCGACGGCGGCCCGTATATGAAGGCTCGCATCAGACTTGGCTGAGAGGTGATACTATGTTGGAAAAAATCAAAAAAGCATTGTCCGAGCTCAATATCGAGCGTTGGAGAATAAACGAAGTCAAAGAAGAATCGGCGGAATTGTTTTTCGTCAAGCACGCTCTTGACACAAGACGTATCAAGGACACGCACAAATGCACTGTCACCGTGTACAGACAAGGCGAAAAGGACAAAAAGAAGCTCGTGGGCAATATGAGTGCGCAAGTCATTTCCTCGATGTCTTACGATGAAATAAAGAGCGCGATCGAAAGCGCATATTATGCGGCGCAATTTGCAATGAATCCCTATTTCGACGCTCCCGAAAAAGTCACGTCGGACACAATAGTAAAACAGGGCGAACTTGCGAGTGCGCCTCTTGCCGAAAGCGCAGGCAAAATGGCGGCGGCAGTGTTTAAGGCAGACACGAACGAGCACGCCTACGTCAACTCTACGGAAGTGTTTTGCCATAGAACTTACACTCGCATTTTGTCGTCGGAAGGCACTGACGTATCCTTCACCGACGCCGTTTGCAAAGGCGACTACGTCGTGCAATGCAAATCTCCCGAGGACGTCGAGCTTATCAATCAATTCGAATACGACGACGTATGCGCCGACGCTCTTACGCAAGGCGTGAAAGAATACCTTGACTTCGTGTATGACAGAGCGTGCGCGCAAAGAGTGCTCAAAAGCGGCAAATACAACGTAATTTTGAGCGGTCAAAACCTTGCGGAAGTGCTTTCATACTACAATGAAAAATCGGCGGCGGATATGATTTATCCCGGTTATTCCACCTGGAAAATCGGCGACAGCGTGCAAGGCGACGTAATAGGCGACGCGCTCGGACTCTCCCTTGTCGCAACAAGACCTTTCAGCGGCGACGGCATAAAAATGCAAGACCTTAAAGTTGTCGGCGACGGCAAACTTGCCGCAATGCACGGCAGCACTCCCTTCTGCCGCTACCTCGGCATAAAGCCCACCGGCGCGTATGAAAAAGTGAGATGCGAAAACAAAGGCAGCGTGTCCTTTGCGGATATGAAAAAGAAACCTTGCCTCTGGGCAGTTGCGTTCTCGGATTTCCAAATGGATTCATTCTCGGGACACTTCGGCGGCGAAATCCGTCTTGCCTACCTCATCGACGGCGACAAAGTCACTCCCGTAACGGGCGGCTCGATAAACGGAAGTCTAATCGAGGCGCAACAAAATATGCGCTTTTCCAAGGAGAGATTTGTATCGGCACACTATGAAGGACCTTACGCCGTCGAGTTTGGCAACATCTCCGTTGCGGGCACTGCCGAATAAATCGTAAAATAACAATTATCAAACAAAAATTAAGGATTTGGACCTCGCCGAAATATGCGAGGTCTTTTCATATAAAAACGCCGCTCAAAAAAATTTGTTTTCATCTTGAAAAAATACTGCAAAATATTTGACATTGTATCTGCAAATATATATAATCGATTTTGATAAATAAGTTTAGTTTTGCTAAACTTTTTGTTAAAAAATGCAAAACCTATTAAACACGCGGTCGATTTTGCCTAAACCGACGCAAAAGTTTAGTCAGTCTAAACGAAAAGTACGATGTGTGTACTGTTTTTGCATTTAAGGAGTTTGTATGGAACTTGGCACGAAAATCAAGAGGTTGCGCCTTCAAAACAACCTCACGCAAGAGGAACTTGCCGACAGATGCGAATTGACCAAAGGTTATATCTCGCAACTGGAAAATGAGCTGACTTCACCGTCCATAACGACGCTAGAAGATATACTCAATGCACTTGGCACTACGTTTGCGGACTTTTTCAAGGACGAAAAGGAAGAAAAGGTGGTGTTCACCGAAGCGGAGTTTATCGAAAAAGTGGCGGACACGCACAAAATCGAATGGCTTGTGCCAAACGCGCAAAAGAACGAGATGGAACCCATCCGCGTGACCGTCGAACCGCATACGACTCTCGAAGAGGACGTACCGCACGAGGGCGAGGAATTCGGATACGTGATTTCGGGCAGAGTGTGGTTGCACATAGGGCAAGCGGCGTACTGTGTGAAAAAGGGCGAAGTGTTTTACTTCACGTCGGACAAACCGCACCGCCTTGAAAACCGCACCAATGAAAAAGCCGTGGTGCTTTGGGTTGCGTCACCGCCCACGTTCTGATAAATAAACCGCAACTGCGCCGACGGCGCAATATCACCGTTGCACAAGCAACGATATCATCCGAACAACGTGAGGATATCACCGCACATAGTGCGATATCACCTGCGCATCGCGCAGATATCATGCGGCAATGCCGCACAACCGAGGAAACACATATGACAAACAAGACACCTGTTGACAACATCATCGAACTTCGCAACGTCTACAAAGAGTACGACGGCAAGCAAGTGGTCAAAAACGCCAGCCTCACGATAAAGCGCGGCGAATTCGTCACCCTGCTCGGTCCGAGCGGTTGCGGCAAGACCACCACTCTTCGCATGATTGCGGGCTTTGAAATGCCCACAAGCGGAAAAATCATTTTCAACGGCAAAGACATCACGGACACTCCTCCGCACCTTCGCCCCGTCAACACCGTATTTCAAAAATACGCGCTCTTCCCTCATCTCAACGTTTTCAACAACATTGCGTTCGGTCTGAAACTCAAAGTCATACCCAACGGCACGAAAACCAACAAGAAAGGCGAAACCGTCCAACTTTTCAGAAAGTACACGAAAGCGGAAATCAAAGAAAAAGTCAACAACGCTCTCAAAATGGTTGACCTCGAAGACTACGGCCACAGAAACGTGTCCTCTTTGAGCGGCGGACAACAACAACGCGTTGCAATCGCACGCGCTTTGGTCAACGAACCCGAAGTTTTGCTTCTCGACGAGCCTCTCGGCGCACTCGACCTCAAAATGCGCAAAGATATGCAACTCGAACTTATGGATATGCACAAACGCCTCGGCATAACTTTCATTTACGTCACGCACGACCAGGAAGAAGCTCTCACGATGTCCGACAAAATCGTCGTCATGCGCCTTGGTGAAATTCAACAAATCGCATCTCCCGAAAAGGTGTACGACGAGCCGGCAAACGCATTCGTAGCAGACTTCATCGGTGAAAGCACCATTCTTTCGGGCACTATGCTTGACGATTGCAAAGTCGAATTTTGCGACACCGTTTTCGAGTGCGTGGACAAGGGCTTCAAACACAACGAGCCCATCGACGTCATCATTCGTCCCGAGGACGTCAAGATCAAAAAGGTTGACGACAAACGCACCATTCTCACCGCAGAAGTCATATCGTCGGTATTCAAGGGCGACCACTATCAAATCACCCTTCTTGCCAACGGCAACGAAATCGTCGCGCACGATACCGACACTTACGAGGTCGGCGAAACGGTGGGCATATACATCAAGCCGTTCGACCTTCACATCATGCACAAAACGCGCATCATCAACGAAATCGACACCGTTATCACCGGCGAAAACCTCGTTGAAATTTGCGGAACGGACTTCGAATGCAAGACCGACCTTGAAATTGACACTCCCGTCAAAGTTTTAGTCGACTTCGACGACGTTGAAATCACCGACGACGAAGAGGACGGACAAATCGGCGCAACGGTGCTTTCCTCAATCTACAAGGGCAGCTACTATCAAGCCATTCTCTCCACCGACGACCACTATATTTTCTTTGCCGACACCGACGACGATTGGCTCAAAGGCGACCGCGTAGGCATCAAGATCGCACCGGAAAAAATCATAATCGAAAAGCGCAGCGAAGAAGAAACCTCCGTCGAAAGCGTCGTCAAGGACGAAACTCTCACAAAAGAGGAACAAGAAGCAATCGAGCAAGCGCGCCTTGTCGAACCCGAAAAATTCGACGCGGTCGAAGAACGCATCATCGAGGCGGAACAACAAGAACAATCGCAAACCGAAACCGACGATTCTCAAAAGGAGGATATAGAGTGAAAAACACCTCTCGCAAAAAATTCAGATTGACGAAAAAGGTGTTCTCCGTTCCCTACATCCTTTTTCTTCTGCTGTTCGTCGTAGTGCCGTTGGTTCTTATCCTCGTCAATGCGTTTTTGGACAGCGACAACAATCTGACTCTTGAAAACTTCAAGATTTTCTTCACGTCGAAATCGAGCCTTATCGTGCTCGGCAACTCGCTTTTGGTGGGCGTCATCACCACGATACTGTGCCTTGTGATAGGCTATCCCGTGGCGTATTTCCTTTCAAAAATGCCCAGCGGGCGCATTTTGGTGCTGTTGTACGTCATTCCTATGGGCGTCAACTTCCTCATCCGTACGCTTGCGACAAAGGCGATCTTCATCGCGCTGGGCGTGGACCTCGGCATGGGAACGGTGCTTTTCGGCATGGTGTACAACTATCTGCCCTTTATGATACTGCCCTTGCACACCACCATTTCGAGCATTGACAAGAGCTATATCGAAGCGGCGCAAGACCTGGGCGCAGACAAAGCGACGGTGTTTTTGAAAACCACGCTTCCCCTCTCCATGAGCGGAATATTCAGCGGAATCACAATGGTGTTTATCCCCACCATTTCCACGTATGCGATTTCGCAATTACTCTCGAACGGCAAGATATTCCTCTTCGGCGATTCCATACAATTGAGTTTCGAACAAGGCATGTACGGCGTAGGTTCGATAATGAGCCTTGTCATGCTGGTGTTCGTTCTCATCTCCAACTTCGTCATGAACAAGTTTAACCGCAACAGCAACGCTGTAAGGAGGTCGTTATGGTAAAACAAAAAATAATCGGCTTTTTCGAAAAGTTTTATCTTTTGATAATCCTTGCAATTTTGTATGCGCCGATAATCTTGCTCATCGTGTATTCTTTCTCGAACAGCTCGAATTTCAACTTTGACAACGGATTCAGTTTCGAGGCGTACATTTCAATCTTCAAGTCGGACAAATCCCCCGATCTTTGGAGCGCGATTGCCAACACGTTTATCATCGCAAGCATATCTTCGGTCGTCGCAACGATTATGGGCACGTTTGCATCGATAGGCATCTTCAACCTCGGCAAGAGAGCAAGACGCATTGTGGAAAACGTCAACCAATTCCCCATCATCAACAGCGAAATCGTTATGGCGGTTTCAATGATGGTGTTCTTCATCACGTTCGCTTTCCCCGAAGGTTACTTGCGACTCATCATCGCACACATAGCGTTCTGCACTCCCTACGTCGTGCTCAGCGTACTTCCCAAGCTCGAATCCATGGATCCGAACATATACGAAGCGGCTCTCGACCTCGGAGCAAACCCCTTCAAAGCGTTGGTGAAAGTCATGATCCCCATCATCACGCCCGGCATCGTAAGCGGCTTTGTTATGGCGTTTATCATGTCTATGGACGACTTCATCATCACCCAGATAAACAAGGGTGCGGCGACGGGCATCAACACATTGTCCACCTACATTTATTCGGACGCGCGCGTACAAGGTCTCGAACCCTTCTGGTACGCGATATTCTCAATCATCTTTGTCATCGTACTTGCGGCGGTCTTGTCCATAAATCTTGTCAAAATCTCGCATGAAAAGAAAAAAAACAAGGAGGCAAACGCATGAAAAAACGCATATCCTCACTCATCGTTCTTGTCCTCGTATTGTGTGCGATTGCACTGCCCACCCTTACCGCCTGCAACAACGGCGCAAAGGGCGAAAGCGGCGGCGACAAACTTGTCATTTACAACTGGGAAGATTATATCGACACGGAAATCGACGAAGAAACGGGCAAAACGTTACTTGACGAATTTGCCGACTACTACAAGGAAAAAACCGGGCGTCCTCTCAAAATTACTTACACCACTTTCGACACCAACGAAACTATGATGACAAAGGTTCTCAAAGGCGACGCAAACGTCGATTTGATTTGCCCGAGCGAATATGCAATCGAGAAATTGCTCACCGCAAACTGTCTTCTCAATCACAACGATATCAAAGCGGAAATTCAGGGTGATTTGACCAAATACGGCATTTCACTTGACAATATGAGCAGTTTAAGAGCGGGTTGCGGCAACATTGATTCCGAAGTCATGAAAAAAATATCGAGCATGTTCAACGACGTCAAGTCACAAGACGGCGTATCTCACGACATGACCGAATACATGGTTCCGTATATGTACGGCACTCTCGGCATCCTTTACAATACGTCCGTTGTGAGCCTCGAAGAGCTTGAACAATACGGCTGGGGCGTGCTTTGGAACGTGCAAAAGAACGAGAAGCTGGAAAATAAAATTCTCATGAAAGACAGCGTTCGCGACACGTATGCGGCGGCTATCTTCTACATGTACGAATACGGTCTGCTCCCCGAAAAATATAAGGACTACACCGTGCAAGAGCTTATCAACTGCACCGACGACGAGATGGTTGCGGCGGCAGAAAAGGTGCTCACCGACCAGCGCGAACACATCTCGGGATACGAAGTCGATTTCGGCAAGGACGATATGATAAACGAAATCGTTTACGCGGACTTTGCGTGGAGCGGCGACGCGCTTTGGGCAATCGAAGAAGGCGGCTACGACGAGGAGACCGACACCTATCAACTCGGCTATTTCGTCCCCGAAGTTGCAAGCAACATCTGGTACGACGGTTGGTGCATTCCCACTTCCGTCAACAACAAACTTGCCGCAATGATGTTTATCGACTACATTTGCAATCCCATGAGCTCGGTGCGCAACTCGGTGGCAATCGGCTACACGTCGGCAACGAACAAAGAGTTGCTTCAAGCGGACGAGGACGTGCTTGCATATCTCGAAGATTGCGAATACGACGTTGAAGAATACTTTGCAGACGAAGGTCGCTACCCGATCATCAACGAAACGCTGGGCGTTATGCGCGATTTCGGCAAGCGCAACGACGTGGTCGTCAATATGTGGCAACGCGCGAAATCGGGCGACAGCGTAGATGTAAACCTTTGGTACGTTCTCGTTGCGGTCGTGGGCGCGATTGCGATTTGCGTGGGTGTGTACTTCCTCGTTCAAGCGATAAAACTCCGTCCTCGCAAAATGAAAAAACAATAAAACTTGCCGTATTTGACGGATAAGAAACAGCCAATATCCCCCCGAAAATCTTGACATCGAGTTTTTTGGGGAATATTTTATTAATAACAAAGAGAGAGAATCGCAAAAATGAAATTTATCCGCAAACTTTTTATAAAAGACTATCAGGACACTCAAAACCCGAAAGTGCGCTTCCGCTACGGACTTGTCGCAGGCATATTCGGCATAATATCAAACGCATTGCTTTGCGTGTTCAAGCTCATAGTGGGCGTTGTGGGCAACAGCATCACGATAATCGCAGACGCAATCAACAACTTGTCGGACGCCGGCAGCAGCGTGGTTACGCTCGTAGGCTTCAAACTTTCGGCAACTCCGCCCGACAACGACCACCCCTTCGGACACGCAAGGTATGAATACATCACTTCCCTACTCGTGTCCGTAACGGTGCTTTTTATCGGCATACTGCTTTTGAAATCGTCAATCGAAAAGTGCATAACCCCCGAAGAAGTGAGCGTGAGCGTTTACACCTACGTCGTTTTGGGCGTGGCGATCGCGATGAAGCTCGTGCAGATGCTCATATATCTCGACTTTTCGAAAGCTATAAACAGCGGCGCGCTCAAAGCGTCGGCGGCAGACAGCAGAAACGACGTTTTGGCAACGGTTGCCGTTTTGATTTCGACGATAGTCATCGACGTTGCGGGCGACAAAATCAGCCCGAAAGTGAGCGTTGACGGCATCATGGGTATCGCCGTGTCGGCATTTATCATTGTGTCGAGCATACTTCTCATCAAAGAAGCGATGTCCCCCATCCTCGGCGAAAAACCGCCGAAAGAACTCGTTGACAAAATCACCGCAAAGATTTTGTCCTACGACGGCGTTATCGGCGTGCACGATTTGGTCGTACACAGCTACGGCGAAAATCACTGCTTCGTGGTTGCACACGTCGAAGTGCCTGCCGACGTCGATATAACCAAAAGCCACGACGTCATCGACAACATCGAGCACGATTTTTGGAACGAAATGCACGTGCGCATCACCATACATATGGACCCCGTTGACACCAAAAACAAGCAACTTGCCGTGCTTAAACTCCGTGCGCAAAACGCAATCGCCAACCTCGACGAAAATTTGTCTTTGCACGATTTTCGCCTTGTCAGCGGCCAGACGCATACCAATATGCTTTTCGACGTCGTAATCCCCTACGGCAGCAAAATAACCCTCGACGACGTGAAAGACGCACTGGAAAAAGAATTCGGCAACGATCCCGTCAAATACTTTTTCGTCATCGATATGGACAGAAAGATGTCCTGACGCTTGCGTCACTGCGTCAAAAATGCTAATATAAGAAAAACGACAACGCGCTTTGCAATCCGCAAATCGCAAATACAAGGAAACAAGTATGATCACAAGTTCTCAACGCGCAAAACTTCGCAGTATGGCGCAAACCATAAACCCGATCTTCCAAATCGGCAAAAACGGCGTGGGCGACAATCAAGTCAAGGACATCTGCCTTGCGCTCGAATTGCACGAGCTCGTCAAAATCTCCGTCTTGCGCAATGCCGAAGCCAACACCAAAGACGTCTTGGATGAAGTCTGCCAAAAGACCGGCGCAGAGCCTGTCACGGCAATCGGCAACAAAATCGTCATCTACAAGCGCAGCACCCGCGACGACGTCGAACACATCGAGATTTAATTATATGGATTATTTGAAATATAATCTCACTCCCCTGGACGAAGTCAAAGGAGAAGAGCCGAAAACCGAAGCCGAAAAGGCGGCGCGTGCCGAACTCAACCGCCACCGCCAAGAAACTCAAAGATACAAGCAAAAGTACTTTGAATATTATGACGACGTCAAAATCAATCACCGCGAAGACTGGTGATTATTTACCGCACAAAAAACGCACCCCGTCGGGTGCGTTTTCTTATTTGCTTGATTTCAAGCGATTATGTTCCTTGCATAGCATTTGACAATTATCTATGTTCGTCTTGCCGCCTTCGCACCACGGTGTTATGTGGTCGGCTTCCATTTCTTCTAACTCATAATGCGTTTTTTCTCTGTGTTCAGCGACGCAATGCGGGCATATACCTTTCTGCATTTCATATTTTTGACGTTTAATATCGTCATCAAATTGTCTCAAATTAAGATATTTAAGTTTGCGAGACAAAACATACAGGTAAATACCTTTTTATTTTCGACTTCGCTATCAAGCATAAGACGAGATATTTCTTCTTCGAGTTTGTTTGCATCAAGTTGCAAAGAAGAAAACTCATTATACAACACCCCCCAATCAAGTCCACACATTTCACGACGATATTTTTTGAACTTGACTTTAACCCAATCAATAACGTTTTTGAAATAGAACCACAACTCGTCTGCATTTTCGTCGTGCTGATGTTCAAGCATATATTGTTCTATGTTTTTGTTTTCTTTTGCGGATATCCACTTCAGCGCAAGTTCCAAAAGCCCTTGTCTGTTGACTTCTGCCTTGAAATATCCTTTTGCAGTTAAACTTGCAACGCAATTATTTTTACTGAAATACGATTTTGCGCTTGTAAGCCACGTTCCCGTATAATTTGCATTCCGCAACTCTTGCTCGGTAAGTTTTAATCCGGCAATGTTAATTACTCTAAACCACGCAAGGCGTTCTTCATCGTTACCCTCACAAAAATAAACAAGCAATTTATAGTCAAGTATCCTATCTTTTTCCGTCTGTGTTAAATTTCCAAATTTTTTCGGAGTAAGCACTCCGGCAACATCTACCTCGACGGAAAAATCGTTGTTGACGTATTGACAAAAACTTACGGTGCGTTGTTGTCCGTCCAAAACTTCAAACGTTCCGTCCTCGTTTTTTACCCAATACATAACGTTAAGAGGAAAGCCCTTGTTGATTGTTGCGATAACGGCATTACGCTCTTTTTCGCCGTAAACAAATTCACGCTGATATTTCGGACGGATATTCAATTTTCCGTCATATCCGATAACACCGTTTTCGGCATTATCTACATAGTTTTTTACCACATCTCTAATCGGTATTTCATGCAATTCTATTTTCATTTGCGTTTTCTCCTAATAACAATTCTAAAATATTTTGCTTTTCCGCAAATATTGCAAGTGTGGGAGTGCGCCTTTCTAACCGAATCATTGGTGGCAAATATATCAAATAAAGAATACCTGTTTATTGCATCAATGATTTCAAACTGATTAGGATTATATTTGTCTAAAAACGTGATAGGCACGCCCATAGGCTCATAATAATCACAAGGGATATCCAAAACTTTATCAACGTTTATGGCGGGATAATTGTCATAAGTCGGATATTCGCCAGGCACATATTCTTTGTAAAAGGTAATATTTTCGTGGCGTTTTGTAGTATCGAGATTAGTAAACCAACAAATATTTCCAAATTTAGCCAAGCGTTGCCCTTTCTCATTCATATAAACATTATCTTTTACAAATGTTTTCGGAACCAAAAATTCTTGAGCACCGCTTTTATATCCAAGCCACATTTTGTTTTCTTTCAATAAATGAAAAATATCTTGATATGTGATAGCATTCTGATTGCCAATTATAATAAATTTTTTATTGTATGCAATCAATTGTGCTACATATTCTCGAAAAAGCGAAAACGGAGGATTGGTTACTACAATATCGGCTTCTTTTAAGAGTTCGATACATTCTTCAGACCTAAAATCACCGTTTCCGTTCAGTAGAGTCATAATATTTTTTTTATTTTTTAGTAAATATTCCACATCGGATAAATCGACCGCACCGTCTTGATTATAATCTTCTACCTCACAAATTTCTATTTTATAGGCGTGTCTATGCGTATTTGGAATTTTCTTTTCTTGTATATCCGGGAAAATTGAAAGTTGCGAATAGGCAATAGGTGAACTATCATAACAAGTGGCAATAAGTTTTTTTAAGCCGAGAATGTTAAAATTCATCGCAAAATACTTGAAGAAATTGCTTTCATACGGATCATCGCAATTGCAAAAAATAATTTTCCCCGACAATTGTTCTTTGTAATGTTTCAGTTCATTTTCGATATCTGCAAGTTGTGTATAAAATTCATCTTGCTTCGCACGATCTGCTTGTCGCAAACTCTTGTTTCCTGCCATATAATTGATGCACCTCGACTTTTGTTTTAGTGCATCAAACAAAATATT
>ULVL01061352.1_pt1 | contig 18355 bp, 8 predicted proteins | sample 1959381 | NCBI WGS metagenome assembly ULVL01 (sample SAMEA4835785, study PRJEB28245) | human gut metagenome | biome: gut microbiome; material: fecal sample | place: Denmark | collected 2008
GGGGACGATAGCCGGAGAAGAAGGGGGTATGACGGCCGCCTTCTTCCTTGGTCAGAACGTAAACCTCGGAATTGAAGTGAGTGTGGGGGTGGATTGAACCGGGCTTTGCCAGAACCTGACCACGCTCAACCTCGGACCTCTGGATACCGCGGAGAAGAGCACCGATGTTGTCGCCTGCGATCGCCTGATCGAGGAGCTTACGGAACATCTCAACGCCGGTAACAACGGTCTGCTTGGTTTCGCGGAGACCGACGATCTGAACGGGATCGTTTACCTTTACAACACCGCGCTCAACACGACCGGTTGCAACGGTGCCGCGGCCGGTGATGGTGAATACGTCCTCAACGGGCATAAGGAAGGGCTTGTCGGAAGTACGCTCGGGCTCGGGAATGTACTGATCAACAGCATCCATAAGCTCGAAAATGCACTGGCACTCGGGGGTTTCCTTTGCGACCTTGCCTGCCGTGAGTGCTTCAAGAGCACGCAGAGCGGAACCCCTGATGATGGGGATCTCGTCGCCGGGGAAGTCGTAGCTGGAGAGCAGCTCACGGATTTCCATTTCAACAAGCTCAAGGAGCTCTTCGTCGTCAACCTGGTCAACCTTGTTCATGAAAACAACGATGTAGGGAACACCGACCTGACGAGCGAGCAGGATGTGCTCACGGGTCTGGGGCATGGGGCCGTCCGCTGCGGAAACAACGAGGATTGCGCCGTCCATCTGTGCTGCACCGGTGATCATGTTCTTAACATAGTCAGCGTGGCCGGGGCAGTCAACGTGTGCATAGTGACGGTGATCGGTCTCGTATTCAACGTGAGCGGTGTTGATGGTTATACCACGGGCTTTCTCTTCGGGAGCCTTGTCGATTTCATCGTAACGCATTGCTGCAGCCTGGCCCTGCTGAGAGAGAGCCATGGTGATTGCAGCGGTGAGGGTGGTCTTGCCATGGTCAACGTGACCGATGGTGCCGATGTTTACATGGGGTTTGGTTCTTTCGAACTTCTGCTTTGCCATTGTGAATTCCTCCTGATGGATTTAATAGTTTATTCTCTCAAATAATTATATCCCAATTGCATCGCTTTTGCAATAAGGGGATGTCGGTGTATCACGGTGCTCCGACAGATATATTCTCGCAAAGTCGGGATTTTTCGGCGAGACCGGCTGAATAAGCCCTTTTGCCGCTGTCGGAAGCTCCGATGTTACTGGTAGATAATGCCAAGGATTTTGTCAACAAGGTTCTTGGCAACCTCTTCATAGTGGTCGAAATGCATTGTGAAGCTTCCGCGGCCCTGCGTTCTTGAACGCAGATCCGTTGCATAGCCGAACATTTCGCTGAGGGGACAAAGCGCATTGATGCACTGCTGACCTCCCGCGCGCATTTCAACCCCGTCGATTCTGCCGCGCCGCGCCGTGATGTTGCCCATAACATCGCCCAAGAACTCATCCGGAACGACAATTTCGCACTTCATGAACGGTTCAAGCAGCACGGAGCCGCCTTTTTCACACGCTTCGCGGAATGCGAGACTTCCCGCAATTTTGTATGCAAGTTCGCATGATTCAAGCTCGTTCACGCTGCCGTCAACAAGCTTTGCGGAAAAATCAACGACTTCATATCCGCCCAGCGAACCGCTGCGCGATGCCTCGCGAATGCCTTCTTCAACAGCCTTAACGTATTCAGGCGGAAGCACGGAAGGCGGAACGGCATTTTCGAATACAAACCCGCTGCCGGGCGCGCCGGGCGCAAACTCAACGGCACAGTGGCCGTAAACGCCCTTGCCCGCATTCTGTCGGATGTAGCTGCCGACGGTGCGAACGGTTTTTGTGATGCTTTCGCGATATGCAACCTGCGGTTTGCCCACACGGCACTCGACTTTGAACTCACGAATGAGTCTGTCAACGATTATGTCAAGATGCAGCTCGCCCATGCCCGCAAGGATCGTCTGCCCCGTTTCCTCGTCCGAATAGGAACGGAAAGTGGGATCCTCCTCTGCAAGCTTTGCAAGCGCATCGCTGAGTTTTTGCTGACCTGCCTTTGTTTTTGATTCGATGGCGATACGAATCACCGGCTCCGGAAAATCCATTGATTCCATGAGCAGCGGTTTGCCTTCGCTGCAAAGCGTTTCGCCCGTGACCGTCTCGCGAAGTCCGACAAATGCGGCAATATCGCCGGCATAGACTTCGTCAAGCTCGGTGCGGCTGTCCGCGTGCATGAGCAAAAGCTTTGTGACACGTTCGCGCTTGCCCTTGTTTGCATTGTACACAACGGAACCCACTTTGAGCGAACCCGCATAAACTCTGCAAAACGCAAGCTTGCCGACGAATGAATCGGTAACGATTTTGAACGCCAGCGCAGCGAACGGTGCGGAATCATCCGCCGTGACCTCGATCGTTTTTTTGCCGTCCCTGCTCGTTGCCTCAATGGGAGGAAGATCCAAGGGACTCGGCAGATAATCAACGATCGCGTCCATAAGGGGCTGAACGCCCTTGTTGCGATAAGATGAACCGCAGCAGGTCGGAACGGCGTTGTTGTTGATGGTTGCGGATCTTATGGCACTGCGAAGCAGATCCTCGGGGATGGGCTCACCCGCAAGGTAAAGCTCCATCAGTTCGTCGCTTTCATCGGCAACGGCTTCTATCAAAGCGGTGCGGTATTGCTCCGCTTTTTCAAGATATTCCGAAGGTATCGGCTCATTGCGAATGTCAAACCCGTCATCGTCGTAATAGACCTCTGCGCACATGCGCACAAGGTCGATAACGCCGCGGAAATCTGCTTCACTGCCGATAGGAAGCTGCAGCGCGACGGGGTTTGCTCCCAAACGCTCGCGCATCATGTCCATGACGTTAAAGAAATCAGCACCGACGATGTCCATTTTGTTGACATAGGCAATGCGGGGAACATGGTAGCGTTCCGCCTGATGCCAAACAGTCTCGCTCTGGGACTCAACGCCGCCCTTTGCACAGAATACCGCAACCGCACCGTCAAGCACGCGCAGGGAGCGTTCGACTTCAACAGTGAAATCAACATGCCCCGGTGTGTCAATGATGTTTATGCGGCAATCGTGCCAATAGGTGGTTGTTGCGGCGGAGGTTATGGTGATGCCGCGTTCGCGCTCCTGTTCCATGTAGTCCATGGTGGCTGCGCCCTCGTGAACTTCGCCCGCGCGGTGAATTTTGCCCGTATAGAGCAGAATGCGCTCGGTCGTTGTTGTTTTGCCCGCGTCAATATGAGCCATGATGCCGATGTTGCGCGTCATCTCAAGGGGTGTTTTGCGAGGCATTGCCGAATCCTCCTTTCCGCATTGTTGAAAATTTCCGAAATAAGTTTATGCAGTTTTTGGATTTTTAAACGAAATCCGAAAAACGGCAGCGGCCTTGATGTTTCCGAAAACGGAAAATCAGAACCTGAAGTGTGCGAAAGCCTTGTTCGCTTCTGCCATCTTGTGAACATCCTCTTTCTTTTTGAAAGCGGAGCCCTGCTGATTGCAGGCATCAAGAATTTCGCCGGCGAGCCTTTCCTGCATGGTGCGCTCGCTCCTTGCGCGTGCATAAAGCACGATCCAGCGCAGACCGAGAGTCTGGCGGCGTTCCGCACGGATTTCGAGGGGAACCTGATAGGTGGAACCGCCGATACGGCGAGCCTTGACTTCCAGAACGGGCATGACGTTGTTCATTGCTTCCTGGAATACTTCAAGAGGCTCACGGCCGGTCTTTTCACGAATGATATCGAAAGCACCGTAGCAGGCCTTCTGAGCCGTGCCGCGTTTGCCGTCGAGCATAACCTGGTTGATGAGCTTGGTTACGAGCTTGCCGCCGTAAATAGGATCATCAAGAACTTCCCTCTTGGGAACAAAACCTCTCCTGGGCATAGTTTACCTCCTTACTTCTTGGGACGCTTCGCGCCGTAACGGCTGCGAGCCTGCATACGCTTTGCAACGCCTGCGGTATCGAGTGCACCGCGGATGATGTGGTAGCGAACACCGGGAAGATCCTTAACCCTGCCGCCCCTGATAAGAACGACGGAGTGCTCCTGAAGGTTGTGGCCGATGCCGGGGATGTAAGCGGTACCCTCGAGACCGTCGGTAAGGCGGATACGGGCAATCTTACGGAGTGCGGAGTTCGGCTTTTTGGGAGTCATGGTACGAACAGCGGTGCAAACGCCGCGGCGCTGAGGGCACTGCTTCAGAATCGGGGAATTGGACTTGTATTCGACCTTTTCCCTGCTCTTTCTGACCAACTGGTTAATAGTGGGCATGAAAGTTTCTCCTTAACTAAAATAAAATTTTTATTTTTATATAAAGAAAACCCCTTGCAACCCCTTGGAAGGAGTATTTTCCATACAAAAATCGCATAGTATGTCAGCTTAAAAACACACTGAGCGTATTATATCATCCATTCAAGGCATTGTCAAGTATATTTGCCCTTTTTTATTGAAAATTTTTGAAAAAATCGGTTTCTTCAAATTATATCATTCCGAAATTCGGCTTCGAGCGGAAAAACTGCCCGCAGAGAGTCCGCACTTTGATTTTGCGAAAAAACACGCATTTTTGAACGACTTTCATTCAAACATATTTAATTCGCAAAATCGTCACTTTTCCGACACACAACAACAAAAGGCTCAATATCAACCCTCGGAAGAAAGAATCCGCCGTTGATATTGAGCCTTGCCTGTTTCCGGAACGTTGAGTACGTCTCGGTGATTAAGTTTTATTTCTTTTTGGAAGTTTCGGAACGAATATCGTCAAGCAGCTCCCTCTGCCCTCTTCCGGTCAGAATGCCGCTTTCAAGGGGTTTGTCGGTGAAGGTATATCGAATGCCGTTTTCGCTCCCGTGAACAGGGAACCAACCCAACTTTGTGAGCGCAGAAAGCTTTGCAATGCGGGAAGCACGGGTATTCATTCTGCGTTCAACACGCTTGGTGTAAGTGATCCGAAGCAAACTTTCGGCGATGATACCGATAAAAACAAACATCAGGAAAAACAGGAAGGGGATCGCTGCGCCTAACCGTGCAAGAGCTGCGCGAACAGGTTCGATTATCGTCAGCACAAGCCCCGCTGCCGCGAACACAACGCCGACAATTATCGGTACAAAATACGACTGCATGAGCAGACTGCGGCATTTGCGGCAGGCAGGAAGCTGCACGGGTATGAGCATGGCTGTGCTGCGCTTGTATTTTTTATTGCTTTTTTCATCCAAGTAGTCAACCGTCGGATGATCGTGCCCCATGCTGAGCTGCGCAAAAAACTCGGGCTTTCCCTTTTCACTGCCCTTGCAAAGCATACATTCGGGTTCATCAAGGAAACTTTCAATGCCGTCCTCCGGCAGAGCAGCGGCAATATAGCCTATATCCTCAATAAGAGCCTCCTGCTGCTCCGAATCAAGCTTTGAAGCGAAGCAGTCCGCACAGTTTTTCATGTTCAGCGCGGCGCAGTAGGGTGTGCCGTGAAGCTTGCACTCGGTTTTTGTATATGATTCAGCCATTTTTAAGCTTCCTTTCGAATAAACTTTTCCGAGTACATTCTACCGCTTTTTTCCCCGCACGTCAAGCCCGCAGGAATCGATTTAAAAGGAGTTTTCAACTGTTTGGTCTGCTGATATGCGAACGCAATGTGCTTCGAATAATTCCGGGCATTGCTTACGAATTTCGAAATCGCTCGGGCATTGCACGCGGCAAATGCAAACACGGCAGCCCTTGGCGGCAGTTTTCTGCCGTTTATCGGGTTGCCGTGTCTTTAACTGTAAAACTGTTCCGAATTAAGCTGCTGCACGAGTGGTCGGCTGCGGTGCTTATTCGGCATTGCCCGCTGCTGCCGGGTTATCGGACTCGGGCTTTACCTCAACTTCGACATTGCGATAACGTTTCATGCCGACGCCTGCGGGTATGAGCTTGCCGATGATGACATTCTCCTTCAGGCCGACCAACGGGTCAACCTTGCCCTTGATTGCAGCTTCGGTAAGCACGCGGGTCGTCTCCTGGAAGCTTGCAGCGGAGAGGAATGAGTCGGTTGCAAGCGATGCTTTGGTGATGCCGAGCAGCTTACGCTTTGCGGTTGCGGGAACGCCGCCCACCGCAACAACGCTGTCGTTCGTCTGTTCGAACTTGAAGATATCGATAAGCTCGCCGGGCAGCAGATCCGTGTCGCCCGAATCTTCGACCTGAACCTTGCGGAGCATCTGGCGAATGATAACTTCGATGTGCTTATCGGAAATTTCAACGCCCTGGCTGCGGTAAACAGCCTGAACTTCGCGGAGCATATAAGCCTGAACGCCCTTGACGCCCTTGATTTTGAGGATGTCATGCGGGTTGATTGAACCTTCGGTCAAAGTGTCGCCCGCTTCAACGAAATCGCCGGTTTCAACCTTGCGCTTTGAGCCGAACGGAATGAGATACTTCTCGATTTCGCCGTCCTCGCCGGAAATAATTGCTTCGGTCTTTTTGCCGTCCGTCTTGATTTCCACCGAGCCGGAGAGTTCCGTGATAACCGCAAGACCCTTGGGCTTGCGTGCTTCGAAAATTTCCTCAACACGGGGAAGACCCTGAGTGATATCGTCGGCGGTCGCAACGCCGCCGGTGTGGAATGTACGCATGGTGAGCTGCGTACCGGGTTCGCCGATCGCCTGTGCTGCAATGATGCCGACGGCTTCGCCGATGGTAACGGGCTGTCCCGTTGCGCAGTTGCGGCCGTAGCACTTTGCGCAGACGCCGTGTTCGCTGCGGCAGGTGAAGACCGTGCGGCACTTGACGCCGGTGATGCCTGCTTTAACGATGCGGTCACGAATATCGAACGTTATCATTTCGTTTTTGCCGACGATGAGCTCGTTCGTTTCGGGATCGCGAACCTCCGCTGCGGTGAACCTGCCGAGAATACGGTCGCCGAGAGGTTCAAGGGGACGGTCGCCGTCGCCGATGGTTTCAAGAATCATGCCGTCAATCGCCATGCCGCGTTCCGCAAAGCAGTCCTCTTTACGAACGATGACGTTGTGAGAAACGTCAACAAGACGTCTTGTGAGGTAACCGGAGTCCGCGGTGCGGAGTGCGGTATCGGCAAGACCTTTGCGCGCACCGTGGGAACTGATGAAGAACTCAAGAACGGAGAGGCCTTCACGGAAGTTTGCACGAATCGGAACCTCGATGATCTGTCCGCGCGGGTCCGCCATGAGGCCGCGCATACCGGCGAGCTGACGAATCTGGTTGGTTGAACCGCGTGCACCGGAGTTTGCCATCATGAAGATGGGGTTTATCGGGCTGAGCCGCTTCATCAATGCGTCGGTAACAAGGCTTTCCGTTTCCTTCCAAACTTCGATGACCTTTTTGCGGCGGTTTTCTGCGGAAAGCAGACCCATGCGGTAAAGGTTGTCAATCTGTCCGCACTGTTCATCGGCGGCTTCAAGGAAATTGTGCTTTTCCTCCGGAACGGTGATATCGCAGAAGCCGACAGTGACGCCGCCGCGGGTGGAGTATTTGTAGCCGAGAGCCTTTATGCTGTCCGCAACTTCGCTTGTGACCGTGGGGCCGTGTTTGCGGAAGCAGTGGTCGATAATGTTGCCGAGATCCTTCTTTACAACAAGTTTATCAACCTCAAGCTTGAACATATCGTCCGGAGTCTCGCGCTTTACATAACCGAGATCCTGCGGTATTGCGTGGTTGAAGATGACCCTGCCGATTGAGGTGGATACGATCCTGCGGTAAATCTTGCCTTCAAACTCGCGTTCAAGGCGAATCTTTGCAAGCGCATGGAGCGAAAGCTCGCCCGTTTGATACGCCATGATCGCCTCGTTTTCGCTTGAGAACGCCTTTCCCTCGCCGTTGAACATGCGGATAAGGCGGGAATCGTCAAGATATTCGCGGAGGGCTTCCTCGTCAACCGTGGGAACCTCGCGGATTGCCCTTGCAACAAGATCCTCGATTATTGTCTTGCTGCGCAGCGCATATACCCTGTGAATGACCTCATCGGTGACGTATTCATCAACAAAGCTGTTGTCCTTGATGATAGCCTTGAGCGTTGTGCGGATTTCGGAATCGTACAGCTCATCGCAGCGCATCGTGAGGTAGTAGCAGCCCATAACCATATCCTGTGAGGGGCTGACCACGGGCTTGCCGTCCTGAGGCTTGAGGATGTTGTTTGCCGCAAGCATAAGGAAACGGGCTTCGGCCTGCGCTTCGACCGAAAGGGGAACGTGAACCGCCATCTGGTCGCCGTCAAAGTCCGCATTGTATGCGGTGCAGACAAGGGGATGAAGCTTTATCGCCCTGCCTTCAACCAGAACGGGTTCAAATGCCTGAATGCCGAGCCTGTGCAGCGTGGGTGCACGGTTGAGAAGAACGGGGTGGTCCTTGATAACATCTTCGAGCACATCCCAAACCTCGGGCTTCACGCGCTCAACCATGCGCTTTGCGGACTTGATATTGTGGGCATAGCCAAGCTCATTGAGCTTTTTCATGACAAAGGGCTTGAACAGCTCCAATGCCATCTCTTTGGGAAGACCGCACTGATACATCTTGAGCTCGGGCCCCACGACGATAACGGAACGGCCGGAATAGTCAACACGTTTGCCGAGCAGGTTTTGGCGGAAACGTCCCTGTTTGCCGCGCAGCATGTCGGAAAGGGACTTCAGCGGGCGGTTGCCGGGGCCCGTTACCGGGCGCCCGCGCCTGCCGTTGTCGATAAGTGCATCCACAGCTTCCTGAAGCATGCGCTTTTCGTTGCGAACAATGATGTCCGGCGCGCGCAGCTCAAGCAGCCTTTTAAGGCGGTTGTTGCGGTTGATGACCCTTCGGTAAAGGTCGTTAAGGTCGCTTGTCGCAAACCTTCCGCCGTCCAGCTGAACCATGGGGCGGATTTCCGGCGGAATAACCGGAACAACATCCATTATGATCCATTCGGGCTTGTTTCCGCTCTTTATGAAAGCTTCGATGACTTCAAGGCGTTTAATCGCATTCACGCGCTTCTGTCCGCCGGAATTTGCGATTTCTTCACGAAGCTCTTTTTCGGTTTTTTCAAGATCGAGCTGCTGCAAAAGCTCCTTTATGGCCTCTGCACCCATGCCCGCTTTGAAGCTCTTTGCGCCGTAATCACGCTGCGCCTGACGGTATTCAACATCGGTGAGCAGCTGCTTGTATTCAAGCGGGGTGTCACCGGGATCGGTAACGACGAATGCGACGAAGTAAAGTACCTTTTCAAGATTGCGGGGGGACATGTCCAGCAGCATCTTCATGCGGCACGGTATGCCTTTGAAGTACCAGATATGGGATACGGGAGCCGCAAGTTCGATATGGCCCATGCGCTCTCTGCGCACCTTTGCTCTCGTAACTTCAACACCGCACTTTTCGCAGACAACGCCCTTGTAGCGCACCCGCTTATATCGTCCGCAGTGGCATTCCCAGTCCTTCGTCGGTCCGAAAATACGTTCGCAGAAGAGGCCGTCCGCCTCGGGTTTAAGGCTCCTGTAGTTTATGGTTTCGGGTTTTTTAACTTCACCGTGGGACCATTCTCTGATCTTTTCGGGGGATGCAAGACCGATTCGGATTGCATCGAAATTTGTCAGTTCAAACAAGTTCTTATCTCCCTTCCGACTTTACTTTATTCCTCGTAGTTACCGTCGGCGTCCTCGAAGGTGAAGCCGTCGAATTCATCATGCTCGTCTTCCTCATAGCTGTCGTCGTCATCCTCCTCACCGTCGTCGTCGATGAAGTTAAAGTCATCGACATCATCGTCTCTGAGCATGCCGCCGGGTGCATCTTCATAACCGGCAATATTGACGCCCAACTCTCTTACATCGTCATCGTCCGTAAGCTCTCCGATAACGATTTCTTCATTATTTTCGGACAGAACCTTGATATCAAGACCAAGGGACTGCAATTCTTTGATAAGAACCTTAAAGCTCTCGGGAACGCCGGGCTCGGGAACGTTTTCGCCGTTGACAATGGCTTCGTAAGTTTTTACGCGGCCCACGACGTCATCGCTCTTGACGGTCAGGATCTCCTGAAGGGTGTTTGCCGCACCGTATGCTTCAAGTGCCCAGACTTCCATTTCGCCGAAACGCTGTCCGCCGAACTGTGCCTTGCCGCCGAGAGGCTGCTGAGTGACCAGTGAGTACGGACCCGTGCTTCTTGCATGGATCTTGTCGTCAACAAGGTGGTGCAGCTTAAGGTAGTACATATATCCGACGGAAACACGGTTCTCAAAGGGTTCACCGCTGCGGCCGTCGTAAAGCACGGTCTTTCCGTCCTCGTGTTTGTATGCCTCGCGGAATTTTTCACCGACAACGGGGTCGGAATCCGCAAGTTCAATGAGCTTCAGCACATCGCCCGCAGTCATTTTCATAAGATCCTGCATGGGCTTGTTGGACTTGTTGGACATTGCAAGCAGCATTTTGATATCGTCCTCGCCCGCGCCGTCAAGAACGGGAGTTGCGACCTTCATGTTAAGTCCCTTTGCTGCCTTGCCGAGATGCAGCTCGAGGATCTGACCGATGTTCATACGCGACGGAACGCCCATCGGGTTCAGAACTATCTGAAGCGGAGTGCCGTCGGGCAGGAAGGGCATATCCTCTTCGGGAAGGATTCTTGAAATAACACCCTTGTTGCCGTGGCGGCCCGCCATCTTGTCGCCGACGGAGATTTTGCGCTTCTGTGCAATATAAACGCGGACAAGTTCATGAACGCCGGGGGAGAGTTCGTCCTTGTTTTCGCGGCTGAAAATGCGAACGTCAACAACAACGCCGCCCTCGCCGTGCGGAACACGCAGGGAGGTGTCGCGAACCTCGCGCGCCTTTTCGCCGAAAATCGCCCTGAGCAGGCGTTCCTCGGCGGTGAGCTCCGTCTCGCCCTTGGGCGTGACTTTGCCGACAAGGATGTCGCCGGAATGAACCTCCGCACCGATTCGGATGATGCCGCGTTCGTCAAGATCCTTCAGTGCCTCTTCGCCGACGTTGGGGATATCGCGCGTGATCTCTTCCGCACCGAGCTGCTTTGTGTCGCGTGCCTCGGTTTCGTGTTCTTCGATATGGAGTGACGTGTAAACATCGTCGCGAACAAGCTGTTCGCTGATGAGAACTGCGTCCTCGTAGTTGTAGCCCTCCCAAGTCATGAACCCGATGAGAATGTTCTTGCCGAGAGCAATTTCGCCGTCCTTGGTGGATGCGCCGTCTGCAATGACCGCACCTTTTTCAAGATGTTCGCCGACATCGACAACGGGGCGCTGGTTGATGCAGGTGCCCTGGTTGGAGCGTTTGAACTTGATGAGGCGATAGGTATGCAGGCTCCTGTCGGAATCGGATTCAACAACGACTTTATCTGCCGAAACGTGGCGAACAACGCCCGCCTCTTCGTTAAGAACAAGAACGCCGCTGTCGTATGCCGCCTTGTATTCCATGCCCGTGCCGACAGCCGGGGATTCGGTCACAAGCAGGGGAACCGCCTGACGCTGCATGTTGGAGCCCATCAGGGCGCGGTTTGCGTCGTCGTTTTCGAGGAAGGGGATCATTGCCGTTGCAACCGAAACGAGCTGCTTTGCGGAAACGTCCATATAGTCGATATCGGTGCTGCGCACCTCGATGATCTGATCCAGCCTGCGTGCAACGACACGCTCCTTTTCGAACCAAACTCTGCCGTCCTCGCCGCGGACGGTGGGTTCGTTTGCCTGGGCAATGATTTTGCCGTTTTCCTCGGTTGCGGTGAGGTAAACGATCTCGTCAAGGATGCAGTGGTTCTCCTTGTCGATTTTGCGGTAGGGAGCTTCGATGAAGCCGTATTTATTTATTCTTGCATAGGTTGCAAGGGAGTTGATAAGGCCGATGTTCGGGCCTTCGGGCGTCTCGATAGGGCACATTCTGCCGTAATGAGAATAGTGAACGTCGCGAACTTCGAACGTTGCACGGTCGCGGTTCAAACCGCCGGGGCCGAGAGCGGAAAGCCTGCGCTTATGGGTCAGCTCCGCAAGCGGGTTCGTCTGATCCATGAACTGGGACAGCTGGGACGAACCGAAAAACTCTTTGACGGCCGCCGTTACCGGGCGAATATTGATAAGGTTTATCGGCATTGTGCTTTCAACGTCCTGAATGGACATGCGCTCGCGAACAACGCGTTCAAGCCTTGTGAAGCCGACGCGGATCTGGTTCTGGAGCAGCTCGCCGACGGAACGAATGCGGCGGTTGCCGAGATGGTCGATATCGTCGCAGAAGCCGATGCCGTAGGGCAGACCCATAAGGTAACTCACGGAGGCGATCATATCTGCGGGCAGGATATGCCTCGGGCTGAGTTCAAGCACATTGTCGTGCAGAAGCTTTTTGAATTCGTCGTCGGAAAGAGCCTCTTTTTGAGCCAGCATATCCATCAGCACGGGGTAGTAAACATGTTCGTTGATGCCGACTTCAAGGGGATCAAAGTCAAGATAGCATGCCGCATCGACAAATTGGTTGCCGACAACGCGGATGCGTTTTTCGTTCACGGAAACATACACGCCGAGAACACCCGCGTTCTCGATTCGGAACGCAAGCTCACGGTCGATAAGCTGACCTTCTTCCGCAAGGATCTCTCCCGTGCGGGGGTCAACAACGGTTTCGGCGGCGGTTTTGCCTTCAAGGCGCGCACCAATGCCGAGTTTATAGTTGAATTTGTATCTGCCGACGCGGGCAAGATCGTAGCGCTTGTCAAAGAACAGCGCGGTCATAAGGTTGCGCGCACTCTCCTCGGTGGGCGGTTCGCCCGGACGCTGGCGTTTGTATATTTCGATAAGACCCTCAACCGTGTCGTGAGTGGGGTCCTTTTCAAGGGTGTTTTTAAGGCGTTCTTCCTCGCCGAGCAGCTCAAGGATCTGCGCATCGGAGCTGTAACCGAGAGCGCGCAGGAGGGTGGTGACGTGGAGCTTGCGCTGACGGTCGATTTTTGTGTAAAGAATTTCGTTGCTGTCGGTTTCGTATTCAAGCCATGCGCCTCTGTTGGGGATGACCTGAGAATTGAAAAGCCTTCTGCCGACTTTGTCAACGGTTTCGGTATAATATGCGCCGGGCGAGCGAACGAGCTGGCTGACAATGACGCGTTCCGCTCCGTTGATGACGAACGTGCCCTGTTCCGTCATGAGCGGGAAATCGCCCATGAAGACTTCCTGCTGCTTCACGGAACCGGTTTCGGTATTGATAAGCCTTGCGATAACATACAACGGAGCGCAATAGTTAACATCGCGTTCCTTGCATTCCGCAACGCTGCGCTTGGGTTTTGATTCGTCGATTTTGTAGCCGACAAATTCAAGCACCAACCGCTCCGAAAAGTCCTTAATGGGAGAGATGTCGTCAAGAACTTCGCCCAGACCCTTTTCGATGAATTGACGATATGAATCCTTTTGAACCTCAATAAGGTCGGGCATATCGAGAATTTCGTTGATGCGGGAGAAGCTCATGCGTGTTTTCTTGCCCACGTTTACTTTATGCAACATTGTTTCACCCCTAACCTCTGCGGCTCTCCGCAGAAAACTTGATTGTGTCGTGTCTTACGCATTGTTCGCATTTCGGAATGCCGCATTGAGTGCGGCCGAAGCCCGCCTGCGGTATTCGCTGCCTGCGCGTTCCTTGGGCTGCCGTTCCGCGCAAAAAATGCGGGATCCACAGCGTTAAACGATGCTTTCGCACATGACGGCGGCGAAAAATTCGTATTTTACCCATAATAATGCAGTATCACAGTTTAACAGGTTGTTGTCAAGATGTCAACCCCGAAATGCGCGGTTTTTCAAATATATTTATATTTAATCAAGCATATGTTGACGTTGTGCATTCGGTTTGTGTATTAAGTTTTGAAAGCACTGCGTTTGTTCGTTCCGATGCGAAAACGGCATAAAAAAACGGCTCAATGCCGATGGTTCGTGTTCCGAACCGCCCGCATTGAGCCGCTCCGCATTTACGGAATCACTGCTTCACACATTTTTCCGAAATGTATGCATACAGGGATTTTTCCCCGACGTTCGCCGGCTTGCTTTTTTGCAAAAAGCGGATAAGCAGGGCAGTGAGCATCCACCCGAGCATTGTGCCCGCAAGGTTGCAGATTATATCCGCCGTATCGATATACCTGAACGAAAACCCCTGTATCGCCGCAATTGCCAATTGCAGCAATTCTGTCGCCGTTCCGAAAGCCGCACCCGCAGCCAATGCGTTTTTCCACGTTGTTTTCTTTCTTATCAACGTGATTAAAACTCCGAACGGAACTGTCATTGCAACATTCCGAATATCATCCGCCGTTATCCCGTCTTTGAACGGAACAAGCACTATGCAGTCGGTAATCTTCCACCCTTCTTCCGCAAATATTGCTCTGATTGTCGGGCTGAACCGTATCGGAAAAACGGTTATCGATGCAGCGCACATCAGGTATACGGTAAACGCCGCTCCGAAAACATATTTCCAAATACTTCCCTTCTTAACGGCAAACGCCGTCAGCCATATTGCCGCAGATAATATCAATATTATAATAAAATCAATAAGGTTCATGTCCGTAAAATCAGTATGTCACGGTGATTTCTCCGTCCCCGGTGTGTTTCCGGCAATCCGAAACAGCCGTTTTTCCGAAACGAGCAATGTCCGCGAACAGTTTTTAAATTTTAATTCAGTTTCCCATTGCAACCCTTGCCGCAAGCAGTGCATCGGGAATGCCTATGCTTCCGTTTCTGTCCGCATCCGCAAGCCTGAGGGGAAGCTCTCCGCCGAGTTCCGTTGCGCAGCGCATGATGAGCAGCGCGTCCGCCATATTTATCGCTCCGTCCTCATTAACGTCACCCGCAAAGCAGGCGGCTGCGCGGATCCCATCCGAAAGCTGAAGTTCCCTTTCGGTTGAAAGAAGCTGACCGTCCGCATACCAGCCGAGGAAGCCGTCGTTTTCGATCAGGTTCCCGTTTTCGTCGTATCGAACGCCCTGCGCGATCAGTGCATAGCTTCCGTCCCTGCCGTAAAGTCCCGCGCCGCCGTTTCCGAGCGTGTTCAGCATGACCGGAGCGGAAAAGCTCTTGGGCTGAACGGCAACATTCCCGCTGTGATATGTGCGAAGGTCGATGATGTTCAGGTTCGGGCAATTCAGCGCGGAAATGTCAAAGCATTCATTCTGATCGCCGAATTCAAGGCACTCAAGATTTGCGCAGCCGTCAAGGTTCACCGCCGTAATATGCGTTTGACCCGGCACCGGGGAGTAAACATTCGTTACCGATGTTCCGGACAAATCGAAAACGCCGCAGAAGCGGGGGCGAAAATCCCAAACCGGGGAAGTGCGCAAAATGCTTCCCATTGCATCGGGGTTAAAGTCGAACCAACGGATGACACCGTCCTCAATGCCGACACAGGGACTTTCCGAAAAGTTGCTGACAGTGTAGCTTCCGTACACCCCGCCCGCATAATCCGGATGATCGAAGTTATGCCTTCCGCCACCTGCCGACTGGGCAAAAAAAGCCTCCAGCTTTTCCGCATCAACGGAGCTCAGCTCCGTATCCGCCGCCGCAAAGTTCGGGAAAACGCAGGCGAAAAGCATAATTGCACTTATCGCCGCAGAGAACAGATGCTTAAGAGTTTTTTTCATGGTTTTCTCCCTTCTGATTTCAAAAACATACCGACTGAACCGAATCTTATGCGTAATGCAATAAAATTTCTTTATTCATGTATATTGTATCATCTTTTCGGGGGGGTGCAACAGTTAAATCAAATATATTTTTTGTAATCGTTTTCGAATCGCAGAAGCCGCCTCACCTGAACGGAAAGTGGGGAGGGGAACGCAAAGAGGGGGTGTGGAAGGTGGATGGAGGAGTGTGGAATGGGCGCCGCTGTTGAGCAGCTGACCGCTCGCGGCATGCTATCAATCCCCGCGATGGGGGGCAATAGACGCACGGAAGTATAACCGTTAACGCAACCTTATATCAATCCCCGCGATGGGGGGCAATAGTATAACCTTTCTGGTAACAGTCAGCAAATTAACTATCAATCCCCGCAATGGGGGGCAATAGAATGGAGACTTTGATGACAAGCAAATAAAAGAGTATCAATCCCCGCAATGGGGGGCAATAGTGCGGAAGTTGAAGGGGCTGTCGTTGATGCGGGTATCAATCCCCGCAATGGGGGGCAATAGGATGCTGTGTTGCGGATACCGTTCAACACGTCATATCAATCCCCGCAATGGGGGGCAATAGTATGCCTATATCAACACGCTTAAATCCGCTATGTATCAATCCCCGCAATGGGGGGCAATAGACCAAGATTATGTTGGTCGATTCCATTATAACCGCAAGCGACAGTTGTGTCAAGCGCGGCCGCATTTAACTTGCACAAACCGCACATCACTCAAAGAAAGAACGTGCCTAATTTCTAATTTCTCATTCCTCATTCCTAATTCTGAAAGGATCGCCCGGGGAAAGGGCGGGCGAACCGCCCCTTCCCGTCGGACAGGAGGTTTATAAAGAAAATCCTGTCGGAATTTCCGCTTTGTTAATGCACCGATTCATCCTGTTTTGAAAGGAAGAAATTCGGTGCTTTCCCGAACCGTGTTTACAGTCCGAGAGAGATCCTCATTGTAACGAGAGCATCATTAAGGGTGATGACGCCGTCCGAACCGTAAACATCGGCAAGAATCATCTGCGCCGGGGTCAGCTCCGCAACACCGATTGCATTGCGTGCAATGAGGAGTGCATCGGCGATTTGGATCTCGCCGTCCATATCAACGTCGCCGAGAGCAGCATACTGCGCGGTGACGGTAATATCATGCTGAACGTTTGCAAAATCAACATCCCAACCGATGAACATCAGCATCGTGGGCTGATGGGGCTGGTTCTCGGGAACGGGTGCAGCGGGAGTTGTTCCTGCGGGAACGGTCACTTCGGTGCTCGTCCATTCACCGTTTACCATATAGTTGAAGGTGACGGTGACGTTTGAGGGCTGAGTGGGATCGTCCCAGGAGGGAACGGTGTAGCCGCCGCAAACCTGTGCCGCATCCTGAATATCGCCGATCGAAACGCTTTCGCCCGTTTCAAGGTTGACTTCGCGCAGGCCGTTTGCATCGTCTTTCCAATAAGCCGCCCAGAACATTATGCCGTTGTCATGGTCATAAACAAGGGACTGACAGAATCCGACGCCGGGGCAGCCGGTGAAGCCGATTTCGGTAACCTGTGCGGTTTCAAGGTTTACCTCGTACAGAAGGCCGGAGGTTGCGGTGATGCCGTATGCCCTGCCCTCGGTGGTGATTGCGAATGTCCACAGGGGATCGCGATCCACGGTGTCGGGCTGTCCGATAACGGCTGCGGCACCGGTCTGCATGTTGATTTCGTAAAGATCCCAACGGCTCTGCTGAGTGTAGCCGACTGCATAGATTTTGCCGTTCGCATAGTTATATGCCATTGCGGTGATCATTGCGGTGCCGGTCTGTCCGATGATTGTGCGCTGAGTTGAACCGGGCGTGCTTGTGAAGAAATTGTTCTCACTGTCGATGCCGTATACAACGCCGTGCGCATAAGTCATTGCGTAAGTGTCAGCGGGGAATGCACCAAGCTGCTGAACGTGGGCGGAATCATCCGTAAAGAAGGAGATCAGGTTCGTTGTTTGAGTCTGGTAAGCATAAATCTTCGTATGCGGAACGGGCGCAATAACCGTTACGGTGCAGGTGTCGGTATGACCCTGTGCCGTTGTTGCGGTGATGACTGCGGTGCCCTCGTTAACGCCGCGAACAACGCCGTTTGCATCAACGGAAGCAATGCTTGCGTCGGAGCTTGTAAGTGTCACGGACTGATCGAAAGCATAGTAGGGAGCGACAGTCCAGCTGAGCTGAGCGGTGAGACCCTTGCGGACGGTCACGGCATCGGGTGCGAACTCAACGCTTTCATCCGGAAGGGGTGCGCCGGCGTAAACATTTTTAACATAGCCGCGATCCTGACCTTCGGTCCAAATGGTCTCCTTGTGATAAGTCCAGCTGAAGGTGTATTCACCTGCTGCTTCGGCAACATAGTTATAGGGCACAAAACCGGTGTTTTGTCCGGAGATTGCAGCAACTTCGGTGCCGTTCACGGAGAAGGTTAAGCGTTCGAAATCTTCACGGCAGCTGACAGCCCAGTCAAAGCGCATTACATCGCCCGCATTGAGCTGAACGGTGGTAGAAACGGTGCTTGTCGTGCCGACATGATCCTGGTTGCCGCTTGCGCCGCAGAGTTCATCGTTGAACACAGCGGGAACCCAGGGATATTCGCCTTCGGTCACGAAATGATGCCTGTTTTCAACAAGGTTCATCGCTTCGTCAAGGGTTGCCTGCGGTTCTTCGCCGCCGCCCATATCGATAAAGCACATGCCGTTTACATAGGTGCCGTAATCCTCGCCGATAAAGCCGCGGTATTCGCCTTCACCGGTCACGGG
>ULVL01017743.1_pt1 | contig 17758 bp, 9 predicted proteins | sample 1959381 | NCBI WGS metagenome assembly ULVL01 (sample SAMEA4835785, study PRJEB28245) | human gut metagenome | biome: gut microbiome; material: fecal sample | place: Denmark | collected 2008
AACAACGGTTATTATGATGAAATGCTCGATGTCATGAAAGGCCTGATGCAAGCACTGAAAGACAATCAAGCCCTTCGTTTTGCAGTTGTTACAGGTTGCTTGAAGATTGCGAAAGAGAGTATTTTTACAGGAACCAACAATTTTGTATCGGATACTATCACAAATTCTCTGCTGAACGAGTATTTCGGATTTGTACAGAGCGAGGTTGACCAGCTGCTAAAGGATGCTGACCTGACAAAGCGGGCTGAAAATATCAAGAAATGGTATGATGGATACCACTTTGGTGACTTTGATGTTTACTGCCCGTGGGATGTGATGAATTATTTGCTGGAACTACAGCGCAATCCGAATGCCAAGCCTATCAGCTACTGGAAAAACACCAGCGATAATGCCATCATCCGTTCCTTTATTGACTATGCAGGCAGTACCATCACAAATAAACTTGAAACGCTGATGGCTGGTGGCTGCATCGTTCAGCGTGTGGATGAAAACCTGACCTATGATTATCTGCATTCCTCAGAAGATAATCTTTGGAGCACGCTGTACCTGACAGGATACTTGACCAAAGCCCGTGAAGAAGATTATAAGGGCGAATTGCCGGATGGCATGGTTGCCCTTATGATTCCTAATGCAGAAATCAAAGAGATTTTTGAAACGACTGTCATCAAATGGTTCGATGACAGTACGAAGAAGTGGAATCGAAACGCGCTGTTTGATGCGGTCTGGAACGGTGACAGCGAAGGCATTACCAAGGAAATGAATGCTCTGCTCCGGCGCACCATAAGCTACCATGACTACCGGGAAGACTTCTATCATGCTTTCCTTGCGGGCATCTTCACAGGTGCCGGATATATGGTGGATTCCAATAAGGAGCATGGAGAAGGCCGAAGTGATGTGGTCGTTTACGATTCCATCAATGCCCGCGTTGCAATCTTTGAAGCAAAGTACACGAAGGTTTTGGAAAATCTGGAAAGTGAATGCGATATAGCCTTGCAGCAAATTGATGATCGGATGTATGCAAAGGAGTATGAGGATGATTACGATCAGATTCTTTGCTACGGTATTTCGTTCTTTAAAAAACGCTGCATGGTAAAGAAAAAGTGATTCACAGCAAATCTTAACTTGAATTCTGTATTATAACTTAAAATGAGTTAAAATACAGAAAAAGAATTATAAGAGAAGCTCGAATAAACCACAGACAGCACCCAAGTTGATTCGAGGATGCGTCTGCGGCTTATGCGGGCCTTTTTATTTTGTGATTTTAATACGGATGGATGTTAAATTCCAAGGCTGACAAGAGTGGCCTTTAACTCCCTCGCCGTGCGGATAATGATTTCCTGCTCAGTTTCGTTGCAGTCCAATAACAGACGATCTACAATTGTATCGTAAATGAAATAGCTTCTTTGGCGTGGTTTTGTGGCGATTTTTTACAACTATATCTTAAATATAAGAAAATACACAGCGGTATAGTTGCTCAAAATCTACAACTATATCGTAAATAAGGAAAAATTTACTGTACAAATAGTATTCGTGTAAAAAGCGGTAGATAAACTCAAAAACATCACACTAAAATACACAAATAATATCGAAATAATTGCACTATTCGACACGAATGTAAGAGTATCATCATACCCGCTGCTGATATGTGGGAGCTTTTCCATCTCTTTCTGCTTTCTTGCGTTCATATATGGATTCTGTTACTTCGTCAATGAACGCTTTTTCTTGTGTTGTTGCGATGCTATATTGAATATTGAATTTTCGGCACAGCTCAAAGAATGTATCAAAGAACAAACGGCTATTGCTTTCTGTGTCCAAATATTGTTGCTGCAAATCTTTTCCATAGCTTTCCTTAAACTTAAACCTCTGGTTCATGGGTTTCTACATTGCTTTCCAATGCGGCTTCAATCCAAGCTCGTTTTGCATCCTTCGCGTTCGCTATTGCCTTTTCTTTGGTATCCGCACAGGTGATGCATCCCGGCAGGTCTGGAAAAGAAGCCACATATCCGCCGTCCTTGACATCAGGGGTAAGTACCATTTTGTACGGAAGAGAATCATAGAAATCTCAATTATAACGATGCTCGTCTTTTATCATTGCTATGAGGGTATTAACTTTTCCGAGATATACCTACGGGGCTGCTATTGAATCTTTCTCAAACTTTCGACACTGAGTTCAGCTTCGGAAAGCACAGATAGCTTTTTTCGATATGTATTCACACTCATAAGAGGTTCGTTTGTAATGAAAACACCATGTACGGTCCATTTATTTCTGGGAAGTGAATATTGAGCTCTAACATCGTCAAAATGAGCAATGACCCATTCAACACGACGTTTATGCTTTGTTGCAAAACTTTTCTTCTTACCATCCACAAACATTTTCTGATATTCAGCTTGTATTTCGTAAGGATTTTTAGAAAAGTCAAAGTTCTTGACTTCTGCGACAACAATGCGATGCTTCTTCTCGTCTATAATTAGAACATCAATGTCGCCAAGTACATCACTTTTTTCATCTGCAATCTTTTTCTTGTTGATTCTTTTTACATTAGGGAATACTCTAAATACACCAAAGCTTTTTATAATGTCGGAAATATGCTGGTTAAAGGCATCTCCTTGGTCATTACAAATACGTCCCATAAGGGTATTCATCTTTTTATTCGTGGTTGCTAATCGTCCATCGTATATTAGGTTGGTAACATACAATAAAGAATGATAAAGCTGGCGAATTCCCCAAATTAGGTCGTTACCTCTGCATAGTATCGGCCGCCTAACAAATGAATACTGCCGATTGAATCTCCAAGGATAAACATCTTCTTTGCGAAAACCCGCAGGAGCCTTCATAAAATCTTCGCGAGCTGTCAATGTGATATCTTTTAAAATACGAGTTGAAATTTCTGAGCTGAATTCGTTGTCACACTCATATAGATACTCTAAAAGTTCATTTTTTGTAGTGATAACAACCTCTCCTTGGAGATGCTCTTCGCCAAAGTCAACAAGCAAATGAATGAATACAATAAGCTGTGTATAGGAGTATGAATAGGCGGAAAGGAACGCTTCATCTAAAGCTTTTGAATAATCATTACTCTCAGGAGTGGAAGGAAAGGATTCCGAATTGTAAGCAAGCTGTTCTTTTCTATAACGCGAACTATATTGTCCCATGCGTACAAGTTCCGCTTCTTTGATTCCGATTCTATTAGATTTTAGAATGCTTATGGGAAGATTCATCATTTTATAGTGAAGCAAATCTTTTCTATAAGCCCATTCAATAATTTGAACACAAATAGCTAAAACAAACTCATACCGTCCAAGACCGATAGGAGTTTCCCCAGACGGAGGTGTTGCTGTTACATATTCGGCTAAGAACTTAAGTGCCATCGAAAGGCGGTTGACATCATTTAACTGTTTTAGATATTCATCTTCTTTTTCCGGGTAACAGGCGACATCATAGCGATAGCGGTCGTATTGAGAATATTCTGAACTAATGACCTCTTCTAAATCACTATATATTTTTTCGAGAAGACCAATAGGAGACCATTCAGAAACTTTGCGTTTCAGCATATCGTACAAGGTATTTACACAGGAAAAAACGATTTCTTCACCATCTGAACTGGATACAGGGCCATAATTCCATCGATGACTTTCTACGACTTGTTGTCCAATGAAACTAGAAAGGCGGTCCTCATCTTCTGGTCGGATGGCAGTATTCTGCGGGTATAAAACAGGCTTAAGATATTTTCGTTTCTGGATATCGAAAGAAACGATTTTTTTCTTGAAAGGCGGAGAAAAAACATGCTCAATAATGCTGTTATAAGCAATAGCAGTAGAACTCGTTTTAAATAAGCAATCAAGAAACAGTGTAATATATTCTTTCTCCACACGATTTGTTTCACAATTAAAAGGCATAAGTGAACGCTCAGTGAAAGTGACTGTATAGCGTGTGGGTCCACCAGAAATAGTGACATATTCACCTAATGTTTTTGCATTATTTTCTGCTGTTGCATTTTTCTCAAAGCATAGAGAAAAGTGATAAATGCTATACATTAAGTCCATGCGTTCAATGATTTCTCTCGATTCAGATAGCCAATAAGAAGTCATATCCATTAAGCTTTGAATAACATTGATATCAGGTACATCAGATATAAAATCAACATCAGAGGTCAGCCAAATTATTACATCGCTAAATCTGATACAAAAAGAAAGTACATTTTTCGTGGCAAAATTCTCATCAAAATAAATCTTACGTTTTACATCAGAAAGAACGACAGGAATTTTCGTTTTATCGTCATAGGATTTAATAAGAATAGCATCTTCGGCTAGAAGTGCCTTTCCAATGTAATAAGGCGCATCTCCCGGAGTAATTAGCATAAGGGGATTATCGGGACTTGCATCATCACTTAAATAAAAACTATAATGATTGTCTGTATAAATTGTAATACAATTTAATTCGCTGAACAAACCACTGGTTAGCGTTTTAACTGAACTTTTCGCAACAAAGTAACGCGGCAAAAAGCCTGTGTGTTTCATCTCGTTTATACTTATACAATGCAATTCAAAAGGGTTCAAATGAACGATACCATAATCAGAAAATGCATTCTTCAGAAAACACGATACAGCCCGACCTATTCCATTAAGGATAATGAGATGAAACACATTCTGTGGGGCTATATGATTATCTTTAAATTTCTTGGCAAAATAATCCTCGCGTTTTATTATGGTTTCAGTGTATTTAGATGGAGCATATGTGTCATGCATATTTTCAGCATTATAATCCAATGCATCATCACAGATAAAAGATACCACCATCAATTGATTGTTAAATACATTCAGCAAAATTTCTTTATAGTAATTGGTGTCTAAAAGTTCAATATGTAATGAGGATTCTTTGATTTCTCTATGTTCCAATTTGGCAAGAGATTTTTTGCAATCATGCCAAATTCTTCTGTTGTACATATCTACAACAGCATCTTTGATTTTAAATGTGTCAGCAATTTTTAATGCCATAAAGGACATGAACTCTGGCAGGAGCGCAATATTGAGTAAAATATAGGAACCACTTCCAGCATCATACAAAAAGGGCTTTGTATAGAATGGGCGCGTATCTATGCTACCCCAAGCATGGGTTCCAAATTGTATGGCTATTATATCAAGCATATCCAAATCATTATTTAACATACGGAGCATATTATTGCGCGAGATAGAAATGAGTTTTGAATGATAAGTGAGTGTTTCATTGCTTGGAACTTTTGTTGATGCTGCTTCAATAATAGGTGGTTCAGAAGAAATGCCAATACTTTTTGCGATGCAGGTCGATATTTTTAGCATAGCAGAAAATAGGAAATATACTTTCTTTATGTACTCCAAGGGAAAAGAATTTTTGAATCCGAAAAAGATTTCACAGAACATCTGTAGCCTATACGCAGGATAAGAATCTATCCCATTAAAAACGGTATAGTTATCATACAGCATCACATTTTGCGTAAACACATTTTCGTTTGGGTCAATGGCATGGACTAACGATATGGAGTCCATTTTTTTAATAATGGATGAAAACTTACCCGCGCTCATTTTTGCAGAAGATGTGTAATAGGTTTCATCATTATATAAAATGGCGCTTTGCAGTGCATCCAATAAAACTGCGCGATTTTGATTCTCTTTTTGCAAATTTAAAGCGGAAAGTCTCCGAAGAAAATCATAAATATCATAAGCGCGAATGATTTCAACAAGTTCTTTCAATTCGTGCTGAACATCATCGCTCTCGAAAGTTGATTGAACAATACTCAAGGGGTTGAATGGATTCATGCTGGGAAACCTCCTTTTACATAAAGTAATTAGCCAGAAATAATGATGTGGTATTTATATTTATTATACTGCTTAATCGCTACTTTGTACAACATTTTTATCATACACATGTTACTATTTCACTAATAGACTGCTATATACGTAAAAACTGAACCGTCTTTCGGACTTAAGTATAAAGATGGGCATCACCATTGCGGCGATGCCCGTCTTCTCTATTGCCATTGATTCAGCAGTTCTGCTGCTCGTGCGTCATTTATCTCTCTGTCGGCAAGGGCCCGGTGGACCATCTGTTCTAAGCGGGTCAGCTTTTCCTGCTGTAAGGTAAAACTTTTTATTTCGCTTTTCTGTCGAATCAACTGATGATATGCACTGTGGCTTATGATATGTTCCTATTCTGCTCGCTTTGCAACTATCTGTGGAGAAATACCGTATTCCTCGCAGATATACCGAACTTCCGCAAAGCTAAGGTGTTTGCGCTTTTCTCCGATTTCGCGGCACAGGTCGGAACTTGGAAGCAGAAACTGGCTGATTACATTGTCTAAATCCGCATTGCCAACATCATGGAAAAGCATTGCCGCCAACTCACAGGCCAGAGAATACCGCTGCTGAACGCCGTCATAATTGCTTTTGATGGCAATAATGGCAAAGCCCTTATTTGAGATAGCGCTGTATCCGCTGAATTTCTCCCTCTTGGGAGGAGATTGGTGAGATGCGGATGCTGGTTAAGCAGGTGAGAAAGGGCCGTGTGACGATTGAAGAAGCAGCGGAAGACGCTGGAATGACAGTAGAAGAGTTCAAGAAAATCTTGGAAAATACGCCACTGCAGGCGGTATAAAATAAGAATTATATAGAGCAAACAGTCAAGCCCTACAAGGTTCAGATCGGTTTGAAACCGACTGAAAGCCTTGTAGGGCTTATTTTTTTTGTAAAATTTTTTGTTCCTTACTTGACAACCGCATATGGTCAACTGAGAAAAACTACGATAACTAAATGTTTTTTGCGGCTTGAGTTGTTCTTTAAAAGTTTTATTTGTTGAAAAACTGCAAGAAGCGGAAAATCCTGGGGATTATACGTAGGAGGCTTTTGAAAGCTCTGTTTTGACCCACAAAAGGAGCAGCAAATAAAGATTGAAGGAGAGTTCAAGCCTACGGTGGATTGCCTTTGTGCGACCCGCCGTGGTTTTGTTGCTGTTTATATAGAAAAAGTGAGGAGTGCAGAATGTACATGAATGACGGAAATAGACCTGCTTTTGAAGTTGCTTTTCTTCCAGAACAATCTCCGGCGTTTGCGGTTTCGTCAGCACGGTATTTTCAATGCCATTCTCACAATCCAGAGAATATTGCGCCTTATAGCGATACATCTTCCTCTCATATGCGGCTTCCGCGCGTTCAGATGCTCGAATCGTTTCTAGCACATCCTCTGTTACATTCACAAAAAAGTCCGTTGTATAAGCATCAGGATAAAGCTCCCGCGGGTTGATCTTCTTCATTATGTATCTCCATTCGATTCACAGGTGATTGACGGGCAAATCGAATGGAGGTGGAGAGCGGCACCGGTAGACAACCGAATTGTTTCCGAAAGAACGGCAACAAAAAGCGCCAGATTTCCGTAATGGAAAACTGGCGCACCAAGGGTGGCTATTATTATGCTGAATTACATGGAACGGTAATGCCGATTTCGGGTCGTGCTTACCTGTGAAAGAAACAAGACTTTTTTTGGCAGATGTAGATTATGTAAGCATTGGAAATGCAAACCGAGCACGGACAATTACTCCTTCAACGGTTGCAGTGTTCCTGCAAATCAACCTATGGATTGTACAAGCAAAAAGCGACGGCTCCGAAAAGCCGCCGCTTAAAATAGGCGTGTCAAATTGTCTGCTGTACGACGGCTTTTTTCTTTTGCCGTCGTGCGGCAGATTAAATTATATTTGAATGTTGTAAGGGCAATACCGCATAATTCTAAGTGCCGATACGGCGAGCGAGGTGCGGCAGCAGCTAAGCCAAAAGCGCAGGCAATACTTTGTGTATTGACGAGCATTTTGGCAACGCAGATGCTGTGCCGCAGCCACCGGAGCGGTGCTTAAGCCGTCAGGCGGGAATTGTGCGGCTTCCGCAGGCAGTCAGGAAAACAGCAATCCCCAAAACATAGCACAAGAGGGTTGCGGCTCTTATAATTTTTTGTTTCATTTGTTTTCTTTCTCATTTCTCTGAACTTTGCAAATGCCATAGCATTTACACCTGCATGACTACGTTAAGCCTTGTGACAGAACAGCCCTTGCTTTCATAATACGCAAGCATCTCCGGCAGCTTCCTTTTATCGTAGCTGGTGATGCAGTCCGACAGCACATGAACGGTGTAGCCGCTTTTCGTCATGTTGTAGCAGGTGGATTTGATGCAGGCTGCGGCATCCGCTCCAACAACATAAAAATCTGTAATGCTATGCTACTGAATAAAAGCGGCAAATGCCTCGCTGGTCAGGGCGTTGCTCCAACGGTGTACCGGCAATTTGCGCAATATCCGCAAAACTCAAAACCAGCCTTTCTTCATTACGCCCTTGTATGTATGCCCAAAGCGCATCATATTTGCTCATGTGTCCGTTCCCCTTATCGGTTTCTGAAATTCAATGCTGCCACGAAACAGCCGAATGCGCCCTTTACGCTTCAGCATATTCGCTCGGCGTTTTCCCATAAAAATCTTTGAATTTTCGCGAGAAAAAGTAGGGGTCATCAAAACCTACGGCGGCAGCTACTTCCTTGATATAGACCTGCTTATTACTGCGGATCATCTCACCGGCGCGTTTCATGCGCACCTCGTTGATGTACTGGAACAGGCCGGTGCCGGTTTCTTTGGAGAACAGGCGGCTCAGATATTCCCGGTTCAGCCCTACATAGTCGGCAATGCCGTCCAGCGTCAGTTTGTCCATATAATGCGCGTTTACATAGATGATGACGGCCTGCACCTCTTTTTTGAATTTGCTCAAGGCAATTTTGCTAAGTCCCATGCGTTCCTGCAAAATCAAGCAGAGCAGTTGTTCAAGAGCCTCCGCGGTGGGGGCTTTTTCTATTTCCTTAAAGGTTTGCTCCAGTGTCTCCTGCGGAATCATATTCTCGCCGGGACGCTCCAGCAACAGATGGCAGGCTTCACGGACGCGCTGCGGCGGCATACAGAGCGCCGCGCAGTTCTGAAAGAAGGTGTGAACGGCAATCTGCATCTGCAACTCATCGGCATTTTGTGCTGCGACCGCGGTGGCCTTGGACAGTTCTGCCTGAGAGACATGGAAGGGTTGGGCAGTAACTGTGTGTGCTGTTGCCTTTATGGGAGCGCTGCGCCCTACATAAAAGGCGAGAGCTTTGGAATCCTCGCACAGTTGGTAGTCTTGGCGGAGTTCGGCCAGTGAAATGGGCTTGTCGTGGTAGATGATGACCGGGGCATCCAGAAAATATGTTGTGACCTGCCGTTGCAAGCGGGCAAGTTTCTTATCCAGAGTACGCCCGGAGGCTACAAGGCTTTCATTGCTGATCAACCCGCAGATTTCATCCTCATGGGTGTGCAGAAATACTTTGCCGCCGATTTCATCGAAAACCTCGGTAATTAAGTCGGTCACAGCATCCAGTGCGGGCATAGGATGAGTTTTTGCGGGAATTAAAGTGACGGTAAACAGCCGGACGGGAAAGACCAGCGGTTCCGGCAGCATGGAGAACGGATTGGAAGCAGGGGAGGACCCAGCAGTGGATGTTATCCATTGAGCGCAGTGAATCAGGGCGTTCTCCTTTTTCTGCGCTTCAATGGCAAAGGATCGGTGATCCTCCTCCGTCTGGCGCTGCTGCTGGACACGAAGCAAATCGGCCATCTTTTCCAGATGCTCACCGATGCTTTCCCCGTTCATATTGATTTTTAGGAAGTAGTCATAGGCACCGTCCGTCAGGGCCGTGCGCACGGAATCGAAATCGGAATAGTTGCTCAATACCAGAATCGGGCCGGTAAAGCTGCGCTTTTTCAATTCATGAATGAGTGCAAGCCCATCCATGCCGGGCATTTTCAAGTCCGTAATAACCGCATCAATGTGCTGTGTCTCTACAATGTGCAGCGCTTCCTGCCCATTACTGGCTGTTGCCGCCAGAAGAAAGCCGTTCTTGCCCCACTCCACGGCGGACTGGAAAGCAACCTTAATCAGCGGTTCGTCATCTACAAGCAATAAATTATACATTGTGTTACCTCAACGAATGGCTTCATTTGGAATACGGAGAATACATTGCGTGCCGATGCCGGGGGCGCTTTCAATCGTAAGGCCGTACTCATTTCCGTAGTGCAGACGCATACGCTCATCCACGTTGCTCAACCCTATGCCAGAGAACCGCTCTGAATTTTTCTCTTTGATGGCACTGGTGTCAAAGCCGCAGCCGGTGTCGGAAATATGAATCGTAAGCAGGTTCTCGCTCACGGTGGCGCGGACGGTGATGGTGACAAAGTCGTCTTCATCCGCCGTGCCGTGCAGGATGGAGTTCTCTACAAGCGGCTGCAAAATAAAGCGCGGTACTGTCCAGTATCCGGCAGCATCTTCAATTTGGTATTCCATCTCAAAGCGCCCTGCGTAGCGCAGCTGCTGAATGTCGCAGTAGTTTTTCAGGTTGCGCAGCTCATCGTCAAACGGAATCAGTTCATCCTTTTTAATAAGGGTGCTTTGCAGCAGGGAAGAGAGGGCATCAATGCCGTGGCTGACCTGAGTGACGTGATTAAGTGTGGCGATCCACTTTAAGGTGTTCAGGGTATTGAACAGGAAGTGCGGGTTGATTTGATATTGCAGGGTCTGCAATTCCAACTCGCGCATTTTGCGCTGATCATCGCTCCAGCGCTGCGCCAGCAGACCAATTTCGTTGACCATGTTGTCGATGGTGCGCGCCAGAAATCCGAGTTCGTCGGGGCTGGTATCATTGATTTTCAGCCCGATTTCCTCATCGCTTTTCGCATTGCAGGCAGCGACCATGTTGTCAATAGGGTGCATGACGCTGCGGTAGACAAGCAGTGTCAGGAACACACTGACAACGACCAGCACTGCGGCCAGCGCAATAAGCATCATATTGATGGTTCTTGTGCCGTTGGTAATGTAGGCCTGCGGAATCGTGGCCGCCAGATACACATTATAGGTTGTGTTGTATTTGAAAATTGTCAGTGTATCTACGCCGTTCAGCTCACATAAAAAGTTGTTTTCACCCGCCTGCCGAAGCGCCGTGATCTGCTGGAAAATCGGGTCATTGGCCAAATCTTCTCCCAGCAGTTCCGCGTTCTGAGAAGATACCACATTACCGGCGGCATCAATCAGCAGGAAGTTGGCCCCCTCGCCAAAGGAAACATCGGTAAATATGTAGCGGCTTAGATGGGATTCGTCAATGTACAGCATGATATACCCCAGCGGCGTGCTGGTGTGGTGCATATCATAGATTTTACGGCCAATGACAATTTTATCATTGGCGCGGTAAGTGTGGATGTATTGCAGACTATCCTGTGGAGAAGCGGCTTCAATATTATCCAGCAATTCATTAAAACGCTGAGGTGTAATATCGTCATAGCCCAAATCGTAGATGACTGTGCGATCATTGGAAACGACGCGGATGTTTTTAAGGTGTGTGCTCTGAAAAGGAATTGTGACGATCATTTCACCAATACCGCTTACAATATCGACTGTAAGGGGGTGCCCATTATTGACAGATGCGACACCATTCTGTACAGTATCAGATACGGAGATGGAACCTATGTAGTCGCTATAAATGCCAAGCTGGGTAGACATATTATTGTTGAGTAGTTCGATAGATTGTAAGGCAGCCTGTTTGACCTTTTCGTTCATGGATTGGGTGTATGCACGGTAAGAAAAAATACCAATCGTGATGACGGGAACAAGAGAAATAATCAAAAATGTCACAAACAGACGGGTGCGAAGTTTGATTCGTCGCAACACATTGGGGGAAAACTCACGCGTTTTTTGTGCATTTAGTGACATATATAGGCCTCCGTTTGTGCAAAGTGACTACAATCTATCCATACATTACCTGAATTATAAGGGCAACGACAGAAAAAGTCAATAAAATCCATCTTTAAGTAAAGGGAATACATTTATCAAATCCGGCTTGCCCGATATAATAAGAGTGCAATCAGGGAACGACAGATGAGCCGCATCCCAAACAAAGAAGGAATAATTTTTAGGAGGAAAACCATGAAAAAAGCAATCAGCATGATGCTTGCCACTGCAATGGCAGCTACCTGTCTGGCAGGCTGCGGCAGCGCAGCATCTTCCAGCGCAGCAGCATCCAGCGAGGCCGTCTCTTCCGAAGCAACGTCCGCCGCTACCAGCGAAGCCTCTACCGGTGAGAAGACCTTTGAGAACAATGAACTGAACATCGCGGTGTTCGAGGGCGGCTACGGTTCCGCGTACTGGGACGAAATCATCAAACGCTTCGAGGATGCCTATCCCGGCGTCACTGTCAATATGCAGATCAGCCCGAAGATTGGCGACATCATCCGCCCGCAAATCGTGGCAGGTAATGTGCCCGACTTCATCTCGATGAACGACAACGACTCCACCGGCCTGATTTCCTCTATGGTCAAGGAGCATGCACTGATGGATCTGTCCGATGTCTTTGAGGAGGGCGGCATTGATGATGACACCCCGCTGAAGGATCAGGTCATCGATGGCCTGCTGGATTCTGCCAAGTGCTCTCCTTACGGCGACGGCAAGATCTACATTGCCCCGTTTGATGCCAGCCCGATGGGTCTGGTTTACAACAAGACCCTGTTCGAAGAGAACGGCTGGGAAACGCCTGTGACCTGGGATGACTTCTTTGAACTGGGCGACAAGGCCAAGGAAAAGGGTATCGCGCTGTTTACCTATCAGGGCATCTACCCCGGCTACCTTGAGAGCATGCTGTGGCCCGCACTGGCTTCTGCCACCGGCATCGACAACATGAAGGCAATCGCCTCCTACACGCCCGGCTCCCTCAGCTCTGATGAGGCCCTCAAGGTCTTCCAGAATATGGCAAAGATCGGCACCGATGGCTACCTGATGGATGGCACCGTTGCTCTGAACCATACCCAGAGCCAGACTGACATGATGATGAACAAGGCTCTGTTCATCCCCAACGGCAACTGGATGGAAGGCGAAATGGCCGATGCTCCCCGTGCTGACGGCTTTGAGTTTGGTCTGACCTGCGCACCCGTTCTGGATGACGGCGAAACCCGCTATGTTATGAGCTCCGTTGAGCAGTTTGAGATTCCTGCCAACGCCAAGAACCCCGAACTGGCAAAAGAGTTCCTGCGCTTCCTGTACACTGAGGATTCCGTTAAGCTGTTCGCAGAAAAAGCCAACGGCATCTACGCTCTGAAGAAGGCCAACGAGATGGTCAAGGGCATCGTTACCGATGGTGTCTACAACATGAACGACATCTATCAGGAAGGCACGTTCATGGTCTTCGGTTGGGATGCAATGCCCGACACCAGCAAGGTCGTTATCGCTGATTCCGTCTTCAATGTTGCCAGTGACGTTATGAATGGTGACATGACTGCCGAGCAGTGGCGTGACGGCATCGAGGCTGCTTTCGAGGAGATTGCTGCTTCCAAGTAAGCTGAATTGCTGAATTTCCACTGACCAAAATAAGATTGGCCCTGCCGAGTAAACGCCATGCGAACTTGGCAGGGTTCTTTTTAAGGGGGAAACTTGTTTGAAAAAACGCCAAAATCGCCAAAAAAAGGCGCAGCCACTTCCCGTACTGTTTATCTGCATCAGCGTTCTGCCTGCCGTGATCCTAACTCTTATGTTCACGATCTGGCCTACGGTGCAGGCATTATATCTTTCTTTTACCAATGCGACCTCTCTGGGGCTTAACAACAAATTTGTGTGGCTGGATAACTATATCTATATGTTCCACGACAAATCTTTCATTCAAGCACTTAAAAACACAGCAAAGCTGATGGCGGTTGTTCCCGTTATCACAATTTTCTGTAGTCTGGTGCTGGCATTCGTTTTGAACCAGTGCAAGCTGAAAGAAATGGTCTTGTATCGCACGATTTTCTATTTCCCGAACATCGTTTCTCTGACCGTTGTAGGTATTATCTGGAGTTTTGTGTTCCACCCGAATGTGGGCATCGTCAATAAGATTCTCGGTGCTGTCGGGCTGGAGAGCTTGCAGCGTTCCTGGCTGGGCGACAGCAAGACCGCACTTTGGTGTATCGCGTTCACGCTGCTGTGGCAGGCTGCCGGTTACTACATGGTCATGCATATCGCGGCTATGGACGGCATTTCGCCGGAAATCTACGAGTCCGCAACGCTGGACGGTGCCAGCGCATGGCGCAAGCTCGTCAGTATTACGATGCCTCTGATGAAAGATATTATCGGCATCACCTTTGTTCTGGCACTTTCCGGCACCATCAACCTGAGTTTTGTGCTTTCGCAGGTCATGACTGGGGGCGGTCCTAACGGTGCATCCAGCGTTCTGCTGCAATATATGTACACGCAGGGCTTTGTCAACGGCAACTTTGGCTATGCCATGGCTATCACGGTCTTTACGCTCGCCATCTCCGTGGCGCTGTCCATGCTGTCCCGCAAATTGACCGATGCTTCCGAAGGAGGTCAGTAATATGACACAAAATGAAAAAAGCAAAATCAGAGCAAAGGTCATCAAGTGGGTGACGCGCCTGTTCCTGATTTTGGTTGCCATTATCATGCTGTACCCTCTGGCGTGGAACGTCGTTTCTTCGTTCAAAACCAGTACAGAGTTTCTGACGGATCCCTTTGCATGGCCGCAGGGACTTGCATGGGATAACTACGTCCGCGCTTATGAAAAATCTAACCTTGCTGCCAACATCGGCAACTCGATTTATGTCGTGCTGGAAACACTGGTCATTATTGTGATCTGCGTTGTGCCGTGTTCTTACTGCCTTGTGCGGTATAAGTTCCCCGGCGCGAAGCTGATTTTGAACATCTACATGGCGGCCATCTTCATTCAGGCTACTTATATTATGATTCCGCTGTTCTTGCAGATGAACAAGCTGAACCTGCTCAACAGCCTGACGGCGCTGGGTGTACTGTATGCAACGATGCAGTTCCCGTTTGCTATCTTCCTGCTGACCGGCTTCCTGCGCAGCATCCCGCGTGATTATGAGGAGGCAGCCATGATCGACGGCTGCGGCCCGTTCCGTATTTTGACGAGCATTATCATTCCCATGTGCAAGCCCGGTATCGTGACGGTCTGCATGATCTCCGCTATGGCAGCATGGAACGAGTACCCGGTGGCTCTCGTTATGGTTACCGATCCGACCAAGGCTACGCTGCCTGTCGGCCTTGCCAACCTGTATGAGATCCAGCGCTACGCTACCGACTGGGGCGCGCTGTTCGCAGCCCTCGTGCTGGCACTGATTCCCACTGTCATCCTCTTCATCGTCGGCCAGAAGCAGCTCGTGCAGGGCTTGAGCGTCGGCGGCGTTAAGGGCTAAACAAAATCGAATAGGTTAGGAGAACCGATATGCTGCCCCCGAAACATTGCAACATCAATTTGACCGGCTCAATACCCCGCTGGGATGAAGCAATTCCACTGGGGAACGGCATACTCGGTTCTCTTTTTTGGGGGCCGATGGAGCACCTGCGCATTTCCGTGGACATTGCCGGACTGTGGCTGCGTCGCCGCCCGGAGGAAAAACTCGATAAAGAATTTACCTATGCAAAACTGGTAGAGCTTGCACGGAAAGGCGATGTGGCAGAAACACGCCGTATCTTTGATACGCCCTACGCCCGCCCGACACCTACAAAAATCCCCGCGGGACACTTGTTCTTGGATGGACTGCCGCGGGGCAGCTATCAGGCAAGCCTTGATTTGGGCACGGCGGTGGCATCCTTTTCGCAAAAGGGTACAACCATGCTGCGCGCCTTCCTCTGTATGGGGCGGCCTGTTGGGGTACTGATGCTGCCGGAGGCGTACCGGGATGCAACGCTCACGGTGGAGCGCCCCTCTTTCGGGAATGGTACACAAGCAGCCGAAGCGGGCAACAGCGTGTCTCCCGGCAGCTTGCAGCAGCTCGCCCTGCCGGATGCCAACCTCGAAACGGAGGACGGCATGATTGGCTTTTCCCAAAAGGTCGATGATCGGACTGCCTATTCGCTGCTCTGTAAGAAATGTGGTGCAACGCTGTATTATACCGCTGTGCAGGCAGAGAGCGTAGAAAAGGCAAGCCGACTGGCGAAGCTGGAACTATGTGCAGCGGAAGATATGGGTGCAGAGAAGCTGCTGCAACAGCATAAACGCTGGTGGCAGCAATACTGGGGCAAAAGCAGTTTGCAGCTGCCGGATGAAACACTCGAACAGCTTTGGTACCGCGCCAATTACTTTTTGGCAGCGGGTTCCGAGCCGGGCAATGCCCCGATGCCGCTGCAAGGGGTATGGTGCGCGGATGACGACCGGCTCCCACCGTGGAAAGGTGATTACCACAACGACCTCAACACTCAATTCACCTACTGTCACTATCTGACTGCCAACCACCCGGAGCAGGGAAAGGTGTTTCTTGATTATCTCTGGTCGCTGCGCCCGCAGGCGGCAAAGTTTGCCCGTGAATTTTATGGCACAGCAGGGGAGTGCCTGCCCAGTGTTATGGACATTGACGGCGGTGCGCTCGGCGGCTGGCCGATGTACTCTCTGTCGCCGACCAATCAAATCTGGCTCTGCCAGATGTTTTATGAATACTACCGCCTGACGGGGGATAAAGAGTTTCTGCGCACCCGTGTGGAGCCTTACTTTACCGCCACGGCAGCCTGCCTGGAAGAACTCCTCCAAGAAGGCCCGGACGGAAAGCTGGTTTTACCGGTCTCGTCCTCACCGGAAATTCACGATGATGAGGCAGCCTCATGGCTGACTCCTAACAGCAACTACGATCTAGCGCTGCTGCACTATCTGTTCCACACTCTGGTACAGATCGAGTACCAGCTTGGCAACCCCCGCGGCTATTGGCATGCAATGGAGGCCAAACTTGCTCCGTTGAGCGTAGATACAGAAACCGGGCTGATGCTTTCGCCCAATGAAACCTTGCAGGAAACGCACCGCCATTTTTCCCACGCTATGGCAATCGAGCCGCTGTGTATGCTGCGCTATGAAAATCCGCAGGACCGCAGCGTAATAGATGCAACAGTAGATCACCTTGTACACCTCGGTAGTGGGCAGTGGGTAGGGTTTTCCTTCGGTTGGATGGCACTTTTGCAGATTGCCCGCAGCAATGGAAATGGTGCTTTGTATGAGCTGCACCGCTTCGCAGAGCATTTCCTGAGCCGGAACGGATTTCATTTGAACGGCGACTACAAAAACAGCGGCGTTTGTGATTTCCACTATCGCCCCTTTACGCTGGAAGCGGATTTTCTGGCGGCACACGCAGTACAGAAAATGCTGTTGCGTTCCGAAAAGAATCATATCGAGGTTTTACCGGCCTGCCCGCAGGGCTGGAAAAATGAACCTGTTGCATTTCAGAATTTGCGGGCAGAAAATGGTCTGCTGATTTCTTATCAGCGGACAGCAGACGGCAAGCACAGCCTTACCGTAAAAGCAACACAGGACGGAAGCTGGTATCTTTGCAACACGCATTGCTGGGTCACCTTGCAGGCCGGACAAACTCAATCTTACCAATGGACGGAGGAAAACAAGAAATGAATACCAAAGGTCGTGTAACGATTCCCACCGATATGGACGCAGTACCCGAAACCCTTGACCTGCTCAAGCGCTGGGGCGCGGATGCCATCCGCGACTGCGACGGCACCGAGTTCCCGCAGGAGCTGAAGGACACCGGCGCCAAGATCTACGCCACCTACTACACCACCCGCAAGGACAACGCTTGGGCTAAGGCAAACCCCGATGAAACGCAGCAGTGCTACATTATGACCCCGTTCTATACCGCTGCGGACGGTGCGCTGACCATCCCCCTGATGACGGGCATCAGCCGCG
>ULVL01017803.1_pt1 | contig 17186 bp, 12 predicted proteins | sample 1959381 | NCBI WGS metagenome assembly ULVL01 (sample SAMEA4835785, study PRJEB28245) | human gut metagenome | biome: gut microbiome; material: fecal sample | place: Denmark | collected 2008
AAACAGTTTTAGTACCCTATAAAATTACACTACTCTCAAACGTATCGCGCTTGCTGTTGGTATCACCACGTGTTTTAGTACCCTATAAAATTACACTACTCTCAAACAAATAACTGCGGGTAAAACTCGCACATTTTGTTTTAGTACCCTATAAAATTACACTACTCTCAAACGAGTCCAGTATGGCTAAATTCACCGACCGGTTTTAGTACCCTATAAAATTACACTACTCTCAAACGAAGCCATGATGTGCCCGTACACCTGGTCGTTTTAGTACCCTATAAAATTACACTACTCTCAAACAGATGCTGCCTTACGTGGTAGCTATCCTTTGTTTTAGTACCCTATAAAATTACACTACTCTCAAACTGTTTGCAAGGAAGACTTCCAAAAACCATAGTTTTAGTACCCTATAAAATTACACTACTCTCAAACGGCAGTCCAGCAGCATTTGGACATGTACAAGTTTTAGTACCCTATAAAATTACACTACTCTCAAACCGATAACTCTCCTGTTATTGTAGGCTCGGAGTTTTAGTACCCTATAAAATTACACTACTCTCAAACACCTCCTTGAAGAGCCTTCAAAACATCCTTGTTTTAGTACCCTATAAAATTACACTACTCTCAAACCGCGGGAAGCGCCGTAGTGAAGTAATCGGGGTTTTAGTACCCTATAAAATTACACTACTCTCAAACAGATCTTCAAGCCTTGTTGCAAACTCGTTGGTTTTAGTACCCTATAAAATTACACTACTCTCAAACTTGTGCGTGTTAGCTTGCTTTATCGTTACTGTTTTAGTACCCTATAAAATTACACTACTCTCAAACGGCTTCTGGGTTGATGCTGTGCCTGTTTTCGTTTTAGTACCCTATAAAATTACACTACTCTCAAACCTCGAAAGAAACGAGATACCCTGTGTGATAGTTTTAGTACCCTATAAAATTACACTACTCTCAAACGAACATGGGTATATCATCGGTGTACTCTGTGTTTTAGTACCCTATAAAATTACACTACTCTCAAACTAAGAGTCTTGCGGGTCTGTAACTCGATACGTTTTAGTACCCTATAAAATTACACTACTCTCAAACGGTTATTGTCGGCTCTGAAACAATGCCTTGTTTTAGTACCCTATAAAATTACACTACTCTCAAACGCGCCGGAAGAGCAGTGGTAAAATAATCGGGTTTTAGTACCCTATAAAATTACACTACTCTCAAACGACTACCATCACCGGAGAATCAACGGAAACGTTTTAGTACCCTATAAAATTACACTACTCTCAAACAAGGTATGCATAGGCATTGTCAATAGTCACGTTTTAGTACCCTATAAAATTACACTACTCTCAAACCAGCGGATGATGTAGCCGCTCAGCGCTTGAGTTTTAGTACCCTATAAAATTACACTACTCTCAAACTCGGTCCGAGCGCGAAGCCGCGCAGGCTTTGTTTTAGTACCCTATAAAATTACACTACTCTCAAACCAGGCTTGCCTGTGGGAAACCTTGTGGGAAGTTTTAGTACCCTATAAAATTACACTACTCTCAAACTATATCAAGCGTTTGAAGTACGGAAATCTAGTTTTAGTACCCTATAAAATTACACTACTCTCAAACCAATGCCCTGCCGTTCCGCGCTTATCAGCTGTTTTAGTACCCTATAAAATTACACTACTCTCAAACGAACCGCTCGGGCTCCAAAAGCTCATACTTGTTTTAGTACCCTATAAAATTACACTACTCTCAAACTCTTTGCTGTAAGCGGTCACAGCGACCGCGGTTTTAGTACCCTATAAAATTACACTACTCTCAAACGCTTGCGGGATCTCCGGGATCTCCGGGCGAGTTTTAGTACCCTATAAAATTACACTACTCTCAAACCGTCATGGATGATTGCTTCTTGGATTATTTGTTTTAGTACCCTATAAAATTACACTACTCTCAAACTTGGCTTGGGTAAGGCAAGAGAAGCTGTATGTTTTAGTACCCTATAAAATTACACTACTCTCAAACGCGTAGATGCGCGCCGTGTAAGACCCGGACGTTTTAGTACCCTATAAAATTACACTACTCTCAAACCGGGACCTGCGGAACCTGTGCCGGCTGTGCGTTTTAGTACCCTATAAAATTACACTACTCTCAAACAATTATCCCACACAAGACGATTAGGGACGTGTTTTAGTACCCTATAAAATTACACTACTCTCAAACGCCCGATTCAAATACCTTGCGGACAGTGTAGTTTTAGTACCCTATAAAATTACACTACTCTCAAACATCCGTTCCTTGCATCTGATGATGTAGCTGGTTTTAGTACCCTATAAAATTACACTACTCTCAAACTTTTGATAAGCCTCTCCCGACTGTTTTGGTGTTTTAGTACCCTATAAAATTACACTACTCTCAAACCGGAGCAGGCTGCGCAAGCTAATGCTTTTTGTTTTAGTACCCTATAAAATTACACTACTCTCAAACGCAAGAACAGGATTCCGGAAAACAAGAGAGTTTTAGTACCCTATAAAATTACACTACTCTCAAACTCCGCTGGCGTCTATGGTTCTTCTTCTGCTGTTTTAGTACCCTATAAAATTACACTACTCTCAAACGATGTTCCCGGTTCCGGGGCTGACCCGTCGGTTTTAGTACCCTATAAAATTACACTACTCTCAAACAGTCAGACTTTGAGTCAGCTCTTGCGGCGTGTTTTAGTACCCTATAAAATTACACTACTCTCAAACATCCACCGACTGATACGCCACGGCGTCAACGTTTTAGTACCCTATAAAATTACACTACTCTCAAACCGTAGTTCTGACGTGAAAACCACTTTCAACGTTTTAGTACCCTATAAAATTACACTACTCTCAAACCTGTGTTTGTCTCTTTTAACTCTTAAAGAAGTTTTAGTACCCTATAAAATTACACTACTCTCAAACAAAATCCGCAGTTTGCACAAGCGCTCCAAGGTTTTAGTACCCTATAAAATTACACTACTCTCAAACCGGTTCTTCGGCTTTCCTTTTAGGCTCTGCGTTTTAGTACCCTATAAAATTACACTACTCTCAAACAAATGAAATAATAAGTGGACAAGCTGCGCTGTTTTAGTACCCTATAAAATTACACTACTCTCAAACTACTACTTCCCACCCTTCGTTAAATGTACGGTTTTAGTACCCTATAAAATTACACTACTCTCAAACCGATTCGGAGATCTTCCGGAATGGTGCTCTGTTTTAGTACCCTATAAAATTACACTACTCTCAAACCCGTAGTCCTGTTCTCGCCGCTAAAACGATGTTTTAGTACCCTATAAAATTACACTACTCTCAAACAGGGCTATGGCTGGAATGATGGCAATGGTAGTTTTAGTACCCTATAAAATTACACTACTCTCAAACCAACCGTCTATCCGTTTCCCCCTCGCTTTTGTTTTAGTACCCTATAAAATTACACTACTCTCAAACAGTCTGATTTTGAAGCAGCTCTTTCTGCTTGTTTTAGTACCCTATAAAATTACACTACTCTCAAACTATTTCGGATTGCCTGCGACCGTTAATTTTGTTTTAGTACCCTATAAAATTACACTACTCTCAAACGTATAATTTGAATGAGTTTAAAGCTCGGAAGTTTTAGTACCCTATAAAATTACACTACTCTCAAACCTTAAGAACGTAACGAGCAGTATAGGCGGCGTTTTAGTACCCTATAAAATTACACTACTCTCAAACGGATGGATTCCGTAAGCGTATGTGTTTCCAGTTTTAGTACCCTATAAAATTACACTACTCTCAAACTGTGTGAGGAAGAATATCTTAGTTTTCTTGGTTTTAGTACCCTATAAAATTACACTACTCTCAAACCTCAAATTTGAGTTCAAATGCTGCTACGGACAGCACGTGTAAACATATAGGGCAAAACAAGCCGCAACTATCTTATATCATAAAATGGCGAAAAAGTCAAGCATTTTTTCAAATTCGGTTTCAGAATTCGCATAAATCGGAGTCTATTATAAGCTGATCACTCCCCGTTATTTTCTTCCTCGCGCAGTTTTCAAGCATAAGGACGTAAAGCTGTTTCCTTTTTATTTCCCCGATAAACAACTCAATTTCATTGTCACTGAAATACGACCGCATATTCAGCGTTATGAAAAGCTTTTTGCCGCCCAGGTCAAGGATAAGCGACATATACGAAATAATCTTTTCAATCACGTTTTCAAAATCGTCCGCTACCGCAACAGATGCCGCCTTGATTATCGTTCCGATATTCAGCTTTCTGCATTCAATTGTCACCGGCAACGAAAAACCGAGTTCGGAAATATATTTTTCCGTTTCGGCAATCAAGCGTGACGTATCAATGTAATGCTTCTCGTCGACAGCGACCTTTTCAATCGCAGCCGATATTCCGGAGAGCATAGTCTTTGAGTTTATGTCAAAAGGAGCAAAGCTTTCCAGAAGATCGACATATTTACTCATTGCCACAGGTGTATTGTTGATCGAAAAAACGGTATCTCCCTCACCCCCCATAAGCTGAGAATGGATATCCCCCGCAAACTGACGGAACAATGGTTGATTTTCGATTATCAGAGCAAACGGCACACCCTCGTGTATCTCTATAAGTGCATTGAAATACGGACAGGCTATTTTCAAAGTATCACCACCTTTTCGTCGCTGTCGACAACATCCGTTACATATTTTCCCGTTATGTATGTCATCGCCGCAAATTGTTTTTCTGTAACCGTCAGAAGTTGAACGATTCCCGCCGACGGTTTTTCGCGCTTTATAGTTTCGGCGACGGATTTTTCAACGGTTGCGTTCAGAACCATACGGCAGTAAACAGATTCCTGCATCATAAGGAACCCGTTTTTTATGAGCATCCTGCGAAAGCGACGGTATTCCCTGCGTGCAGGCTCGGTATCCGTCGGCAAATCGAAAAACACAATCATTCTCATAAATCTGTAACTCATAACTCAATAAAATTTAACCTGTCCGCGTCCGCCAGTTCTATCGCCTCAAATACGCTTCGCGAATATATTTTCACGGCATTCATGACTGTCTGCTCCGTTCCCGCTATGCGCACGGGGGAATGAAGAATTCCGAGGAGCTCCTGCTTTTCTTTCTTGCCGAATTCGATCGGCGCAATATCAACCACCTTCCTGTCAACGATAGCACGGAATGGCTCCATCATATCACACGACAGGTTATACGGGTTGAACATATTGTCATGGAAAAGACCTATGTGCGTAAGATACCCGCAAAGAGTAACCTCGCGGTTAAATGCCGAAAGAATGAGCCCGTAACCGTAATTCAGGGCGGCATTGATCGGATTTTCCTGCCCGCGGGAAAAGTTCTTGCCGAAAAGTGCATTAAAGTATACCTTTGCGGCATGACCTTCCCTGTTAGTCTCGTCGCCGGGAACAAGTTCCCGCATATATCCCGTCAGCATTGCGGCTTCGCTTTCATGACCGTTTTCAACAAGCGTTTTTGCCTGATTGCATATCTTTTCAAGCACTATTTCCGTCCACACTGCTGTTTTCTGCTCCTGCGTCCAACCCATCTGCTGCTTGATTTTCAGTGACGCATTGTGACACCCGCTGTATGGCTGAAGCTCCGCATAGGGGCTTCTTTTTTCGTCGCAGAATATTATCCGGACTTTTTTCTCCGTAAGCTCGGAAAGCAGGCAACCCGTCATTGAAACGGCAGGATTTTCTATCATCAGAACAGCTATTTCATCGATGAAAATCCTTGCCGTTTCTTCTCCGCGGATAACCATGTATCCCATGGAGTAATCGAGCTTGCACCTGCTTGAGATCAGTACTGTCCTCCAGCTCATATCAGGTTAAGAAGGTTTCCTGTGCGGTGCTCGAAGAGCCCCGAGGACGACCTGTCAATTATACGGACATCCGAATAATTCTTTTTCCAGTTGCTTATATTGGCACTCAGATACACAGCACCACTTTGTGGTTTCCCACCCATAGCACTCATATTGCAGTCGTCTGAACGGTTGGTCTTGAGATAAAGAATCATATTTTTTAAGCATTCGTACTGCATATCTATCGTAAGTCCTTCAAATTTCTTTTGATCATCCGCACTTATGCCGAGCTTCGCCCCCGGTTGCTTTGAATAGACACTGCCGTTCATCATATTTACAAGGTCGGCAAAGAGCGCGACATTCTTCTCCCTTGATATTCCGGAAAACGTTTCGTCGATCACGTACTGAGGGTTTTTCTTTCGCTTCTCTGAGATATTGTCCAGATTCTTGATATAAGCAATCTGCTCAGCCGTATATCTCGGCGTCATAAGGGAGCGCATAAGAATTGTGCTTCCCCTGTTTGATGTTCCCGATACGCACGCCTCAAATCCGTCAAGCGAAAATACAGTATTTACCTTGATTATCCTGTTTTCGAGCGGGAACGATATGTCCTCCGCATTTACAGGAAGTTTCTCCCTCACATGCTTTGCCGGATAGCCCTGCTCGGAAAGGTATTTGTTCGCAACAAGCAGCTCAACGGGGACAATCGTCAACTTATATTTCTTCCCGATTCTGTACCTCACGAGCACGTAGAACGAGATTTTCGGCGAGTTGTATCCGCCGTACTTCGCCGTGTCAAGACCCTTCTTGAGCGGGACAAGACTGTCGCTCGATCCGGCAGACTTCGGCTGTTGGTCAAAAAAGAGGCCTTTCTGCTTCGTCTGATATTTTGTCAGATGAATATGTACATTTGCCATGGTTCTGTCAACGGTCGGCAAATGCTTTTCGGGATTCCATATGACGTTTCCGTCAATCACACATTTTCTTCCGAACAGTATGTGCATTTTCGGAGAATAGTCATTCAGCGCATCAAGATAGTATCGCTTGGTGAATTTTTCATGGAACAGATTGCCGACGACAATGTTCAGATAAGCGTCATGCGCATGATGAATGTCGCTTGCGGTTCTGGATTTCACAAGACATTTTGACTTTTTCTCCGCGTCCGTAAGTGTGCGGTCAAAGAGCGCATAGTTGCATATTTCTCCGTATTCGTGCCTGAATTCGCTGACATTGCCCGCTTTGACAAAAACGATTTCCGTTTTCGGATAGAGCTTCTTCAAAAGATCTGTGACCACCTTTGCCGACTGTCCCGTCTCGACGATCTGACGGTTAATAAATCCGAGTCGTTCATCGGCTGAAAATGCATGCTCTCTCGTTAGCCTGCGGAACTTTTCCTCGTTTATAAGCTTTGCGTTGCGGAGATTTTCCCAGAATCCGCGCATTTCACTTCTTATTTTGCTCTCTATCGGATATGTGTCGGTTTTTCTTCCGTTTTCTTCGGAATGAACGAGTACCTTGTTATTGAGGATGCTGTCGTCCTTTATATACGCTCTCGGCCAGATATGGTCGACATTGTATTCGTTTGTTCCAATGGCGGAAATATCAAGGGGCTTGCCGCAATATGCGCATTTCGCCATCTGACAGAAATACAGGAACAGCGCTTCGCGTTGCAGTTTTCTGTCTGCCTCATCGCCCAGGTCGTCAAGCTCTTTCCGGGGCCTTACCGCATCCTCCAAGTCGAGCTTGCTGTAAAGCTCGCGCAGTCTCTTGCCTCTGTTCAGCTTGTCCGAATCAATGCGTTTGTCTTCACCGCGCGTCATTTCAACAAATATTTTCTCCGGTGGGCACTTTTTTGCTTTGACAACGTCTGCTATTATGTCAAGCGTGCGCATGACCGGACGCTTGACGGCGTTCGATATGCCAAGCTCGTCCAGCCTTTCGACAAGAGTTGTTGGATGCTCGGAGAAATACTCTTTGCTGATTTCGGAGATTCTGTCTTCGAAACGGTATTTTTGCCCCTTGATAATCTGCATCAGATTGTCATTTGTGTTCCACATAAAGTGCATAACGGTGCCGACCTCGCCCGTTTCCGTGCAAGCTGCCTCAATACCGTTGAGAAGTTTGCCGGAGAGTCTGCCGAAATCGTCATATTTCCTATGCGATATATATTTTATATCATCATCGGAAAGATCTTTTCCGTTTTCCTTCGACCATTTCAAAAGCCATTTTTTAAGCCTTGCAGTGTCCTCCGTACAGGTGATTCTTTCAATTATGCAGTCGACGTCCTCTGCCGTAAGAGTTCCGGCAGCAAGGAGCCTGCGAAAATCGATATAGGGCTTGTATGATGATTTTATCTCGGCGCCGAGCCCGCTTATGCGCACCTCCTCACCCTTTGAGATAGCCTTGACAGACACGAGAAAATCAATCAGCTTTTTCTTTGTGACCTTCTTTTCCTTTTCAAAAAGCTCGTGGAATATTTGCTGCTTCAGCTCAACGCTTATCGGAACTCCGTCGATGTTGATATTGTTTATCTCGTCGAGAATAGTAAATTTGCAGTAAAGCAAGGATTGCTTCGGCAAAACATTCTCGCCGGGGAGATAGGTACATTTGTTTGTCATACGCTTGATAAAGCCGTCCTCGCTCGCATCAAGGTCGACCTTCTCATCAAAATTCCACGGAAGAATCCGTCCTTCCGCCTTACGTTCTATCCACGCAAATTTGTTTCCGGGGACCTTTTCGAGCGGACCGACAAAATACGGTATTCTGAATGTGAAAACAGATCTGATCTTGTCTGATACGGAAAGCCCGTCCGAATCACGCTCAGAAAGAAACGCAAATCGTTTTTCGGCGTTCGAAAGAATCACGTCAAGTTCGGCATAATAAAGCTGGTAAGGAATGAGACGGTTTTCGGGGTTTACCTGTTTCGGCATATATGTGCCGGCATCGATCCTGCTGAGTACTCCGTTCGCAATGACCAGATCTGTATCGTCCCCTTCGCCGATTCGTTCCTTTATTTTTGCAATCAGCTTCTTTACTCCCTTATAAAAATCCTCACGGGTAATCTTTTTGCCCTTCCTTTTTTCGGAGCACTTGAAATAAGCCGAGTAAGCAGAATATGTTCCCGTTTCGCTGACAAAAAAGTTTTTGTATTCATCATCCGAGCAGTATTTTTTTGCAAGTCGCTTAAGCTCCCTAAGATCTGCCTTATGCGTTTCGTACTGCTCGATCTTTGCTTCCGAAATGTATGTGTGTCCGCTCAGCATTTTTGAAAGTGCTGCGCAATCGTAGACCTGCGACATAAGTCGGATAACCTCTCCGTCATCGCCGAGCTCGGCGAGCACGGCTTCGAGCTTTTCCGCATCATCGAGGCATATCGACCCTTCGACGCCTTTGTATTCTTCCCATTTCAGTGTCTTTTTTATTTCAATGCTGCCGCCGGCAAGGAGCTTTATGATCGCCTCCTGATAAAGCGGACAGTTCTCGTCTTCGACAGGCTTTTTGCCGCCGTAAATCAGTTTTTTCAGCTCCGCTTCCTTTGCTCTTACGCCGCACCGACGCGACATAGCAGCCATAAGCGCGTCAGCGTCACATTCCCACGGCGCGGAATACCCATTCTCACCAAACCAGCCGATAAATGCGGAATACAAAGGCTTTATATCATAAAGCTCCCTGATCTTATCGCAGCTTATGTCACTTAAAAAATGTCCCCTGTGCGCAACAAGCCACGCCACCGCGAGATAAAGGTGACGGACGTCCGTGTTGCTGTTCTCTTCGTTTATAAGTTCCATTATCAGATGGTGCACTGTCGGGAAGCGCCGGTTGTACTCCCTGTCAAGCCATTCGCAGCCGACAAGCGTTTCCGGCTTTTTGTCACACTGCCAAAGGCGGCTTTCGTTCATCTGTATGAAAAAGTTCGGATCTACCTTTGCCATTTCCACGCAGAAGAGATCCTGAATAAGGTTAACTCTCATCTGTCTGCGGGCATATCTTCTTCTCGACGTTCTGTGGGCTCGTCTATCGGCGCATTGCTCTGCCTTGTCAAAGAGGGCTACGCCGGTCATCGGCTCGCCCTTAAATCTGCAGAGGGAATAGTCCCTGTCCGTGACCGCATATCCGACGGAATCCGTCCCGATATCCACCCCGAGATAGTAACCGTTTTTTGATTTTCCGGAAAAATTTTCAGCAAACATCTTGACAATCCGTCCTTATTTTGTTATTATAATGGCGTAAGGTTTTATTACCCTATAAACTTACACTACGGGTTCAAATAAGAGATTATCTCGAATAAGAGATGATCTCGAAATCGTCGGCTCCGCCGACTGCACAGGAGTGCACAATCTGACTGTCGCATTTGTGGCAGTCTTTTTGTTTTTTGCGGCATAAGTGCGGAATTTTGGGCAGAATACGTTTTAATTATACTTGTAACGAAATTATATCATTTTTTGTACATATTGTCAAGCAAGGCACAGTGACTCGAAGGAGAAGTTTCTGTGTGTTTTTCGTATAAAATGACCATAACCTCAAAGCAGAAGCGGAAATCAAAGGAAAACCGCTTCTGCTTTTGAATATTTGTGGCGAAATACAAAAGATCGCTAAGGTCGAACCCGGGGAAGAATATCTTTTTATTTTTACATTTTGAGAGCATGAAAAAAGCCCGAAATCCCTTATGGGATCTGGCTTTTTGCCTCAAATATCTTTTAAGAGGCTTATACTTGAGTATAGGCTCCTTAAAAGATATTTTTATACTGCACTGAATTTTTTGCTTGCCAGCTTTACAGTTCCTCTTTTTCTATCATCACTTAACCTCCAAACGACAATGAAGCTCATAGAGCGCCGTGCGGTTTGAATCCCATTTCAGCTTCTTGGTTGCTTCATCATAAGTCAGCCAAACACACTCCGTATGTTCGGGGGACAATTTTATATCTTCTTTGCACTCAAAACCGAACGTGTATTCGGGAATTACATAAGTATCCTTGTCCCAATGCCGGCGATGTTTTTCGGATATCACTGTAGCAGGAATATAAGATAGACTTTTCAGTTCCATCCACTTACCTGACTGCACTCCGCCTTCTTCCAAGGCTTCTCTTTTTGCGGATTGCAAAGGCGTTTCATTATCTTCGCCGCCTCCGGCTATAAATTGCCATTGATCGAAATCGGCACGATGAAAAACACAATAGAAAGGAGCGCCGTCAATCATTCGATAGGGTATGGCAAGTATTTGAAATGCTGCTCTCATTTTTCACCTCATAAATCCGGCTCTTCATATATTATTTTATCATATATTCTGTTCAAAGTCAACTTCATCGGTCCGATTCCACGTGGAAGGTCGAAACCGGGGAAAAATATCTTTTTATTTTTACATTTTTGAGAGCATGAAAAAAGCCCGAAATTCCTGATGGAATCGGGCTTTTTACCTCAAATATCTTTTAAGAGGCTTATACTTGAGTGTAGGCTCCTTAAAAGATATTTTTCACTTTTTTCGAAGTCCGTCACTCTCTCGTTTTCTGATTATATTATATCAGAAAAACGGTGATTTGTCAAGATTTTCAACACATTTTACATGGATTTTTAAGGATATTTTTTGCTTGAATTGCATCAAGCAATCAATGCAATAAATGATTTCAAGTATGCTCCCTAAAAGATATAGATTTTCATGTTACTCACTTCTATGATGATTCTCTGAAAGGCTATTAAAAAAACACCCTTTGCCTTTCAAACAATCCATCATATCTGTCTTCTCCCACGGAAACTCTGCCGAATTGAAATGTCCGTATGCAGAAGTCTTTTTGTATATTGGCTTTTTCAAGTCGAACCACTCAATGATTGCGGCAGGACGAAGGTCAAATACCTTTGTAACTATCTCGGCGAGTTCTTCGTCCGAAAGGTTTGATGTCCCGAACGATTCAACCGAAACAGCAAGAGGTTCTGCTTTCCCGATGGCATACGAAATGCCGACCTGACAGCAGTCGGCGAGTCCTGCTTTTACAAGATTCTTTGCAATGTATCTTGCCATGTAGGCACCAGAACGATCGACTTTTGTTGCATCCTTTCCGGAAAATGCTCCGCCGCCGTGCGCTGCAAGACCGCCATAGGTGTCCACCATAATCTTTCGCCCGGTGAGTCCCGCATCTGCTTCCGGTCCACCGATATTGAAACATCCCGAAGGATTGATCAGAATTTCCGTACCCAAAGGGAGCGTTACCGTCGACAAACTCACCGCTCTCCATCCTTTTGGTGTTAGAGTAGCGGATGCGTTCGGATATCGCTATGGATTCTTCTTGGGCTATGGCAGTGAATGTGTTGAGAAGCATCTCGTCGCCAAGCGACAATGTGTAGATGCCTTCCTTTTCGAACTGTACCGCTATGCCGAGAATCTTCAAACGCCTGACAATCTCCAATGCCTCCATCGTGTTTCGAGCGAATCGTGAGATTGATTTCGTAATGATCAAGTCGATCTGCTTCTGCTCACACATTTTGAGCATTCGTTGAAACTCAGGACGCTTGGCTGCGGAAGTACCCGTGATGCCTTCGTCAGCGGAAATCTCAACCAGTTGCCAACTGGGATTCCGTTTGATGAGGTCGGTATATACCCTGATCTGCCTTGCGTAAGAGTTGAGCTGATCAGCCGTACTACGGGACACTCGACAGTATGCACAGACTTTTTTCTTTTCGATCTCGCTTCTTGTCGTAGGATCGATTCGTGTGACTCTTGCCATTCAGCTCATCTCCTTTCCGTCGCTTTTCTCAAGCAAACATTATACGCAAAGATTCCGCAAAGTCCAGACCGAAAACCGAATCAATTGATAACTTTCAGAAAACTCTATCGGCAGACATCGCAGGATCGTCAAATCAAACATTTTCTTCGAAAAAATCATTTTTGTATTGCAATTTGCGATACAAAGTGGTATACTATATACAGATCCATTCGAAGGAGGTAATTATTATGGCTACAAAAACAGCAAATGTTACGGCAAGAGTCAATCCTGAAATCAAAGAACAGGCGGAAGCCGTACTTGACAGGATCGGTGTTCCCGTATCGGTGCTGATCGATACGCTGTATCGACAGATCATTATGACTGGCGGAATCCCGTATTCTATTTCCATGCCCAAGATGACAACACTGGATGGCATGACTCCGGAACAATTTGATGCGATCATGCAAAAGGGATATGATGAAGCCAGATTAGGAATCGGACTTTCTGTGGAAGATGCATTCAAGAAGATCCGTGAGGGCATTTAAGGATGAAATATACAGTGAAGTTGACTCCGCACGCTATCGCCGAAATCAGTGAAACGATAGCGTACATATCGCATGTCTTATTGGTTCCGGACACGGCAAGAGCGTGGGCAGATCACTTGCAGTCTGAAATATCCGGGCTGGACACCTTGCCGGAAAGGTATCCTCAAGTGGAAAGAGAACCGTGGCACAGGCTCGGAATTCGAAAAATGCCCGTGAAAAACTTTATCGTTTACTATTATGTGGATCAGGAAAACAAGACGGTATGGATCACGGCAACGGTTTATGCAAAACGAGACCAGCTCAACGCTTTGAAAAATATGCCGCTTTCATAATCCGGCAAACAGCATCCGCTACTTTTTGCGGATGCTGTTTATTCTTATATCCCTCACCCGGCAATGACCATGTCTGCACCGGTCAGCTTTTTATATGGTGTGACAATTTCTGATATTAACAGGGGCACAGAGGGATATTCTGCACGAAATATCCAGTTTGCTTCTAACGAATACTCTATCACTGTAAGACTGCGTCCGAAGCTTATCATTTCCTATAAGGACATGAAGGGTATTGAGGACTATTGGACCACGACATCCCAAAATGCCGGCATTGCAGGTTCCGGTCATGTTAATAATGCTACCGGGGATCTCTCGTTCACGATTGGAACATTGAGCACCACCGACAGCCTTATGCCTTACACGCCCACGCTTACCTATAATGCTGCAATTGCCGATTACACAAATATTTATAGCAATTCCGAGGTTCCTTATCTTGCCTCTGCTGCAGGTTTTGGATTCAAATGGAGCATGAGTGAATCCATTGTTGAACGTACATATATGGGCGAAAACAATACTGAAGTAACGTACTATGTATGGTCTGATGCAGATGGAACCGAGCACTATTTTACTCCTTGCCTTGACAAGAGTGGGAATACTGTGTATAAAGATGAAGATGGACTCCAGATGACCTTGGAGGCCAACAGCTCTTCCTAGCGCACGAAGCGCATCGATTAATATATTTAGTGCAAGTTCTTCTACTGACCTGACAACGCCCAAAATCTACAAGATTTCCGGCTTCGCTAAGGCTAACAAGCAGATGTCCAACTCTTTGAGTAAATTCGCGCTCAAGGTTGATGTCACTTATTACAATCAGGATGAACCCAAGACTTTCTGGTTTGATTTTGCCAACACACCTGCAAATCAGTGGCAGTTTATCAGCGGAACCTTTGATGTCTGCGCGGATGGCGGTGCTGTTAAGACCATTAAGGTAAGCTGTGTTTATGATTATCAGTCGGCACTTGGTACTGCTTACTTTGACAACATTTCCGTTGTCGAGGTTAAAGATGGTAGTGCGGAAAGTTATACCTATTACGAAAGTGGTATGCCTAAGACTTATGGCAACGGCAACTACAAGGAATGGTATTTCTATGCAGATAATAACACTTCCACAAATCTGACAAGAAAGATCACAAGTACCAAAGGAGTGACCGATTACACCTTTGACTCTAAAGACAGAATTATTTCCGAAGTCTATTATGAGTATGAGGGTGAGTACACCGGTACGCTTCCGACTCTCAATCCACAAATAAAAACAACTTACACATACAACTCCTATGGTCTTATTACCAATACTACCATCAGGACAGTTAAGTATAGCGGTAGTTCTCTTGTGGATACAAGCCCTGCAAATATCATTTCTACAACCACAAACTACAATGTGACATCCGGTTCTCGTATCTTTGGTTCGGTTGCATCTGAGGTCGATTCGCTTGGACGCACAACTCGCTATTTCTATGATTCCAACAACGGAAGACTGAAATTCGTAGTCAATCCCGATCAAAGCTCCGGCATGGCATATACATATGACGGAAGCGGAAATCTCACGCTTGTCGAGCCTGTTTCTTACTCCAGTTCCACGCCTTCGGCAGTCACGAATGCTGAGTCCGTACAGTATGTGTACTCTCAAGACAGACTGACTCAGATTACAACCGAAAGTACAACGTACAACTTAGTGTATGATACCTTTGGTAATACTACAAGTATTAAGGCAGGGAACTATACACTTATCAGTTCTACTTACAATTCGAGAAATGGCAAACTTGCCACTACTACATATGGTAACGGTCTTGTAGTGCGTTATGTGTATGATGAACTTGACAGAGTTTCTGAAGTTTGGTATACTATTAACGGCACACAGACGAAGGCATATTCTTATGAATACGATGCTAACGGTAATATGTGTAAGTTTAACGATCACATAAACAACCGCGTATTCCGGTATAAGTTTGACGACCAAAATCGTATGACCGGATTCATTGAATCTTCCGGAAATACAAACTTGGCTTCAACCGTTACCACTTACGATGAGCAGTCCCGCATTCATACGATCTCTCACAGTCAAGATTACGCTCTTACGTCATCTTCCGCCAACCTTGTCACGAAGTACACATATAACTACAATGACAAGAACAATCTGTCGGAAATGACGCTCACATCCGGCTCTGTTTCTTACAAATTTGTGCCATCCTACGATGCCATGGAACGTATTTCCGCAAGAAGTGTCACTATGACAACTTCCTCCGGGACAGTAACCAATACATTGACCTATGGCTTTACAAGTGACGGAACTGCTCGCTCGCTTCAAGTCGCACAGCTCGTATCCCGAGTCGGGATCCATGGCAACACGTATAATTACACGTATGACGACAACGGAAACATAATCCGAATCACAGATCAGTATGGAATCATCCAGTATCAGTATCAGTATGATGATTTAGGTCAGCTTATCCGCGAGGATAACCGCCCTCTGGGACTTACATATACATACACTTATGACAAAGCGGGAAATATTACACACCGCGGGAAGTATGAATTCACGACAGATTCAACCCACTTGATTCTGAACAGTTATGCCTACTCATACGGCGACAGTAACTGGAAGGATCTGTTGACGTATTTTTACGGTCAAACTTCTCCCACGACCATTACATACGATGCAATAGGAAATCCTATCACCATAGGCAATTCCGAATTGAATTGGAATGGTCGGCAGCTTTCTTCATTCTATGATGGTGCAGGTAGGCATATCTCGTTCGGCTACAATGATACCGGCAGCAGAATTGTAAAGGAAATCGCGGATGACAATTCCGGAAAAACCCGGCGTCACGAATACACGCTGAACGGGACACAAATCGTAAAGGAAACGGTTTATGTTGACGGAGTTGAGTCATATGCTTTGATTTATTTGTATGATGAAAGCGATGCGCCCGTAGGAATCCGATACAGGGAAAAAAGCTATGCGATAGGTGAGTTCAAGGACTACCTGTTTGAAAAGAACCTGCAGGGGGACATCGTTGCCGTCTACAACCAAAGCGGATCGTGGCTTGCCGGTTATGTATACGATGCATGGGGAATGGCAACCATTTCGGTTGCGAGCAGGGCAACTGAAACAGAAAAACTTCTTTTCAACACCTATAACCCCTTCCGGTACCGTGGATACTACTATGATTCCGATCTTAAGATGTATTACCTCGGAAGCCGTTACTACAATCAGGAATGGGGCAGATTCCTGAACGCAGATACAAGCAGTGTCCTGTCTGCATCGCCTATGGGCTTTACCGACAAGAATTTGTTTGCTTACTGCGATAATAACCCCGTTGCACGTACCGATGACGGCGGTGAATTCTGGCATATTGCCATCGGTGCTGTAGTTGGTGCAATTGGCGGAGCAGTCTCCAGCATTGTTTCTCAGGCAGTTAGTGGTGAAAAGATCAACTGGAAGGCTGTCGGAATATCTGCCGCCGGCGGAGCGGTCAGTGGCGCATTTACGGCAGCTGTGCCTTGTGCGGCTCCTGCGTTGGTCGGTTTTGTTCAAGGTTCTGTCAGCGCAGCAACTTACGCTGCAACTGAAAAGATTGCATACGGTAGGAATCCTTCTTTTAAGGAGACGGTTAAAGTCGGTGTTACCAGCGGTGTTATGGCGGGCGGAATGCAGTTTGTCGGACAAAAGCTCGGTTGGATTCAATGCTTCATAGCGGGGACGCTGGTGGCAACCAAATCCGGACTTGTGCCGATTGAAGACATCCAACCCGGTGACTTCGTATGGGCAACCGATGAAGAAACCGGCGAGACCGCACTCAA
>ULVL01032989.1_pt1 | contig 17152 bp, 15 predicted proteins | sample 1959381 | NCBI WGS metagenome assembly ULVL01 (sample SAMEA4835785, study PRJEB28245) | human gut metagenome | biome: gut microbiome; material: fecal sample | place: Denmark | collected 2008
ATTGTTTTTTGTTATTTTGCCCAAACAAGTTTAATTTTGCATTTTTTATTTTTGTTTGTTTTGGCTGTTCTTTTGCTTTTTGCAAACAAAAAAACAAATCATCAAACATTCAAAAAAACAAAGATTTTCGTTTTCGATAAAAATACGTTTTGCGAAAAATATATATTTTTGCTCAAAAGTGCACTTTTGTGTTGATAAATATTTTTTCTTTTATTGACAAAACTAAATTAAAACTACATTGGAGAAAAACGTGTTAACAATCTATTACATTTCTATTGTTGCCTTGACACTTTGTATTTGTTTGACTTACATCTTGTTAAGACGAAAAAACAAAGCAACTTTTGCCTTGTTTTCAAAGATACTTTCGATAATTTTGATTTCTGCTTTTGTTGTCCGTTATATGTCAGGCCCTGATGCAATAAGTTCCACTATTTCACTTACAAATGACATTTTTGTTTCCAGTTTTGCAAACTTTGTAACAGTGACACTCAACTGGCTTTTGATAACAGTTGTTTTGCTTTTGACCTTGATATCCTTTTTTGACATAAAAAACAAACATCTGTTCGTTTGTATATTTGCATTTTTGATTTCACTGTTATGCTTTGGTTGTTTTGGCATTTTGGCAAAAGGCATACTTGGCGCAACCGCTTTTGAAACTTTCAACTTCCGCTTGCCACTTATGGCTTTGGAGGTCGCGATTTGTCTTTGTTATTGTATTTGTTTTTTGTACGAAAAACTTTTCTTTGACACCCTTGACAAGCCCGACCAAAAAGCAAAAGGCTTTGGAAGAGCAAAAGATTATCTTTCACTTTTGTACGTTATTCCACTTGCCTTGGCAACAATGCCATCGTACGTCGTTCAAGCATATTTTGGTTTTTACAACACACTTATGGAAGTGAAAAGTTTTTCACCACTCCACCGTATGATTTTGTATATTGGATTGGTACTTCCATTTCTGATTTGGTTTGTTCTGCACAAAAAAGACCAAAAAACTATCAAATTTGCAATGCTTTATATAAGCCTTGGAACACTTATTTCGTTTTCACTTGGACACAAGTTTGCATCGTTTTTGAACGTTACCGCTTGGCCATTTCACCTTTGCAACACAGCAATGTACATTGTTCCAATTTGTGTTGCATTCAAATGGGACAAGTTGTTTTATTTCACGTACTTTATAAACATCTTTGGTGCATTCGCCGCCATGGCAATGCCAAATTATGCTGACACAACAAATCTTTTCAGTCAGCAACTTGTAAACTTTTATATAAACCATTACATTGCGTTCTTCATGCCAATAATTATGGTCAGTTTAAAACTGTATCCAAGACCAAAAATAAAACAATTTTATTATTCAATGTTTGGATTTGGAATTTACTTTTTGCTGGCACTTATATTCAATGCATGGTTTTCAAACTATGGCGAAGTTGACTACTTTTTTATAAACAGCAACTTTATACCCAAAAAACTTGGCACTTGGGCAGAAAACCTTTTAAACTGGAAATTTTCATTCAATATAAATTCGCTGAATTTTACCTTTTATCCAGTCTATCAATTTTTATTCTTTTTAGTTTATGTGATTATTGGACTTGGAATGTGGTTTTTGTTTGAACAAGGATATGCGTTTGCAGACAGTGTTGGCGACATAATTCAACGAAAAAAGAAAATTCGTGCCGATGTTTTGGCATATGAATATCAAAAACAGTTAAAGGAGAAAGATATGAAACCAGAAGAAATACAAAATCTGCATAATGCATCGCTTGTTTTGAAAAACTTTACAAAGCGCTATGGCACAAGCAACGTATATGCTGTAAAAGACGCAAACCTTGAAATTCATGGTGGCGAAATATTTGGATTTTTGGGGCACAACGGCGCAGGCAAAAGCACAATAATAAAAAGCATCGTCGGCATCCAACCAATAACTGACGGAAAAATCGAAGTTTGCGGATATGACGTCGACCGCGAACCTGTTATGGCAAAACGCATGATTGGATTTGTGCCAGACCATTACGCACTTTATGAAAAACTTACTGGTCGTGAATACATAAACTATGTTGCAGATCTTTGGGGCGTAAGCAAAGAAGAACGTGACAAGCAAATCGAAAAATATGTAAACCTGTTTGAACTTTCGGGTGCGTTTGACAATCAAATAAAAACGTATTCTCATGGAATGAAACAAAAAATAACAATCATAAGTGCCCTTGTTCACAATCCAAAAGTTTGGATTTTGGACGAACCACTTACAGGTCTTGACCCAACAAGTATCTTCCAAGTCAAACAATGCATGAAACAACATGCAAGTGAAGGCAACATCGTCTTCTTTTCAAGTCACATAATCGACGTTGTCGAAACAATTTGTGACCGTATTGCAATCATCAAAAAAGGTCACATCCTTACAACAAAAACACTCAAAGAAATTGAAGAAACGTCAACTTTGGAACAGTTTTATTTGCAAATGACAAACACAGATGTCGAAGCCACAAAAGTTGGCAAAGACAAAGTAGCAGATAACCAAAAAGACACACAAGACACCCAACCTTCCCAAGACAGCCAAAATGCAGAAGACAAAACAAAACAAACGGAAAGTGACGAAAAAGTTTTGGACACTGAAAAAACAAAAAAGGCAAAAAAATCAAAAAAGGCAAGGGATAAAAAATGAACCAATTAAAAACCCTTGTTCTTATGCAACTTAAAGACAAGATTGATTTTTCGACATACAAAATTCAAAAAGGAAAATTTAACAAAAAACTGCTTTTCAAAATACTGTTTTCTATTTTGAAGTTTGCAGGCATAACTGCGGTTATTTATTTTGGCTTTTATTTTTTGTCATTTATGCGCCTTGTCGACCTTGTGTCCGGAATCCCAGACAAATTTTTGCTGGTTGTATTTTCGGCTATGTTTGTGCTTTCAATTTTGGTTGCAACAATTTCACTTATGAAGGGATTGTATTTTTCAAAAGACAACACACTTCTTTTGACCTTCCCCACCAACAAACAAAACATATTCTTGTCAAAACTTATTGTGTTTTTTGTATATGAACTTTTGCGAAATGTATATTTTGTTTTGCCCTTGTTCTTGGCATTTGGAATAATAAACAAGTACAGTATAGTTTATTTTTTGTTTTGTTTCGTTTCACTTGTGATTTACACACTTTTGGTGACAAGTATCAGTGGACTTTTGTCAATACCCGCAATGCTTGTAAACATGCTTTTGAAAAACAATCGCATAGTCGAAGTCACCATAACTACCCTGTTTTTGAGTGCGTGTATATATCTAATAATAATGCTTATAAACCTTATCCCTCAAAACGTTGACCTTGTGGCATCATGGGGAACAACCTTTTGGGAGATACAGGACTTTTTGGAGCGGTTTTCAACCACCCTTTCACCACTTTCACTTTTGCTTTATGCATTTGTTGGTGAAAGATACGGTGTTATACACACATTCTTCAATCTTAAACAAATACTTTGTTTGCTTTCAGTGATTGGAATTATCGTTGGTGTTTTGCTTCTTTGCTTTGGATTGGTTCAACCACTGTTTTACAAAATGGCAAGCAAGCCATTTGAATACAAAAAAACTTTGAAGCAAACATCTGGCAAAAATATTCAGCGAACCAACTTTTTGTCTGGATTACACAAAGAATTTTTGATATTTTTGCGCACACCCGACAAGTTTGAACCGCTTTTGTACGTTGCTATCGGCATGCCACTTGCAATATTTTTGCTCAACAAAATATTTGGTGCAATGGACACAAGGTTGAGCGGACTTTATATGACAATATCTTTCAATATTCTTATCATTATGCTTATACTTTTGTCATCAAACGCATCACTTGCAAAAACATACAGTGAAGAAGGCAACTCGGCATATCTTAACAAAACAAATCCACAATCATATTGGCAATCACTTTTGCCAAAACTTGTGATAAACGCCACCGTTATGACACTTTCACTTGTGGCAACCGTGGCAATCTATTCAACCTTTGTAAGCACAAAATATGTCAGTCCTGCCCTTTTGTTCTTTGGACTTTGGGCAATATACATGGCGCACTTGTTTTGGAGTGCCGAACTGGATATTATGAACCCTCAAATCAGTCAATATGCGACAACTGGAACACATACAAACAACCCAAACGAAACAAAATCAACATTTTTTGGATTTTTGATTTCGGCGTTTGTGGCTTTTGCTTCGTTCTTTTTGATAAACGAAGGTCCTTTGACTTTCTGGTGGAAACTGTTTGTGGTCGCAACTGTGTTTTTGGCGGCTCGAGCCTATTTGTATTTTGTAAAGATAAGTCTTTACTACAAGGAGAAATAGCATGAAGAAATCTACAATAATCATAATTGCAATCGTTTATCTTGCTTCTATCGCACTTATAAGTTTCTTTGGCATGAAGGTCACTGTTTACAGTCAAGTTGTCAATGTTGAAAGTGTTGAATGTATCAACACAAGCGATTCTTCAAAAAATATCCTTGTTGAATATGAAAACGGCATAAAGACAATAAAGATTCCGTTTACATCGGCATTTGACCCAGTAACACTTGACGGCACAAAGTTGCAACTTAAAACAAGAGCACTTCCCGACAATGCCACAAAAAAGACAATCGACTTTGAAAAAGACCCATCGGATACAAGGTTTGAATTTCACACTTATGAATCTGGCGAAAAATCTGGACTTGTCATGATTTATCAGCCAATGTATGCAAAAATAAAAATTTGGTCAACCGACGGTACACTCAAATATCAAGAAATCGCAATTTTGGCTTACAAAGTTTGACAAAACAGTTTGAATATTTTTCAAACAAATACTACATTTTTTTACACAAACGTATAAACATACCTTTGTTTGACAAAATAATACAAAAAATAGTAAACTTTAAAAAGTTAATAAAAAAAGGAGAACCCATGAAAAAGATTTTTATTGCTGTTTCGATTTGCCTTTGTCTTTTGGGCGGGGTTTTGTTTGCAGGATGCAACAATAACAAAATCATAAGCGCAGAAGTAAAGCAAGGAACAATCGAAACAACCGTGCTCAAAGATCAAAATCTTGACACACAAAATTTGGTTGTTGTCTTTACACTTGGCAACAAAAAGACCGTTGAAGTTGGTGCAGACAAACTTACTCTTGGTCAAATTGACACATCTGCACTTGGAAAAACAACTTTGACAGTTACTTACAAAGATTTCAGTTTTGACATCACAATCACAGTCAAACAAATCACATCTGGACAAATTGTCCAAAACACACTCAAAACAAAAATTTTGAAAAACTCAACTTTGGACACATCCAATGCTCAAGCAAAATTTGTTTTGAACGACCAAACAACAATTACTGTTCCAGCAAATCGTCTTTCTTTTGGCACCATTGACACAACCACACTTGGAACAAAACAACTTTCTGTAAGTTACAAAGGTTTTACATTCAATCACCAAATCGAAGTTGTTGAACTTGCTGGCGCAGATATCGCAAGTGGCGAAGTAAAACAAGGCACGCTTGCAACCGAAATTTATGAAGGCGAACCTCTTGACACCTCAAACGTTGTTGCAGTATTCACCCTTAACGACGACACAAAAGTTGAAGTGACCGCTTCTGAATTGACATTTGGACCATTTGACAATCAAAACGCAGGAAACAACGTTTTGAAAATTGTTTATGATACTTTTGATTTTGATGTTGTCATAAAGGTAAAATCAGTGGCTGACAAATACAGTGTAAGCCGTTTTGAAAGTTTGCTGTTGACCGAATTTGCACAAAACAACCGTGCAAAAGACGACAAAAAATTTGAATTTATCGACAAGAACACAGTTATCACCGTTGGTGACGACAACCCAGTTGATTTCCGTATCGAAGCAACGCACATCGAAGGTTCAAGCAGTATCCAACTTTCAAAAGTACGTACAGTATTTGAAGTTAAAATCAAAAGATTTGGAAACTGGATTGTTTTGACAGACGACGAACTTGCATCCTTTGCCAACCTTGACACAGCAAACACGACTATTGATTTTTCTGACAATGCAATCGGCGAAGAATTCCAAGTAACCATCTATCCAGAAAATTGCGACGGAATTTATCTTTTGCAATCACAAGCAAAAAGAACAGTTGAATTCAAAGTTGTTGATGGTTACAATGTTTACGACGCAAAACACCTTTCAGTTTTGGACAACATAAACACTCAAAAGTGGAGTGCAATCAAAACCGAACTTGGCATCCAAGATGTTACAGTAAAAAACGTTGTACTTCTCAATTCTTTCAAAATCACTGACAGCGATATTCCATCAGACCACTTTTGGACAGAAAATCGCACAGGATACAGCGAACTTACAAGCAAAACAAACCTTACACTCAAAGGCAGTTTCATTGATGAAAACGGCGATTTTGCGCTTAACAGTGTTTACAAACGTTTTATTGGCGATAATGATGATTTCCGTTTTTATGGAAATGGATTTTCAATCGACGTACAACAACTTTCAAAAAGTGTTGTTGACGTAGAAAAAAATGCAGTAAATATTGTAAAAGACAGTGATGACAAACCTTCTTATATCACAATGCATACTGCCCTTTTCAAATTCCTTCCACAACTTACTTTGCAAAGTGACGGAAGTTATGACGAAGGCGAACCTGCCGAATTTCAATGCAGACCATCAACGGGAAAGGTAACTCTTGACAGTATTTACTTTTTGGGAAATGGAAAGCGTACAGACGAACCTGTTTACAGCGGAAGCATTATCCTTTGCAAATCAAGAGCAGTAAATTTTGTTGCACAAAACACGATATACAAAGATTTCTTTATTGGTTACTTTGGTGAATACGGACTTTCAACAACAGACGGAATCAAAAGTTCTGAATTTGTCTTGAAGAATACAAAAGGTTACAATAATTATAATACACACTGCTATTTCTGGGGCGTAGAAGATGTAAAACTTATCAACACCACACTTTCTATGTGCGGCGGTCCAGTTATTATCGCTGACCACGTTGGTTATGGTGACGGCGACAAATACAACAACTATAACAAAACAACCGGAAACGGTGGTTTGCCAACACACATCAATGCTATTGGGTGCACTTTGGAATCATACGTTGTTGGAACAGAACCATGGTTTGCAACATACAACGCAACAGGACAAGTTTCACAACTCAAAAATGCAAATGCTTTGTTTGCTCCTCTTGACAAAACATTTACAAAAACATACACACCTGCCGATGGTGGAAGCCCAACTCCAGATGCAATGAATATGATTATCGTTTACAAAAATTGTTCAGCAAAAGGAATTGTTGCTGGTTCAATCAACCGTGGCTGGATGCGTATATTTGAAACCCAAGAACAATATGACAAATATTATGACCAAGAAAATCCAGAAAAAACCACCTATGGCTTTGACCTTGGTGGCGAAAGATTTGGTGACCACAACGAAGTTGCATCAAAACCATATACAACCGCTGGTAATCCAATTTATTTTGAATCAAGTGCAAGTGGTGGCTATACAAACAGTGCAGTACAAACAAACGGCGACACAACTATTACATCTGGAAAATCTTATGCAGACGGAAAATATACAAATGTATATATGCCTGGTGTTGGTACAATCTTGGAGCTTTTTGACAAACAAAAATAACATACAAAAAGCATTCACAAAACAATCAAATTTTGATTACACAAAAAAATCTCAGTCAATTGACTGAGATTTTTTGTTTGTCTTTTATTTCAAAAATCCGTTTATGATTTGTTGTTCGGCTTGTTTTTCGTCAAGTCCCAACGTCATAAGTTTTGTAAGTTGGTCGCCCGCAATTTTTCCGATAGCGGCTTCGTGTACAAGGGTGCTGTCAACGTGATTTGCGTTGATTTTGGGCACAGCACTGATATTGGCGTTATCCATTATTATTGCGTCGCATTCGGTGTGACCGTTGCAAAGGTTGTTGCCGTTTATACAAGAAATAAATTTTTGGTGTGAGTTATCTTTTGCAACTGCACGTGACACAACGTGCGCGCCACTGTTTTTGCCATCCAAATCAACATAAAAATCGGTTGTTGCATCTTGATTGCGGTCAGTCATAATCTTTTCATTTATAATAAGTGTCGCATTGTCACCAAGTTTTGCTTTTGTGGTACGAAGTGTTTTGTCAACGCCACGAATTTGTGTTGTATCCATTTCCATATATCCGTTTTCGTCAATTTCAACAACAGTTGTTGGATTGAAGATGTTTTGCGCATTTTGATTGTTGTTTCCAAGGTGTCTTTCAATGTATTTTACTTTTGCATTTTTGCCAATGTGGAACGTATGCACACCGTCATGTTGTGTGTTTTCATGTCCAACGTTGTGAATAGCGCAACCCGCAACAATGACAACATCAGCGCCACTTTCAACAAAAAAGTCATTGTACACCAAATCTGAAAGTCCTGTTTGTGTAAGCAAAACGGGAATATCCACCCTTTCGCCCTGAGCGGTGTGTTTGATAAATATGTCTATTCCAGGCTTGTCGGTCTTGGTTTGTATTTCGATGTTTGCAGATTTTTCACGTGCAAAAAGTTTGCCGTTGAGTCTTATGTTAAAAGCACCTTGTGGGATAGATTCAAGTTCAGTAACCTCATTCAAAAGTTGTTTTTCGATTGATTGCAGTTCCATTTTACCCCCTTATTTTTGGGCACGTACCCAAAATGTTGAGTTTTGGCAAAACTTGTTCACGACTTCCGTCAGCAACAACACTTCCGTCGGCAAGCAAAATTATACGGTCAGCAATGTTCAAAATGCGTTCTTGGTGTGAAATAATAATTGAACACGCATTTTGATTTGCCAGTTCTTTAAAAACGTCAATCAACTTTGAAAAACTCCAAAGGTCGATGCCTGCTTCGGGTTCGTCAAAAATGCAAAGTGGATTGCCCGCAATTATTGCCGTTGCAATTTCGATACGTTTAAGTTCCCCGCCCGAAAGTTTGCCGTCAACTTGACGGTCTATATAATCCCTTGCACAAAGCCCTACCTTTGTAAGCACATCGCAAATTTGTGCAAAGGTCAATTTTTGTTTGCTGGCAATTTGCAAAAGATCACCAACTGTTATTCCCTTGAACTTGGCTGGTTGTTGAAACGCATATGAAATACCCATATTTGCACGTTGGTCAACAGTTTTGTCTGTTATATCCACACCATCAAGCAAAATTTTTCCACTTGTTGGTTTTTCAATACCCATTATAATTTTGGCAAGAGTAGACTTTCCACTTCCATTGGGGCCTGTGATAACAACAAACTTTTGGTTTATCTTCAAGTTCATATTTTTCAGGATTTGTTTTGTTTTGCCATCTGTGCAAACATCAAAACAAATATTTTCAAGTTCAAGCATTGGTACTCCTTGGTTACAACAATACCATTTCAAATAGATTTTTTGTATTTTGTTGCATAACAATCATATCAACAAAAAAAAATTTTGTAAAGAAAATAAAAAAAAGTCACAAAATTTTGTTTGTGTACAAATATAATTTTATCTACAAAAATATCAAATCAAACAAAAAATGTTTGCATGTTGTTGCAAACATTTTTTGCATTTTTAAATTAGTTAAATCTTAAAACTGACACACTGCTTTCCATTTTCAAGTCGTTTTGGAACAAGCAATTTACAAGGTAAGAAATAACTTCTTTGTTTGGTGGACAACTTTCACCAGGAAATTGTTTGAGACCTCTCTTTTGATAAGCACGACTGAGTGCATTGTCAATCGCTTTTTCAACACTTTTTGGCGCAGTCTTAAATTCTTTTGCAATAGCAGGATAAACATATCTACTCAGTGATTTAAGGTAAAGCTGGTTTTCCAAAATCATTGACACAATAGCTTGCAAATAAAGGTAACCCAAATATCTTGGTGAAATCTTCATATCCATAAGCAAATTTGACAAAAATAATTTGTTGTTTGTCATAAAACTTTTTCCTCCGTTTCATAATGCTACCTTTACTATATCACATATAATTTACAAAAAGCAAGTTAATTTTACAAATATTTTACATTTTTTACAAAATGTTGCAAAGCTCACTTGTTTAGGTGGGAATATTGCGGAAATCATAGAGTAAAAACTGAAAAAGTTAGCAAAATAAAAGCGCTATTTTTTACAAAATGTTTACAAAAGTTGAAATCAGATATTGATTGCATCATCGTCTGGATTGGTCAAGTTTTCGTCAATGGCATTGATGCCGTCGGTCTGAATTCGGGTGATTGAAATTTCGTAAGCGGTCTTGTTTTCAATCTGCCCGTCTTCCAACTTTTTTTGGTATTCACGGCTTTGGATACGGCCTACGATAAACAATTTTGAACCTATTTGAATGTTCTTTATATATCTTGCATTTCTTCCCCATGCTATGCAAGGCAAATAATCCGATTTGTTATAAGCACGATTTACGGCAACCAAAATATCGCATATTTCACGTTTGAAAGGGGTTGTGCGATAAATAGGTGGTTTGCAAATAAAGCCGTTGATTTCTATGATATTTGGGTTGATTGACTCGTCCATATTTTCGACAACTTCACGCACAAAAACAGTCAAAATAAGTTTGCTTCTTTCACCTTCATTTTTGTTGTAACTGCGAAATTGTCCTTTGATGCGGACGGTATTCCCCATATCAAACCTTCCGTCCGTCAAAAGTTTTTCGGACACCAAAACAGGAATCAAATCTTCCTTGTCCGAAAGTCTTGGAACTGCCAAAGTAAGTTCGTAAAATCCTTCGCCAAACGTTTCGTGGCTAAATTTTGCCTTGCTTACAACTTTGCCAGTAAGCATGACTTTGTTGTTGTTCATCTGTTCGTATTTCATTTCTTCTCCTTTTTATTCAAAACTGTTCCCTACAGTTTTTGCCATTTTTGATGTGTTTTGAAAACTACTTTTTTGACATTTTGCAAAACTTTTGTGCAAAGTTTTGTCAGCCTTGATTTTGGATTTGCATACCCGTTCTGTCGATTGAAAAATTTTGTTTGTAAATAAGGTCACCAACCGAGCAAACTGTGTATCCCATTTGATTAAGACGTGAAAGTATCATTGGCAATGCTTCAACGATATGGTCTGAATTGTTGTGGCAAAGTATTATTGAACCGTTTTTTACCCTGCCAATAATCCTTTGAGTTATGTTTTCGGCGGAAAGTCCCTTCCAGTCCAAACTGTCAACGTCCCATTGAATGGCATAAAGATTTTTTTCGGTGCACACTTCCAAAAGCGTGTTGTTGTACGCTCCATAAGGTGGTCTGAACACAGTCACCTTTTTGCCGATTGCATTTTCGATAAGTCCCATTGACAAATCAAGTTCTTTTTCCATATTTTCTTTAGAAAGAGTTGTCATGTCTGGATGAGTATTTGAATGTGTGCCTATTTCAAATCCGCTTTGGTCAATCTTTTTTGTCATATCTGGATATTTGTCAACCCAAAAACCGACCAAAAAGAAAGTAGCGTTTGCATTAAACTCCTTCAAATTGTCCATAATGTCTTGTGTTTTGTCAGCGCCCCAAGCAGCGTCAAACGAAATCGCCACTTTTTTTTCGGTTGTCTGCACGCAATAAATTGGAGTCTTTTTAACATTGTATCCAAAAAATACCTGTGCAGAATTTGAACCGTCAATGGTTATTGCCAAAAGCACAATCGCAACCAAAACCAACGCAAAGTATTTCAAATGTTTTGATTTGATTACCCAAAATCGCATAATATACCTACCTTTTGTTGTATTTATATTATTCTGATTTTCAATTTATGACTTGTCAGGGCAATACACCCAAACTTTTCATGCGGTTGGCTTTTGCCTTTATATCCAAATAAAACGTACCATCTTCGCACAAAAGTTCAACTTCGACATCACCGTCAAGTTCGGCATAACTTTCCAAAAGCACTTTCAAGTCGCTTGACAAAAGCGAGCAAATTTTTTGTGGGTTTTGACCTTTGTCACCTGCCAAAATCCTTACCAAACGATTGTCACCCACGTCGTTTATTTTCATAACACCTCCTAAACCTTACGTTTGAGTGCACGTTTAAGTGCGCCAAAAAAACCGCGATACTTGTATGTACAGTCATAAATTTTTTTTGAACTGTTGCACAGATTTTCGGCAAGCAGACTGAATGCTCTTCCACCAAAATTTGACGCTGTTATTCCTCCCATAAGTGAAAGAGTTGGGATTTCGTCATCTTCGGGGACAACTCCCAAGATTGGGATATTCATTTTTTCTGCTATACTTTCGACAGTAAAACTTTCGCCACTCAAAATCAAATCTCCTCTTGCACGATTTACAACCAAGTACTTTTGCGTAAGGTTGTAATTAGAAAGCAAAGTAACAACTTTGTCGGCATCACGTATACTGGATATGTGGGGCGTAACCACAACTATCGCTTCATCGGCACAAAAAACCGCTCTGTGAAAACCTCCGCCTATTCCTGCGGGACAGTCAAGCAAAATAAAGTCAAAATTAAAGTCGATACTGTCAACAATTTGCTTTATTGCGACATCGGAAATTCTTGCAAGATTTTCAAGTTGCACTGATGGCAAAATGTACAAAAGTGGATATCGGCTGTCTTGAACCAAAGCTTGTTTTACCCTGCATTTACCTTCGATTACATCCAAAAGGTCAAAAGTTACTTTGTTTTCAAGTCCAAGCACAACGTCCAAATTGTTCAATCCCAAATCTACATCAATTATGGCAACGCGAAAACCAAGACCAGCAAGTCTTGCACCAAGATTGGCGCATATTGTAGTCTTGCCCACTCCGCCTTTGCCGCTTGTTACAACAATTTTTCTTGCCATAAGACTTCCCTTTTCCAGTTTTCACAAAAATTATAGGTTTGGTTTGTTCGAAATTCAAAAGAGTATTTTTGCTAAAAATGCTTTATTTTGTCGTTTTATTTTACTTTTGTTATTTTTGTCAATTTTTTTCATAATGCCTGCATTTTTTTTGAAAATGAGATTTGTATCAAACAAAATCAAATTTTAATAAAATGATATAGATAGATTACAAGCAATTTTTTACACAAGGAGAAAAAATGAACGATATACTTCTTTTCAAAAACGTTTGTTTCAATTATCACACACCGACTGATGAAATACTTGCATTGAAAAACCTTAATTTTGCTGTAAAAAATCAAGAATTTGTTGCTATTGTCGGGCCAAGCGGTTGTGGAAAAACAACAATTCTTTCACTCATCGCTGGCATCTTGAAGCCATCAAGTGGACAAATTGAAATAAGGGGCTCAAGCCAAAACATTGGGTATATGTTTCAACGTGACCAACTTTTTGAATGGCGAAACGTTTGGAAAAATGTGAATTTGGGACTGGAACTGAAAAGCAAACAAGCAATTGAACAAAAAAAAGAAAGTTTGAATGAACTGTTGGAAAAGTATGGACTCAAAGATTTCAAAAATCACAAACCAAACCAATTATCTGGCGGAATGCGTCAACGTGTTGCCCTTATACGCACACTTGCCCTTGACCCACAAATACTTTTGCTTGACGAACCTTTCTCGGCTTTGGACTTCCAAACAAGACTCAAAGTCTGCAATGACGTTTCAAACATAATTTCAAATGAAAAAAAAACCGCGATACTTGTTACTCACGATATCTCCGAAGCGATTTCTATGGCAGACAAAGTTATTGTTCTTACAAAGCGTCCCGCCACAATAAAAAAGGCCTTTCAAATAAACTTGAAAAAATATGGCACCCCTCTCAAAAGGCGTGAAGCAAAAGAATTTCACCCCCTATTTGAAAAAATTTGGCAGGAGTTACAATATGAAGAATAAACCAAACTTTTCAAAAGAACATCAAATTTATCTTAAAAAACAAAAAAAACAAAAATACTTTGTTCTTTCAATGCAAATATTTTTGTTTATCGCATTTGTTGGGATTTGGGAACTTTTGACCCAAGTTGGTGCCCTTGACCCATTCTTTGTAAGTTCGCCATCAAGGATAATAAAAACGATAGCAAATATGTTCAAAACTGGTGAATCGTGGACACACATGGGAACAACACTTTATGAAACAGTACTGGGTTTTGGGCTGTCCACCGTTTTGGGAACTGGCATAGCAATGCTTTTGTGGCTTGTGCCTACACTTCGCAAAATTTTGGATCCATTCATAGTCGTGCTTAATTCGTTGCCCAAAATAGCGCTTGGTCCCATCATCGTAATTTGGTTTGGAACGGGTACAAAATCAATAGTAGTAATGTGTATACTTATATGTATAGTAATAACTATCCTTACAATGTTGAACGCATTTTTGGCGTGTGACAAAGACAAAATTGTGATGATGAAATCAATGGGTGCGAACAAGTGGCAAATACTGTTCAAACTTATATTGCCATCATCCTTTGCTGACTTTATATCGGTTTTGAAAATAAACGTTGGAATGAGTTGGGTTGGAACCATTATGGGTGAATATCTTGCCAGCAAAGCGGGCTTGGGATATCTTATCGTCTATGGCGGTCAAGTTTTCAACATAGACCTTGTCATGGCAAGCACGGTTATCCTTTGCTTCTTGGCAGGTATAATGTACTTTGGCGTAAGCGCCCTTGAAAAGAAAATCAAATCTGCAAACTGAAATAAATCAACCTTTTGCAAATGTAAAAGTAATTTGATATAATGAAGATATATTTGCAATTTGATAGCCCTTTACAAACTGCCAACACCAAATCAAGGAGAAACATACGAAATATCTAGATTTAGTTGAATTGATAAATGAAAAACAATCATACAAAAATGCAGGAGTAAAATTGGGCGATTTTGGTGCGATAATGAGTGAAACACCAATAAATGGCAAATGGCAAGTTATATTTTCAGAATTTTACACTGGAAAAGATATTGCGGATATTTTAGTAGACGAAAGTGATTTAAAGGTCCACGAAAGTATACCAAAAGACAGATATCCACAAAAATGATACAAATATATTTCTTATAAAAAAAACAAGGCAGGATTTATAATGCAATTTTTATTCTGTTGCATACAAATCTGCCTTGTTTTTTTGTTTTATAATATTTGACTACTGTTCACTACAAGTTGCAATTGTTTCCAATTTTGGGGCGAGATAAAGTCTGCACGCACACATGGCAATCGCTTTATTTTCAATTTTTTTGCAAGCCAATATCTTGCGTTGCCGTCAATAATTTTGCTTTGGATGCCTGCAACAATTATTGGCGCAAATATCCCAAATTCTTCAAAACTTTGCTCCAAACTTTCAAACTTGCTTTTGCAAGTTTTTTTGGTCTTTGTTGGTTGCAAATACTCAACCGAAATATAAATAATTCTAAGATGTTCTTCATACTTGTTTTCTTTTTCCATAGTTCCCCTTTTGCATAAAAAAACGTCAAAACTCAAATTCCCGTTTGCGGGTCTTTGCGACTGACGTTTTTTTTGTTGTCAAATTCTAACATGATGTTTTTGCATATACAAGCAAACTATGCCAATTTTTTTAAAGTAGTTTTTCTTTGTCCAAAAATCTGTTTTTCGACAAAATTTCACTCTTTTGAGATTTTTTGTCGGCAAACAAAATTTTCAAAATAATTACAAGTCCCATACACCCAACCAAAGGATAAAGGCTTTCGACGATTTTGTCAAATCCGCAAAATGACAACACCAAAGTTACAACGCAGACCACAAGCGCACGCAAAATTGGTTTTTGGATGTATTTTGCCAAATAGTCATAAAGCGCACGGGTTGATGACAAAAGAGTTGTCAAAATTGCAAAAAACATTATTGGTGCATATATCAAATCAAACGGAAAACCAAGTTTGAACGTAAGCAAAACAAAAGGCAGTGGTTCACTTAAAACCGAAGGAAAAAGATTGAATACAACAATAGCAAGTGCCATTATCAACGTAAGAATGCTTGCCGATACAATCGAAATGGTGTTTGCAGATTTTTTTTCAATTCCGTGACCTGCTTTTATCAAAATATAGTACGAAAGAGTCAAGCCTTGACAAGCATAGATAATTGGTGTAAAAAATAGCATCCAACCATTTTTTATCATAGTAAACATAATTGTTTTTTCAGTGTTGAAAAGTGACAAAACACAAACAAGCACAATTACGACCAAAACTATGGGTATCAAAATTGAGTTTACAAGTTTAAGTTTATCAAAATTTTTTTTGAGCATAAAAACACAAAAAACAAACGTTGCTGCCAAAATAATATACTTGATAGTCGTGCCAAAATACAGGTCGCCCATCTCGCCTATGCACGCAAACATGGCAGACGAAAATATAACATAAGTGAACAAAAGTACCACATCAAAAAAGGCACTCTTTCCATATTTTTTGTTGAACGCACTGAAATCTGGATAATCTTGCGCACGGCCAAGATTCAAAAACGTTTTGAACAAAAAGTAATATATGAAAAAAAACATTGGCAAAAAAAACAGTGACGAAAACCCAAATTTTGCAAAATACACACAAATTTCTTTTCCGGAACAAAACCCTGCACCAATTATTGTTCCCAACAACAAAAACACAACCGAAAGATTTTTTTTCATATTTTAAATTTATGAAGATATTTGTTCAAAAATAACAAAAAAAGATTTCAAAATCATTTTGAAGCATAATCAATCACACTTTGTGGCAAAGGAGTTTGTTCGGCTTTTTTTACGCACGCTTGATGGGCTGGGTCTACTTTTTTGCTTCCATGAGTTTTGCTGTTCAAAAAGTGAATACAACTATGTCCGTCCATATTGTTTTGACTGATAAGGTCAAATCCATGTGGCATACCGTTTATTGAAGCGGCATAAAAATTGGAACCTATTTGCACCCAAACTGCTCTTCTTGTCCAACTCCATTCACCATAAAGTGATTTGAAAATCGCAGTGTTTTCTGCATCAACTGGTTCAACATCGGCATGATTGTAACCGCCACCACGCTGAACAACGTATGATTTTTTCGTTTCCACGTCTATCACTCTTACAGGTGTGTATTTTACAAAGATTTGATTCATTGCGTCAAACCAATCAAGATTCATAACTTCGACCTTTCCATTGTTTTTGATTTGCTTTTCACTTTCAAAATAATCATTTATCTGAGTTTGAATTTTGTTTCCCACAAGCACCGAATTTGAAAAAAAAGGATATGGAAAAACACAAGCAAAAAAACTTGTCAAAAACAAAACACACAAAAGACAAAAACTGGTTTTTGTTTTCATAATTATATTTTGTTTCATCAATTC
>ULVL01081772.1_pt1 | contig 16984 bp, 26 predicted proteins | sample 1959381 | NCBI WGS metagenome assembly ULVL01 (sample SAMEA4835785, study PRJEB28245) | human gut metagenome | biome: gut microbiome; material: fecal sample | place: Denmark | collected 2008
GAAATAAAAGTTGCATCTACAGTTATTTTACATGGGCTTGTTACTTTAACAGGAAATTTAAGCACAGATAAATAATGCGAGTAGTTTGTATTAGTTGGATTGTTAGGGGCATTAGTGGTGTTTTTACCAGTATAGGTATCGGTGTCACTGTTCGTTGCCCACCACCAGTTGGCATCTGGTTTATACCCACTCTCTTTTTCCCACACCACACCACCATTATACGTCACCTTACTCAACGCAACCCAATTCAAATTTACATTCTCAGGGGTGTTTCCATTAAAAGTTAACGGCATATTTACACCCCCTCAAACGCAATCGCTTTAGTTATATCATCACCGATTCCGTATACTCTCCACCTTGTTCCTCTAAAGCCGAAAGTAATGTATTGTTCATTTTCAAACATAGCCATATCCTCAGCACTTACCGCAAAGCCGTTTCTTACTTCTCCTTCATCAGATGAGCCTATACGGAACTGATAGTGGCGCATTATATTTTCATTTAATTGTAATGCGTATACGCTGTTGAAACCGCTGTTGTAGTATCCTGGCATGTACATACAAGCATTTAATACGCCGTAAGTATTGCTTGTGCCTTTTACAGTAAACCTAACCAGCATACCATTTCTTGCATAATCTGGTATTTTGCATCTTATCATTGCTCCACGATAAATTTTATCGCTCTCAACTAAATTAGGTGCATAAGGTGTCCATTCCTGATTATACGCAAACGCGCCGTCATCAGCAGTATCAGTAACCCAGCATGCACTACTGTTAAATACTTTTGTATACTTTTCCCATACAGTAGTTTCATTGTATGTAACCTTATTTAACGAATTACCGTTAAAATTTACAAGTGACGGTTTATTCCAGTTGTAGGTGAAATTCATTCACCCACCCCCTTACGGCCCAGTAATATTAAGCGTAGCAGTAGAAGCGTCATAAGCGAAAGTGTAAGCGTTTTTAATAGTACCATTATCATTAGTGAGTCCAGTTCCAACGTTAATGGCAAGTTCACCAGAAGTATTAGTAATACCGCCAGCAGAAGCCACTTTAACGTACAATCCTCCACCGCTGGTATCAATTCCTACTCCACCGTTATCTTTTACTTTTACATCAACTCCATCTTGTCTCACTAGGATTGCCCCTTGCGAGTTAGGAAAAACACTAACACCATCGCTGCCAATGGCAAGACCAGAATTTATAGCTTGCTTTATTCCGATATAACCATCACTACTGATTGCGATTGAATTATAAAAGTTTCCTCCGCGCAACTTTACGCCACCAAGCCTATCAACACCTGCCACTGGTAGCTCATAACTACTCCCAGCAGTCACGCTAATCTTACCATCCTGCGTAACGCTCAAACCATCTCCAACCTTCACACCGCCAAGAATAGCACTTGTAGCAACAGGCAGTTCATACGCACCAGCATTAGCGCTCAGTTTACCATCCGGAGTGATCGTAAGATTGTCTCCAACCTTTATACCGCCAAGCGTTGTAGTAGTAGCAGCAGGAAGTTCATAAGGCGTACCTCCGCCACCTTCTGCGCTTATAACACCATCAGCCGTAACACTTATACCACTACCGATCTTTACACCACCAAGCGTAGTAGCACTTGCAGGTGGCAAAGTGTACCCTTCACCAGAACCGCCACCAGTGCCAACGTAAGAGCCAATCCACGAATCATTAGCGTATACAAACAACATAGTTGCGTTAGACGGTAGATTAGGCAATCCCTGAGTTGAGCCATTGTAATAGGCTTGTTTTGCTTCCGCGCTTGCATTACCAATCTTGAAAGTGACAGAACCCTCAGCAGTATTACCAGCCAGGAAACGCACCAGAATCACAGAACCATTTTGCAGTGCAACACCGCTTTGCGAACCAGCAGTAATAATCTTTTCGTTTTCATTTGCAGCACTGGATGTATTGCAAGCAATCGTAATCGGGTTTTCACCAGTAAACGTAGTGCCGTTAATCGTGTTTCCGTCAGCCAGTTTTCGCGCTTTGTCTGCAAACTCAGGTGTACCAGCAGCTACAATGTTAAACGCACCAGCACTATACGCGACAACAATCCAGCCACCAGCAGGAACCTTTGGAATATTATTAGTGTTTGTAGTGGGGTTTTGTACAGGGATAGCCGCATACTCAGAACCCTGAATATTAATCGTGGCATTATTCAAAGAATTTGAACCATAGCTAAACTTAACAAGCATCAAATAGTTCGTAAGAGAATCAGGGTACTGACCATCAAGCATATTGATTACTTTGTTAACAGCATCAATCGCGCTGTTGCATACGCCAATATGAGTAATATTTTTAGTACCGTCAAACTTTACGCCATCGATAGTTGCACCAGGATTAAGTCTTGGAGCTCCGTTTTCTGCAAGGTATCCTTCCGTTCCTTCACGCACAAGCGTAGGAATTTCATCAATGGCATTCCTTGCTTCATTCAACGCCGTTTCGCTGTTCTCTACAGCCTTGTTGACGTACTCCGTGTTCTGGTTCGTCTGTTCAATAACTTCGTTGGTTTTGTACGTCAGTTTGTTCACCTGTTCAGGAAGCGTCAAGCACCCGTCACTAAAAATGGTAGGCACTACAGGCATGACGCACCCGCACATCGGGTTTACCTTGTCGATTTTCGCCATATTATTCCCTCCTTAATATATGCCCATGAACAATACGTTCATAGCTTCAAATACCTGTTTCTCAACGTCGATTATTATTCTGCGCTGTTCTTCGATCAACTCTGCGTAGCTCTTTGTTCCATACTTTCCCTTTATCGTTTCAATCTTGTTTCCAGTAGTGCTTCCCTCACCGCTGCTTGTACTAGCGTTGTTGTAGCTGCTCTTACTGCTTGTTTCGCCGTTTCCTGATTCGCTTGTCGTGTTTGTAGAACCGTTGTTAACTTGCTGTGCAGCAGTAAGATAACCGTCAGCAATGCTTTGTACACTGTCCTGCGGAGTGTCGTTATACTTTGTTGTGCTATTCGTGTTTCCAATGTTAGTGCTATTAGAATTTGACTTACTTGTTCCGCTTCCAGTAGTGCTACTGTTATCGCTTTGAGTGCTGCTTGCCCTACTTGTACCACTTTCCGAAACGTCTCTTGTATAATGAACATCTTCCAAAGGGTCAAACTCAAGCTGCGCACTTTTGAACAACTGATTGTAGTATGGCATTTCCATCTTCATCCAGTCAATCAACTGGTGCTTCCACAACCCGTAGGTTTCCTGCCCAATCTCGCGCATGTAGAAATGACGCACGAAGTTTTCCTGAAATTCAGTTCTCTTACTTTCATCATAGAATGGATAGCTAAAATCAAAGATAAGGGGAGCGGCGGCGGCTATTACCACCTCCGCGCTCTCGTCCTCTTTGTTACCTACAAGATACTGGCAGATATTGCGTAGTTCAGTTGTATAACTACTCATTTGGCGTTTCCTCCTTTTCAGGCGGGTTGTTAGACTGCCAGCTTTCAGCCATCTGCTCAAAGTTCTGCATCATAATATTCGGCATCTTCTGGCGATAGTCAACCTCAATGTTCGTGCCGAACTTCTTATTGATACGCTCAACAGCTTCTCGCCTTGCGTCAAGTCGCGTATAGCGCATAGCCATAACGTTACCAAGATTAGTAACAACTTCGTTAGTTATCAAACGTTCCTTTTTGTTCAGGCTACTGTTATCGATACCAAGCATCGTAAGACACTCGTTCATTATACCAGCTTTTAGGTCATTAAGCTGTTCTGCAACGTATGGCGCTTCCAGCTTCATAACCTGCATACCTTCCATATCAAGCGAACGGTCTGCAACAATAAGCGGAGTATTGCCGTTATACTGCTCAAACATGTTAACCAAGCTGAAACGATTGTTAGGGTCTACTTTCAAAATGACTGGCGTTTTTTGTGCGTTGACGTTAATTTCAATCGTTCTGTCAATAGCAGCCAGCTTCTCAGCGTACCATTTCAAATCAAAGATGATAGGAGTTCTGGTGTAGTTATTGAAGATAGGCTCAAATTCGTCAAATTCAAGCATACGGCTATAGCCCGTGTGGCTGTACGCATGAATACTGACAGGGTTATTGTAGATATTAGGCTGCTTGTTCTCTGCGTACTTCATAACGATGTTGCCCATCACGTCATCATTGAAGTAGGCGATTTTACCGTTTTGACAAAGTGTCAGTTCCAAATATCTTTCGTCTATTTCATCTGGTAGGTTAGACCACTCAAAGCAGCTTAGCGCAAGGTTTAATAGCTGATTATAATAGTGATCGTATGCGATTGTGTTTCTCCAAGCAGCTTTCTTCTGTGCTTGTTTTGTTGCAGTGCCGCCCATTATGTAACACTCCCATTCTCAAGAGAATAATTACCTATAAGGTCAAGGTTTGTATGCCAGAAAGTTATCCCATTGTCGTATATTTTTTCAATTCTATATTTATCTTCGCCGGGAAGCGCCCCCTTTATGAGACATCCCATTGTTTTAATATAGTTGAAATGCTGCCTTGTATGTCTGTTTATTGTTTGTACAACCTTATTAACAGAGTACCCGAACATGTCAAAGTAATCATCAATAATCTGTGCGTATTCTTTCCTTATGCAACAGCACTGAATTGTGAAACCACTTTTACCGCTGTCCTGTGCAAGCTGCCCTGCAGTAGTTGCAACATGCGCTTCTGGAGGTAACACTTCATGATCTTTTAGAATTGCAGTTTTTCGCGCTATTTGATCTGCCCAGTCAACTAGAGTATTAGCAGCAGTTCTAACAGAATTTGAACTTCCAACAGGTTTTGATGGATTAAATACTGGAACGAAATCACCTCCGCTAAGTTTGTCAAGTCCAGAAGTTGAAGGATAGCTCCATGAAGCATCAGTAGCATTGCCACCAAGGAATGTGTCAACAACACCGCGCGCAAGCGTAAGAGTTCTATGCGTATCCATGTACTGTAGCTGTCCTTGATTCTGTGCAAGCCAAGCCTTATATGCGTCACTGCTCCAAGAACACTGAACACAACCACCGTTTGTAAGAGAATAAGACGGAGAAGGGTTCAGAACACTAACTTCACCATTGTATGTTGGTGCAAGTATCATTTCTGGATTACTGCTTCCTCCAGCATACAATCTGAAATTGAACATGTTTTTTCCTTCTGGGCTTTTAGAACCGCTGTTTTCCCATTTATATACAGCAGCTCCGCCCCTACCATTAAGCACCTTTACGAATCTATATGGATATTGATACAATTTTTTATTTTTAGGAACATAACCTTGAAATAAATTAGATTCATAATAGGTGTTAGCCGCCGATGGCTGATCTACCTCATTGAACGGATACAGGTTTATAGCTATTTTAGCAACCTGGGTAGGATTATCAACAATTATTTCTGGACACATGAATATTGCTACAATTCCGTCTGTTTTTTCATCTTCAACTACTGCTTTAATGAAACCGTTAGCGCTTTGGTCTGTTCCAAAGAAGTTCATTTCAAGGCCAGAATATGTTTTTCCGTAGTATTTTCCTTCTGGAGTTGCATATGTATACTTGCCAGTTGAAGAGTCATACGTTGCTTTAAAACTGGTAAGAACACAAATCTTAAAATTTCTACTATTAGGGTCTGCAAAAGACTTTGCAACAATAGGGTCTCCAATTTCAAAACTTTCTTCTGTAAGGCTTGCTCCAATTGCGTCATTTGCAATGTGTTGCCTAACGACAAACGAAGGTCTAATTTCATAATCAAACATCCACGTTTGAATTACATCTATTTCAAACGTAAATTCGCAAACTTCGTTATTTATATAATTGCAAGATGTAACAAACGCATAGAAATATTTATTTTCAAAATTTGTGTTCTTGTAAATAAGGTAGTTCACCGTATAAGCAATTGACATAGGAATTGTTACTCTTATTCTTTTGCTGTCTCTAAAGTAGCTACAATTAGCTACTGTGAAAACAGACTTACCGCTTATATCAGTAAACTGCTCTGACTTCGATGAATATAGCTTAGTGTGCCTATAGCCCATATCAAATGGAATATTGCTACAGAACCATACTTGGCTATTCGGCGCAATAATCATTTCTCCACCCCCGGAATCTTCAATCTCTGTTTAGGGTATATAAGCGTTCCGCTCAAGTCGTTAGCTTCTGCAATCTTCGGCCACTTAGCGCCACTACCGTAGTAAAGCTGTGCGATACGCCACAGGCTTTCACCAGATTTCACAACGTGAATTATATCTTCCGTTTCCTTCTGTTCTTCTTGTTGTACTGGAGTTACTTCTTGTTCGTAGTCAAGACACGGAAGCAGACCCCAATGTGTGAATGAAGTTTTTTCAAGGTTGCACTTGTAACATCCAGTGTTCATCCAGCTTGCTTGAACTACTTCTCCATCTCCAATGTATACACCCACATGACCACTACGCCATAGAATGATTCCCGGAACGTTCGGGATTGAATCAATCTTTCCCCACTTGGACAGCCGCTTGATATACGCAAACAGACCGTTAGCGCCATAATCGTTAATCCCATAAGCGTAGCGAAGATTAAGATTGCCGCCTTTTTCTTTGTATTCATATACCCGTTTCCCGCCTTCGCTCCAAAAGAACCCCTTGATAAGCCCTACACAATCGCACACTACAGCCTTATCTTCGATTGCTTTCTTAAAGGTAGCGGAGTACCCCTGATATTGTCTGGGGTACTGCCGCTTTTTAGAATTGAGCAAAGATTGCGTAGCTTTGTAGCAGCATGTGCCATACCAGTAGGGCGCGCCTATCATGGTTCTAATGAATTTCACAAAATCTTTGCTCTTATACATGTTTAGCCGATAGCTCCAATCGTAATAGTAGCCGAACCACTCTTAGTCTTGTCAGCGTTAGAAGTGGCCTTAATCGTAAGCGTAGAAGCAGTTTCATCGTTGGCAACAAACAGGTTACCGCTGTTGTCGATCTGCGTTTCAGGCTTGGCAGCACCAGTCATAGACCAAGTGACAGCCTTGGGAGCGAAGTTAGCAGTAACAACATTAGCGGAAAGCTGCGCATGCTGTCCCTTGGCAACCGTAGCAGTGGCGGGAGATACAGTAACGGAAGTTACACTGGGAGCGCCGGGAACGAAAGCAGCAGCAGGAGCGAACGGGGACATAGCAACTACCTTAAAAGCGGTAAGATAATAGTTGTAATAAAGCGCCTGCGGATTGAAGAAGTCAGTGTAGCGAAGCGTCTGGTCATACATCTGGAACCAGTTCTGGTCAACGATGACAGCAGGAATCTTGTCCAGCGCAGACAGTTCAGCAGCGCTAAATTCGTGATAACCAGGCTGAGAACCAATCAGTTTCTTGAGACGAGCAACGTCCATAGCGCCGAAAGAATCTACCAGCTTGCGATGACCAGCGAACTCAGCCTTGTCCATGTTGAAAGCAGAAGCCAGCACATCAACATCATAGGTAGCATCGTAAGCGCTGTTTATGATAAGATACTGATAGCCCTTGTCAGAGAAGTTATGAACACCAGCGATATTGTAATCGGGGGACAGGAAGGTTAGCTTGTTGGATACTTCCTTGAACTTCTTTACAACAGACTTTTCACTGCCAGCGGTAACGTCAACCTGAACAGGCTTTAGATGGCCTTCCAGAATATGCACGCCAAGCAGGTACTTCATAATCAGGAACTCGTCATTGGCATGCGCAGTGTACAGACTGTTCGTGATGTAAGATACCAGTTCGGCGATACCACTCTCGGACAGGAAAGCACGCTTGAACATATCAGGAGATACAGACACCTTGTACTGTACCTCATAGTTCATCGCGTAGAAGGAAGCACGAACGTCGGGAAGCTTTCGCGCCGCAAAGTCAGTACCGCCCTCATGGTCGAACTCATACACGTCAGCAATGTTGACAAAGATATCTTCGACAACTTCGCCGAACTCAAGCACGCCCTTCTTGAACACAGCCCAAGGGTTGTTGTACAGACGGCTGTTAATGAGCACCTTACCAATGCGGTTGCACAGCGCAGACAGGAACTCGTTCATAAGAGACGGGTTCTGCATCAGGATAGAACCGACAGAACGAATGATTTCAGCGTCAGCAGTTACAACAGGAATATAGTTCTTGTAATCATTAGTCGCGCTGTTGCGAATCGCATTCAGAATGTCGGCGGAAGTAGCAGTCAGCGTCTTGTTAGGGTAAATCGTAGGCATTACTTATCACTCCTTACTTAAATAGTTGGTCAAATGTAATTGGTTTTTCTTCTTGTTCATCTGGTTCATCCGGCTCATCCACCGTTCCAGTTTCAAACCTCTGTTTGTACTTGGTTCTCCAAGCCTTGTCATTCTCGTTGTACTTGGCTTGCCAATCTGTTTCATTGTTAAGCGTGTCGTTGATGTCCTCCATAAGGCTCAACGTTTCGTCATCGTCACGGTCACCAGTGTATGTCTTGATCTTATCTACTAGTTCCGCAAACGTTCTCTTAGCCATAACGCCTTCTCCTTAAATAATAGATGAAGTTAAATTTTGAAGATGTTGTAGGGGTGCTCGGTTTGATTTTATCCATGTTCTCGATAAGCCAGTTATACCATTTGCGAGCTTGGGCTGGGCGGCTACCAGCGTCCTGTATTGCTGAAAACTCATAGCACCAGTAGAATGCTTTGGCTAAATCCTCTGGAGAATCTGTTCTCTGGGTGTACTCATAGAAATTGTATGTTATTCCGTATCTTTTTACCCATTGTTGATAATCTCCATTCGCTTCCATTCCGAATCTGTAGCACTGATTTTCAATAGCTCCGTAATACCCAAGTCCTTGTTCATCAACCCAATTTTGGTATTTTGTTGCAGGTGTCCATTGAACAAATCCGTAACCCTTTTTAACGTTATATACTTGGCCTTGATAAACATCAGGATTCCAGGATTGATCTTCTGATTGAATGTTACCGAATAGACCAGCTATTGCTTCAACTGTCCAAGGAAGCGATTCATACTTAGTTAAATAGCCCCCATCCCATCCATTTGTTAGAAGTTGGTTTGCAAGACAGATTCTGTTTTGCTCCATTTGATCTTCATCTGTTAGGTACTTTACAAACCTGTAGTAATACTTTAAGTTATTGAAAGTGTTTATGGCTTCCTTTACTTCATAATCTGGCATTACTTCTTGTCGAGACGGTCTCGCAGTTCAGTCAGCGCCAACGTGTTGTTATTCAACGCATCGGTAACTTTGGACATTTCTTCCTTGTGCTGCTCTACCTGCTTGTTGTTCAGCCAGAACATAGCAATACAAACAGCAATCGGGAAGCCAAGGTCTTTGATAAGGTTGATAACGGTCTGCAAGGTGTCCATACACTTCACCCCCTTTCGATTATATTATAGGGCATGCAAGGCGCTTTGTCAATACCCTAATTATAGATAAGGTACGCAAGGTGAAAATTTTGCGCGAATCTCTGGTGTTGTGAATCTGCACCGCCCTTTAAGGAACAAGTCATGTATTATTCCAGTTCCAGATTTACTACGAATTGCGTTTTCGCTAACGTCATTATCAGTAGCAGCATACACATACTTAAAGTTAGGATTCACTTTATCATCAATATACATTAAGCACGTTGCTGAATCGTACCACATGCCATAATAGTTTCCGTTGTACACTACAACAATATATAAACGTGCACTCGCTGGACGCTCAGCTATGAAATAACCGTCGCTGTCTCCGTAAACGCCACCGTTTGCAAAGTTACCATAATCTGTTCCCTTAATCATATTCAAGAACTTGCAGGTTTCTTTGTCCTCATTCAGTTCTTCGCTTCGTCCCATTCGCATGAATACAACATTGTTTCCACGATAAATTTCACCTTCGCTCTTATACGGAATGCGGAAAGCCATGTGCATGTGATATGGGTTGTAGAAGTTCGTATTGTTGCCAAGCAATATGCATATTACCCGATCTTCCTCACGGTCAATGGTGTGGTATATAGACAGAAGCAAGTCGGGTTCTTTATCGCCGTGAACGTACCTACCTCCAGGTTCAAGCATGTATTCATCGAATATCATAAACTTACATTTAGGATAAGAATACTTCTTGATCTTCTGAGATTCGCTCAGAGCAAGGCAGTAGGAAAGCACTCTCTTTTCGTCACCTTCAACGATGTACATGTTTTCAGTATCGCATATGTATTCATAACCGGGGAACTCGTTTCGCATTACTTTCTGCACCGCTTTTTCCATTACTCCGTTCTTCTTTTCGTCCTGCGTGCGGCAGATGTAAGCAAACTCCAATCCGTTCTTAATGCAATTCCGAATGACAATCTTTAACGTGCTGTACGTCTTACCAACTGAACGAGGAGCATCTATCATAATGAAGTTGCAGCCATAAGTCAGAAGTTTCAGTATATCTTGTTCGGCATACTTCGCCATGTTATCATTCCTTCCAATAAAATAAGCAGGGTAATGCCGTATTGCTTGCAATCCATCACGATAACCGACTACGCCCACCAGTTAAGGCGCGATAATGGCGCATCGTACAAGCCGTACATCTGCATTCCCTGCACCATTATCATATCACATGACAAGCGTTTTGTCAAATGGAAATCGTAAAGTTTTTATCTTCCAATACGATTCCTCCCGGAACGTGGCGTGGAAGCAGCTTGCCAGTGTATACCGCGCCGGGATGAAAGTTTTCCCAAGTTACTTGTGCGTGGCACTTATCAGGAAGTCCGCAAGCCTTTACGTTCAGAACACCATCTTCATCTTCAATGTACGTCTTTGCTCTGATAAATCGCGCTCTACTGAAAGTACTTTCGTGTTTCCATGCGCCCAGCTTTGTATCGTCAATTTCAAGCCCTTCTGGAGGCTCTGTGCCAATCAGGTGCAAGCTGTCTGTGTCAGCATACACAAAGCGGTCGAAAACTTTCTGCGCTGATCGAATGGTAACATTTCGCGCGTAGGACGTTACGAACACTCCAACAGGTATGTATACTCCCTTCTTGGTTTCTGGCTCTAACAGCTTGTAATGTACGATTCCTTCATCGTCCAACGTTGGGGCTTTGGAGACTGCTTCCAAGCGAGTGGCAAACTTTCCGTACAATGAATTAAGGAATAGCTTTGATATCGTGTACAAACCATGGTTTCCATCCTTTTTGGCCTGTATCTTATTTGCACTCCACTTATCAATGTAATCTCTGAATATTCCATCAGCCTGTTGAAATTTCCACCCATCAATGTACTCCATATCATAAACGTTGTAGTGATCTAAGAATAGCTTCAAGTCTATAGATGTAAGAATCAAGTTTGTTTCTTCACCATTAGACGATGTAAGGTATTCCGTACTCATGAAGGAAAGAGAATGCTTGATCTGAATTGTAGGAAGGAAACCTTCTTTCACCTCAAATTGACATCGGATGCTCTGTACATAAAGTGGATAGTTCTTGTCAGGCTCATACTTGCCGCGAAAGTATTTCCCTTCGCCAACTGGATATGGGTTCGCATACATTACAGACGGATACAGGCTGTTCACGTCAAGGACAATACCTTCTCCAATATCCTTGTCGGCATACTCTGGTTTCAAATAAGTAAACCCACCTCGATACGATTTTCTTATGAATGAATCGTACAGGCACTCAGGAAAGTTTCCTTCAAACTTACTTTTTCCTACTATAGCTTTGTAGTCCGCAAGAGCATTTGAACCTATTGTCATCTTTGTTAGCCCCTGTTCAAAGAATTGATTCAAGGCTTTAGCAACAATAAGGCAGTCATTTTCAATGTACTTGCTTTCCTGTTCTGTAAGTTCATGCCCCTTCTCGCGCTTTTCTTTATAGTCAATTTCAAGTTTCTGGCAATCCAGATTAAATGACTTTGCTACTCTTTCTACTGTCATTGGCAGCAGCTTTAAGCTGTCGTAGATTCTAACCTTCTTCCGTTTCTTTTTGTTGAACAGTATTTCAAATGTGTACACTTGTCCAGTGTCGCTTATCAGCGTTTTGAATGTCTTATCTTCTGTAAGTATCTTGTCTGTACAATGCGTATAGCCGTTTGACAACATGTAGCACAACATAAATTCTCCGTCAAATTTAAGGTTGTGAAAGTATAGCGTGTCTCCTTCCAGCGTTTCCATCCACTTAAAGAACGATTCAATGTCTATACCCTTCTTAAATTTATAATCATCAAGCGAACAAGCAGCCCATGCCCATACTCTGCAATCCTCCGGGTCAGTTGTTGTCTCAAAGTCGGCAGAATAACGCATAGTTTACGTCCCATAATCTTCTGGTATAAATTCCTTGTGCTCTATATTTTGTCTGGCAAGTTCAGCTTGAAGTTTCTGCGCAATAATTTCTACTTTAAGATTGTAACTCGTTGATCTGTAAACGTACTGTATGTTGAACAAGTCATCATCAAATGTAATACGGAAAAAGTCAAAATCACTTAATTTGTCAATGTAATAAGATAAAAATTGCCTATCATAATCAGTAAAACCAGCATTCTTCATAGCTTCCTTGTAATTCTCTTTATACCGCTCATATGCTTCTTGATAGTAATCACCCATTGACTGTCGGTATACGTTTTGCAAATGTTCTTCGTAACCTTTCTGCGTGTAGTATTCATGCGCTTTCGTCTGTTTCTTCGGCATGAAAACCTTTTGGCGCTCAGTAAGTGGTATTTTGGGATTGCTTATATCCATGTCAATCCCAAGTCGTTCCGCTTCTCTTGCACGCTTACGATTGATAATCCTTGTCTGTGCACGCTGAACAGTCTCTTGAGCAGGAATGTACTCTATCCCTAATTTAGTTTTTCTTCTCTTATTGACACCTATTGAAGCCTTTGCCATTCGTTCAACGTCCACAAGATCAGCTTTTGAATATATGCTTGACTTTGCTTCCTTGTAACTCTTTGGAACGTTCGTTAGTGCGCTTCTCTTTAGTTGCGATACTGCTCGTTTAAGTCTCGCAGTTGTAGATGCATCCCAGTTAATAGGTAATTGTTTAGGCATGTTATCAGTTCCCCCTTATCTGTTATGATCTTACATCCGCGAGATTCAATGTTTTGGTAGGTAAGCAAGTCGGAAAGAAGGTCAACGTCTACTTCCATATGGTAGACTTTGCGCATTTGATATCGTACATCAGCGCGTTTCTTCTTGTGCCGAATGCTAAAGTTTACTGTATGAAGCATGGATGAAAAGTATAGCTTATAGCCATATTCCGTTTCAAACGTGAAGTTTTCATCCGTAAAGGTTAGACATACTTTGCTTGCCATAGGACGCTGGGTTTGATGCTATCGCCCCCAGCTTTTCACCTCCTGTCAGGCGGCTACTTTTACGGTCAACATCTTGTTCATTCCGCGCGTTACCTGTACAACGGTCAGCGGAATGCCGTTTTCCCATGTAGGCATACCGTACACCATGCACAGACGGTTCAGAGCATTGTAAACGCCAGTAGACACCGCCTGATAAGACTTGCCTTCTGTGTCAATCAGTACAATGCGGGGAACAAGGTCAATTTCACCAGTAAGGTTACCATCCTTGTCCTTGCGCTCCATCTCGATCTTCTCAATGAACAGGTCTTTCACAAGAATGGTCTTGTTAATGCAGTCTGACAGACGATAATCGGGATTAGAAGTGGCATTGAAGAAAAGCGCTTTGTCCTTATCGTTGTCCAGCTTAATCGTAGACAGGAATCCATTGTTGTTCATTTCAGACTGTACAGTAGAAAGAGCGGTCGTTTCCATATTACTTTACCTCCTCAGCGTTGGCGATAAACGCTTCAATAGTCATAGCGTACTTCTTTGCAGTCTTTTCAACGTGAATTACTTCATGCGGCTGCTTGCCAAATTCTTTGTCGATTTCTCGGCGTGCTTTCTTCTCGTCACCGATAAAGGTACGCTCAACAGTTTCACAAGCAGCACCGTCAAGATAGGAATACAGAGCAACAGTGAAAGTCATCGTTTCGATAGTACGGGTAATCATGTTTAGGTTGTCTCCCTTCCATATTTTACAATCATATCTTCTGTGATTGTATACTCTTTTGTTGTTCTTATGTGTTGCACAATTTGGTAATCTTGCCCAAAGAATGCGTTGTTTAATGTTTCCGTGATCTGTTCTTTGTCTAAACTTCCATAAAGTATAAGCAGATGGCGCTGCCCATTGGCGTTAACTTCGATATCGTGCCTTGTAATGGTTACTTTAATCAAGTTCTTCTCTTGCCCTCCAAGCAAAGTGACTTGCTTCTTGTACCAATTCGGCTTTTTGTTGCGTATCGATTTGCCGTGCGCACCATGCCATGATAATCATTCCCACAAGACAGCCATAATTGTAATCGTTCCATTCGTACGAACATCTTTCCCAGGCTGCGGCAAGGGCTGCTGCTGCTTCTGAGCATACGCCATACTGCTTCATCCACCAATCGGGGGGTCTACGTTGTTTTTGTTTTTCGTTCATGTTATTCTTCCTCCATCAGTTTATTTATAAACGCTTCAATAGCGTCTATAAGGCAAATGTCTGTTTCCGGGTCTGCTTCACACTTGTTATTTGTTTCGTTAAAGTGCGGGCAGATGCAACATTTTTCATTCATTGCTTGGTTCTACCTGCTTCCATCCCAATGCTACACAAATGTTGTTAACAAAATGCAGCAGGTTTGCAAGTTCTTCTTCGCTCATGGAATTTAGCCAGTCTGCCCATTCCTGTTCAGTGGTATTGTTCCATCTTATTTTAAAAGTTCCATCAATCATTTTATCCTCCCATAAATGAAATTGATCGTGTTCTATGAATCCGTTATTTACAAACGGACGGTTAAGGATGAACAGAAGCATTCTTTTGCTTTTAGACCATGAAAAAGGTTCTTCCTTCGATAATTCTCTGTTCCGTCTCCATAAGTGCGGGGCATTGCCAGCGCAAATTCCAGTCTTGGCAGGAACACCCGTTTTTATCGTCCCACCACAAGCACCCGATGCACCTACTTGTTTTGTAGTCTTGCATTGCACTCCCTCCGTTCTGCATAGTAGCGTTTCCATGCTTCCACCCTCCTACAATGTTCGTGCTCATTTGTTATTGTTGTATTAAGTATGAGTGCAATTAAGGATAACCCGATAGCAAGCACTAATAAAATCATAAGTGTGACCCCCTCCAGTCAAAATCATTCATACGGTTAAGGCAAATAGTTGCATAAAATGCAGCCTTTGATCGTTCGCCAGCACTTGTTCGGATGGTATAAAGGATACCGCGCAGAATGTACGGAGCGTTAGTGAGTGTAGAATCGCACATCATGTATTCGGTAATCCAACGTTCAAGCAGGTCGGCGGTATCCTGCCCCATGTCGCGACTCACATAGTGCAGCAGCTTATAAAAGAGTTGTTTCATGGTGTTACCAGTCCCCCTTATGTAGCTGCACAAAGACTGTATAATCTTTGTTCGCTGCCATGTAGCGCTTAAAGTCCTCTGGTGTTCCGTTGCCAAAATTAAATGCTTTAGCTATAAGATCGTCAGTCCAAAATATGCCGTCCCGGGCTTTAATAGCATCGGCTACAATACCATTGTATTCGCTGTCGAGATAGTCCTGATCAATCTCAAATACTGCGGTCATGTTGCAGTCCCCTTTTTTGATTATGCCTTATTATAGCATGTTTTGTTCGTTTTGTCAAGCGTTTTTGTGAAACTTTTTGAGAAAATTTAGGGAATGTGTGACGGGTGTTATGCATCACCTCATTTCTTTTATTGAATTTACAAGTAGTCTTGTCGATTCTACAAATTTGCGCGCGTCATTCAGTTGTTCTTTTTTGGTTAGAGGGTTATCCATTGCTATAAGAGCACAATAATTTATGTATCTGTATGCTCTCAAGTGCATATCATGTATTGATCTGATGCACTCATTCGTAAACTCATTTTTAACCCATAGGTACTCACTACCCCTTATTTTTATTCTGATATAAACTATTCTACTTTTGCGTAAAAGTCTTGTCATGGTAATGTAATCGTCTCTGTTTTCAATGGTAATCATTTTAAATCCCTTTCTGCCCTGTCTAATCAGTGCCGGGCGGACAGTTCCGGCAGACGGCCGTTAGGCCGTTTCGACTTTTTTGGGGTAAGGCATTATATTGAAAACGTCGTTTACATGGTCATACCATGCAATATCATACCATACAGAGCCAAATTCTACCCATGATTTTACATAGTAACCATTATTTTTAATAATGGCAAGTATTGTATCATATAGTCCCTTCCAGCCATCGCAAATAACAACCTTATTCTTGTTAATAAAGTCAGTGTTATTAATAAGCAAATGCTTAATTTGCAGTACGCTAATCCCGTTAGGGTTAGTTTTTTGCTCATACATTACTTGCACAACTGCTTTTTTCATGTTAATACCTTTCTGCCCTATCTCTTCAGTGCCGGGAGGGCGGCTCCGGCAGACGGCCGTCAGGCCGTTTCGACTGGACGAATCTCGCCCGTATGGATGTTAATTTGCATGGAGTCTAGATAGCAATATTTTGCGCCATAGTACGTAAATGGGCTGCAATACTCACGCATGAACCAACCGATTTGTTTGCGGGTAGTTGCTGAGTATAGGCCGTGACAGGTTAGCCAGCCTTCGGGACTGATAGTGATTACTTCCGTCTTGTAACTGATGAAGTGAATGCCGCCCATGCCGTCAATTTCTACATGGCACTGCGAATAAGGGTGTTCGGTGAGTTTCTTAATCATGATGAAAATCCCCCTTTAATTTTCGTTATAATGGTAATACTTAAAATGAATCATGTTTGTAGCAGCAGTATAGAATACCTTGCTGCAATCAGGGAACGCTTCCGCCATTGCCGTAAAATAGCCGTACATGTATGAAGCCGTTTTATATTCTACAATAGATTCCTGGATATGCATAACGGCAATCGTTGCTGCTGCTTCGCCTAGTTTTTCCTTCAGAGCTTTTACGGCTGATTCGAAGGATTCTTTTACGCCTGGTTCGAGGTATTCGCGGTAGTCTTTCATTTTTGTTCCTTCCTTTCTGTTTCCTTTTTACATGCTTATTATAGCACACTTTAGACCATCTGT
>ULVL01010678.1_pt1 | contig 16863 bp, 11 predicted proteins | sample 1959381 | NCBI WGS metagenome assembly ULVL01 (sample SAMEA4835785, study PRJEB28245) | human gut metagenome | biome: gut microbiome; material: fecal sample | place: Denmark | collected 2008
TTCGAGCTGTAATCCAGATGTGCGTAAATGTTCGCCGTAGTGAACATCAAATATCGTCACACTTTTTCATTTCCATTTGCTCCCCACGCGGCGATTTGCTCGGCGGAGGATTTTTTATCAATCAATTTGTAGTAGATATGAATCTCTCTGGGTGCCTTGCTGTACTTACCGGGGCACTCGTCGACGGTGATGAATTCAATCAGCTCCAGGCACATCTCGCGGGTCAGCTCCGGAACCTCCAGGTAGGCTTTCAGCCTGCGGATGAATTCATCGGCGTTTGCCGCATCATCACGGACGGTCTGCGCCTTCTGCTCCAGCGCGGTGACTGTTTCAGCGAGAGATTTCTTTTCAGCTTGGTATTTTTCCAGCAGGTGGATACAGACTTCTTCGGGAATCTTGCCCAGCACCTTGTCCTCGTAAACCGAGCCGATCAGCTTGTCCAGCTCGGCAAGCCTGCGCGTGGATTGCGCCAGCTTCCTTTTGTCGGCATTGGCTTCGGCAGTGTTCTGCTGTTCGTTACGGCTGAGGAATTCCTCTCTTGCACGCTTTTCATCGGCAAGTACAAGGCTCATCTTGGAGCGAACGTCCGCAAGAACAAGTTGGTTCAAAATCTTGATCTGAATATAGTGGCTTGTACAAGCTCTCTCCCCGAATTTGGAATACGCACCGCAGGTGAAGTTCTCACGGTGATAGGTACGAGGGTCTGTTCTCTTGTGTCGGGTGTTATTCCACTTGATATACATCTTGTTCCCGCAATCGGCGCAAAAGACGAGTCCGGACAGCGGATTGACATATCCCGTTTTGTTCTTTTTGCCCTGGCTGACCGACGCCTCCATCTCACGGCACCTGTCCCACAACTCCTGTGTCACAATGGCTTCGTGGGTGTTGTAAACCCATACCATATCCTCGGGATCACGCTTGATCTGCTTTTTGTTCTTGTAGGATACATTTGTCGTTTTCAGCTGAACCATATGCCCGAGGTAAATTGGGTTAGTCAAAACCTGCTTCACTGTGGCACTTGACCATAAATGGTGAGACTTGCGTGTGTTCGGAATACCGAGCTTCTGCTCCTTATAGTCTCCCGGCGGAAGGATGCCCTCATTGTTGTAGGTCTGTGCAATATGGTTGGGACTGACACCGGACGCCCGCATTTCAAACATTCTCCGTACATAAGCCGCCGCTTCGCTGTCAACGATGGGAAGCCGTTTATCATCGTCGCCCTTGATATAGCCGTAAGGTGCTTGATTGCTACGGTAGATACCTTCCCTGGCATTGGCTTCAATGACCGCGCGTATCTTCTTTGATGTGTTGGCGGCATGCCATTCGTTGAATACATTCATGATCGGCGTCATGTCCATTCCCGTGTTTTCGGTAACAGCCGAATCCACATTGTCGCCGACGGCAATGAACCGGATATTGTAGGTCGGGAACAGATAATCCGTGTATTGCCCCACCTCAATATAGTTTCTGCCAAAGCGGCTGAGATCCTTGACGATGATCACATTGATTCTGCCGTTCTTGGCATCCTCCAGCAGTCTCTGTACACCCGGACGGTTGAAATTGGTTCCACTCCAGCCGTCGTCGATATACTCGTCAACAATCTCAAATCCATTCTCATGGGCATACTTTTCAAGAATCTTTTTCTGATTCTCGATGGACAGGGATTCGCCTGCCCGTTCGTCCTCCTGGGACAGTCTGTAATAAAGACCTGCTTTTTTGTTTTGTGTTTGCTTTGACATCAAATTAACTCCTTTCCGTTACGTCAAAGCAGCCTGATCTGTATGTACCTCTATGATACCACAGAAAGCACAACAAATCAAGCCGCAACCTGTTAACTGTTAACCCGACTGTTTTATGCCGGGATTTTTTCTTTTTCAATCTGACTGTTCATCTCCGCCGTTGCCTGCTTTTCCGCAAGCGCACGGATGACATGGTCAATATCCTTTCCGCCAGTGTAATGGCTGACAACGGTATAGTTAACACCATCGATCACGATTACCTGACTTCCGATCGGCATAGCGCCAAACCGTTCCTTCATATCCCGCATCGTTTCTTTCCGCTTACCGATAAACCTCACTCCCTTTCATAAAAATGTGTTGCATTGGTTGTTTTATAAACTCTGCTCATACTCATATTTCTTCCTTTCTCTGTGTTCCGGCATGGTGGTGCAATCCTCCACCGCCGGTCTTTCGTCGAACATAGCAGACAGATCGCCGACCAGGTCGGCAATGCCGGTAGTGATAGAGATCACCGTGTTCCGACTCATGTTCTGCAATGCCCGATAGGCATTTTCGTTGCCCTTGTGTGCAGAGGTGTTCAGAGATTCCACGGCTTTCTGCCAGTCGAAATAGTCTGATTCGAACAGATAAATCTTGGCGAGCCTGTACTCCGCATGAATGTTGCCCATCTGTGCCGCCTGCTCCAGTAAAGCAATCGCTTTCGGAATGTCTTTCTTCAAGTGCTTGCCCTCGGCATAATATTTTCCGAGGGTATAAGCGGCGTTGGCGTTACCGTGGTTTATGGCATCATACATCAGGTCAACACCGTATTTCACATCAAGCCGCAGAAAATCCCCAATGAGATACAATCGCCCCAACAGTGTCTCGGCATACGGGTTGTTCTGCTTTGCGGACAGCAAAAGCCAATACTCGGCGTTCTCGGGAATACGACGGTAATAACCGCCCGCATAGATCATCTTGCCGAGCCGATACTGCGCCACATGGTAGCCCTGCTTTGCGGAGGATTCAAGGTAATACGCGCCGCCGTACGCATCGTAGTACGGACTGTCTTCATCAAACAAAATGCGGGAGAGACGGTACCCGGCATATAGATTGCCAAGCTCCGCCTGCTCCCGCAGGTCATTGTATTTTCTCTGTGACAAATCTTCCGTTTCTGTCGCTTCATCGTCGGACAGGTTGGATTCCTGCCGTTCATCCATGAAAAAGCCTCTTATCTCATCAGAAGACAGATCACCGTGCTTAAAATCGCCGAACCGCCGACGGTCGATGCAATAGCCGTGATGATCCACCGCTTCATACCCGTAAGCAGATCCTTGAATTCTTTGATGCGATTGGTTTCCTTCAAGTCGAGACCTGAGATAAACTGCTCGCGCATCCTCCCATCCTGTTCGAGCAGCTCCTTGTTCTGATTCAACAGCGTCTGCACCCTCGGCACGATGCTCTCCGCCGTTTTCTGCACATTCCCGGTCACTTTCTGTGCCCAATTCCGGATTTCGTTCCACATCTCGTCCGTGTATGCCTGCGATTCTTCCTTGGTTGTCAGCTCCGCTATCTGCTGATACAGCGTGGGCTGAAATGTCACTGCCTGTTTCGTCCATTCCCGAAAGGCGTTCCAATCCTCCTTCGGGAGGGCATCAACAATCGGCTGATAATAAAAGTGGGGGGCGCGTAAGCGCGGGGCTTCTGCCCCAAAAATAAATGCGTTTGGCTCCGGCCGCCTTTGGCGGTGGGAGTCCAAACGCTCTGCTTGCCCTGGCGGAGTGGCGTGCCGCAACGGCGGGCAAAGCATCTTGCCACCGCTGAAGCGGGAAGTCGTCTCGCTACGACCCGTGTATATAGTCCGCAATTTTTATCATTTGCAGTTCCTCCTTTCCGATGATATGGGAGCAGTTTTTATAAATACAATTATGCAGAAAGAAAGTACCTGCTTATCTGAATTTGGCGTAACAAACGAAACAAAAACCGGCTACCGGAGTTTTATTTGTTCCGCTTGTTACGCCATTTTATACAGATACCAGTTTGTTTGCTTTCGCATTTTCTTAACAATATGGGAGTAGTTATAAAAACACAAATTGATTTCCTCGGCAATCTATGGTATACTATAAAAAACAATTACGGGGGATTACATTGAACTTCGGTCACGGTTCTATGCGCTATCTCGCCTTTGAACGCTCGGGCAGCATGAGCCGCAACGCTGTGCTTTCTTTTGTCCGTGCGGATATATATGAGGAGCTTTCCCGCCGGATGACGGTCGGCATGACACTTGGCGTTTGCCAATTGTCCAAGCTCTACGCCTATAACGGTCTGCTGTTTTCGAGCGGAACACGCATTGAAACGGATATGCTGTGGGAGAAGGATGCGATCGTTGTCATCGACAACCCGACGGCTGTCTATCCGGATGTGGATGTCATTACCGTGGAAGATAGGACAGGTATCGGCGATGTTCGCAACTACGAGAGAGTCGAGAAAAAGAGCGATATCAAGGTCACGCTGTTTGACGGCGAAGGGATTCTTTCCCCTGCGCTTGCGAAAGAGATTGATCGGTTGTACTGCGGAAAGCACATCCATACCTCGTTCCAGATCCGGATGCCGTATATCAAGGGCATGGTGCATGAGGTGGACTTTCACGGACTGTTCCGTGAGGCAACCGTCACAAAAATCACGGATCTGTGGGGTGTGGAACATCCCATTGAACGCGTCCGGATGATTCTGACGGGGAGCCAGTTCAAGGGATGCGGTTGGATGACCGAGAACGGGCTGACCTTTGAGGAATATCTGAAACGCCTGCGCGCCTACCGTCACACGCTGTATATTACGGGTGTGAACCGCACGGATAGTGAACAGTTTACCGATCTGAACTATCAGTTCCTTTCTACCCTCGCCCTGAGCGGCGAGCAGTTCAGACCGGCTGACTTGCCGTTTGACATGACGGGGCAATTGTCTGATGAATCCGAATCATGGCTGACCAAAACGACCGAGGAGATCTACTATCGCCTTCTCAACGACGAATGGTTTCAGTTCGATTACTATGTCGACCATGCACCGAAAAATCCGAAAAGCCGCCGCTACCGTCTTGCCGAAATGCTTCACCGCAATGACCTTTTGCTTGCGGAAAAAGAGTACCGGCGGGAGCTTGACCGCGCCGCGGATACCATTTTGCGGAATTTTGCCCGCGGTAATCTGCTCGTGCGCGGAAGTGTTGCCTATCTTTCGGCGGATCTGACCTTGTTTCTTGCCGAACTGCTGAAACCGCATACGGACGGCAACAGAAATGCGGAGGAGATCTACCGGGAGCTGCTTGACGCGCGTTGTCGCTATACAACCGCCTACGGTCTGACCGGCAGTCACATGACGGCAATCCTACGCAATCCGCATATTGCAAAGAACGAGGAGGTCGTGGTATATCCGCCGAACCATGAACATGACATCCGCCGCCGGTATCTTTCGCACCTGTCCGGTGTTGTGATGGTAGAACCGTGGTCGCTCATTGCCGAACGGCTCGGCGGGGCGGACTATGACGGGGATATGGTCAAAGTCATCCGTGAGCCGGTGATCTGTGAAAGCATTGCTTCCCACTATAGGGAAACGGCAAATCCATTTGAAGACCGATTCGCAAGCCGTAACAATCTGCCCCTGCTCAGTATTCCGACCGCCGAACCTCAGTTGCGGGATGCAAACGACCTGCACGCTCGGTTTGAGGCAGTCAAAAGCACCTTTTCCTCGCGTGTCGGGCAGATTTCCAATGCCGCGCTTGACCGCAGTATTCTCGCTTACGATGAAAATGCGAATGCCGACATCAAAGAAAAGTGCAGACAGGAAACCGAAACGCTTGCCATCCTGACGGGGCTTGAGATCGACTCTGCCAAAAGCGGTATCAAGCCCGACCTGTCGGCATACCTGCACACCGACGACAAGCCGCGCAGCCGGTATCTGAAATACAAGCGACTGCTTGAGGATGCGGAAGACCGCCCTGCATGGTATGAGGACACCTTTGCGGAGCAAATGAAGGACTATATCGACGGCACGGATTGGGAGAGCGTCACGGCAAATGTAGAGAAGCTGCCGTACTATGCCCACATGCTGAAAAAGCACACGCCGAGAAAAGTGATCAAGCCTGCACCCGCATCAGAACTGTTTACCTTTGCCCGACATGAAAATTGGAAGGAGAATCTGGATCCGTCACTGTTCCCGCCGATTCGAACGCTGATCGATACCTACGACCATTGCCTGCGGCGTATTCGGTCGCACAAGCACCCGACGCCGGGCAACTCCAAGCAGCGGGATATTGACCGTATTCTGACCATGCGGGATCAGGAAAACGCCTACGACACCGACAGCCTGTATGCACTGTTCACGGGAATCGACGCCGCCCGCATTAAGACCGTCCGTGACGCGCTACGAGCCGAACAGTGGCACTTTATGAAGCCGGAGGAGCGTTTATCCTTTCTGCACGAATACCTCCCCGAAGAGGCTTTTCGGGCGTATGACGGCTTGTTCTCGGATTTCCGTATGGGCGGGTACCGGGTGTTCGGTGACATCATCTGCGATATTGACGATACCAACAGGCTGGCTGACAAAAGCAAACTTCACTACAAGCACGACACGCCGGAAATGACGGCAATGATCGATGCCTACAACAACCGCATCCCCGGCACGGACTACCGCGAGGCGGTGGCAGAGACTTGCAGAGTTTGCATTGCAAAGATCACGCCGCCGTTTCAGGCAATCCGCTATGCCGAGGCGATGGACAGGCGGGATTTTATCTTTGATGTACTGCTTGAAGAAGCGGAATTTTATCTGATCGGGGGCGGAAACGGATGATAGAGGAATCAATAACAAACGAATGGGCGGAGTTTCTCGCCTATACGAAAGAGCCGACCTATACCGTCCGGAACAAAAAGGACAACGGCTTTCTCGGTCGGTTTACCATGGATATGCTCATGGAAAACTACGGTTTCGCGCGGATTCTGACCGTCCTTGCCCGTGGATATCTCTTTCACAACCCGGACGGAACACAGAGAGCCGATGACCCGTATGAGCGCACCGATGACGCACGCCACTTTCTGTGTGCTTGGAGCAGTATTCCCGATAAAAAGAATGCCACCCCAAGGGCGGAGTGGCAGTTCAAAACAGATTTCCGCGAGCTTCACGATGCGTTTCCCGAACTTGTAGATAAGGACGGCTGTGGGTGGTATATCCGGCACTTGCACGACATCGCAAATTTCATTGATATTAACCGCGACAAAGTGAGCAAAGCCACACATAAACTTGCCGACAACATTGAACGGCTTGAAGACGCATGGCGGAAAAAGGTCATACAATACCAAATTCCGATCTTCTCAGAAGGCACGAAAGGCGACCTGATCCTCCGCTTCGATGATGTGATTGCCGATGCCTTGGAATTGGGTGCGCTTCGGATAGAATCCATCCGACTGACCGCCGAACAGGAACAGTGGCTTGCGGAGGTTACACCGAAGTCTGTTCCCCTGAATGTAACAAGGACACTGCTTGAATACTATATCGCCAACAAACCAACCGACAGCGATTGGTGCGTCCTGCCCGTGACGAATGTAGAAGCGTACCTCGGTAGCTCGGCGCTGAGCAGGATGTATCTGAGAGAACTGAACGACAAATTTATAATGCAGAAAGAGAGCGCCGGTGTGGTGGGTATTTATAAAATGGTCTTGAACAATATTACTGAAATCCTTTGATTACGGCACCGGAACAGTTTCCATCACCAGGCTTATTATCTGAAAAAGTGGTGTTTATCAATTTCGGAACGAGTATTCGCGAAAAATTTACATTCAACCGCTGGTTTTGATGTAAAATATTGCTATTTTGTAGAATTATAATGGAAGTTTGTTACAGAAAAAAGAGTAACAATTGAGAGACAAACGTGTTACAGTTAAGTTGCCATCCCCAGAAACAACAGAGAAGGCTCGCAATTGCTATGAATACAGCATAGCAGCCCCGATCGCCCAAAAATATTTTTAAAAATGCAAGCATCCACTTGAAAAATCGCCTAAAATATGCTACACTCAATGTGTTGATATGATTTACCCATTACACGCAAAAAAGCAGCAACACCACGACAACATGCGCAAATTACGAATACTAATTTGGTTGCAGGATTTTTACGCAAAGCAGGGTTCCTGCAATAAAATTGGGTTTAATAAAAAACAATTGGCGCATAAAGATGGTCGGGAAATTCCCAATGATCTTTATGCGCTTTTTGTAAAAATAAGTGTTAGGGAGGATGAGAAAATGATTTCATAGATTTGTTTTGTTATAATGCCTAATTCAAAATCTTAAAGGAAGGAAAACGCCCTATGTTAAAGCAAAATAGTTTCGGAATCAAAGTTTTATCCCTTGTATTGTCTGTATTGATGACAATATCTGCATTTCCATTGTCTGTATTTGCAATAGAAAGCACAGATGGTAACACTGAAGAAATTGCTGACAATCTTAACCTCGTAAAGGACGTTGTTGAAATCAAAGAACTGCGTGATGAAAATGTCAAACATTTCCGTCTTGAGGATGGGTCTTATATGGCAGCTCAATATGAAGTTCCCGTTCATTATCTTGACGAAAATGGAGATTGGCAGGATATCGACAATTCACTCACAGAATCCGGAAGTGAAATCTCAACCAAAAATGCAAAAATTAAATTTGCTAAAAAAATCACAGGCAATGGGACGCTTCTGACCATCCATGAAAGCAATCACAAAATCACAATGAGCCTTGATGGTGCCATTAAAAAGACGACAGGTTCCATTATTGATAATAATTCCATGGATGGTTCGACAAAACTGCAGAAAATGCTAACCCTCGAAAATCTCTCCGCACGGGTTCTATACAAAGATATTCTTGATGGTGTAGATCTTGAGTATATCATTAACTCTTACGACGTTAAGGAAAATATCATTGTAAAAAAGAAATCAACGAATTATTCCTACACTTTTACGATAAAATTAAACAATCTTAATGCTGTGTTGGACGAAAAAGGACAAATTTTGCTTTCCGACGCATCATCAGGCACCGTTGAATACATTATACCTACTCCTACCGCTTACGATGCTGATGGTGTATATGCAGATAGCTCTTTGTTATGCTACTCGCTCTCAGACACCGGAAATGGCAAATACACGCTCAGAGTAAATGTTGACACCGATTGGATGAATTCGGATGACAGAGCATATCCCATTGTTATTGATCCACCTATCAGCGTGCCGATTTCTTCAGTCACTGACCTTGACATTAATTCTACGAATGCCGACCGCTCCTCGCCTGCAGACCCTTCAATATTTGTGTCTTCGACTTGGCATGGCTATTGGAAAACCTCTTCTCTCCCGTACATTCCGGAATCCGCATACATAACGGGTGCGCAAATTTCATTAAGAAGTACTTCAAACTATGGAAATTATATCGGTGCGTATCAGGTGTTGACAGATTGGGATTCGACTCTCACTTGGAATAAGACAATTGCAGATTCTCCCCAGGGTAAGATGTCATCATATTTATTGGACTACAACTGCGTTAATTCGGATAATGCGGACGACAACAAACGTTTCTATTGGGACATTACAAATCTTGTCCGTTCTTGGTATTCGGGGACTGCAAACTACGGTGTTGGTTTCAAACCTGTAAGCGACACAACTGCATCCAAAGCGAGTGCTTTCGGTTCATCCGAGGCTTCTGATTCTTCCTATTACCCACAGTTTACCATTAATTACAGGGATATGAAGGGTATCGAATCGTATTGGACCTACGCTACTCAGGATGCCGGATTAGCTGGCACGGGCAGTGTTAATTATGCAACCGGCGTATTGACATTCTCAAAATCGCTTCTCTCTACGACAGATAGCTTAATGCAGTATACTCCCATGATCGTATATAGTTCTGCAATTGCAGGAAAAACAAACGAGTATCCTAATACGCAAGTCGCGTATTGGGGATCGTATATGCCCAATGGGTTCAAAATAAACATCAATGAGACGATTATCCAAAAAAAATATATTTCCAATAATGGGGACAACATAAGCTATTATATATGGTCGGATGCAGACGGAACAGAGCACTATTTTCTTCCCACAGAAGGAAGCACCTCCATATACAAAGACGAAGATGGTTTACAATTAACGCTTACCACCGATTCTTCCACTTGCACAATCACGGATAGTGCCAATACGGTTCGTACATTCAAGAAATTGTCCTCCACTGCCTCAAGTGAGGTTCTTGGTGCTTGGTACCTTGCCAGTATTACTGATTCGAGCAAAAACAAAGTTGTTTTCACTTTCGAAACCGGTCCCAGACCAACGGGTGTGAGTCTTGTGCCTAATGGAGGCAAACAAATTGACTTTTTGACAATTTCGTATAACAATAGTTATCTTCCCTATATCATTTGGAACCAAGCTTCCAAAGAAGCGATTATTTTCCGATATTCATCTACGCATACGGGTAATATCACAACATCAAATACAAATTATCTTCGTGAAATAGTATATGCACACGGCAATACTAATGTAACCGCTGCTAATTGGCAGAACTTCTATAATAATCCCAGCACTACAACAAACATTACTGTTGACGGTACGGCGTATTATACGTATGATAGCAACGGATACCTCGTTAATGTAAAGGACGGTCTTACAGATTACCAAGTAGCCTATACCTATTCTAACGGGAAAGTAATTTCAATACAAGAATATGGAGAAAATAATACAGCAGGTCAAAAAGTTGGTATCTCCTATTATTCAGGTTACACCGAAGCAAGAACAAGCGGTGCCGATGACGCATATGGCACCTCTGATGATATTTACAACCGATTCATATTTGACGCACAAGGAAGAACCATTACTTCCTATTCTACAAATCTATCAAGGACAGAAATATACGGTGCTTCCACCGGTGAGTATGAATCTTCAAATGAAATGGCTCCAAACAGCCTTAAAGTATCCTCTGCTACTGGCAGCACATCGTCTAATTACCTGCTGAATGGTAATTTTGAGACTTCGGATTCTGATCTTACTTATTGGTACACAAGCGGAAATGCTCACCTTTCTTCAGGAACTATTGAATTTGGAGGAAACGAAGCCGAGCTCTCTGTTTCCGCAGGCACGACAAGTAGCATATATCAATATGTATATCTTCGTGCTGGCGATTACACTCTGTCTCTTGATGTCAATACATTTGAATCTGATGACATAACAATCAAGATGACCGCTCAATCCTTGACAGATACAACTCGAGTTTTCTCTAAAGAGATCCCGCACAACAGGTACTATGCCTCAGGAAACAGTGCCTTTGATTTCTTTACTTTCACTGCGAACAGCGATGAAAAGTTTAAGATAGTCATTTCTGTTATCGGTAAATCTCCACTCACGGGAGAAGCTGATATTTCTTTTGACAATATCATGCTTGCAAAGTCCGATGGTGCACAAGCATATAACATGGTCCAAAATGGGGATTTTGAGAACACCTCTGTCACATCCAATGGTTCTACCCGGTATTCGCCCGGGACATTTTGGAAAATGAGCGATGATTCATACGCATCTGCTCCTACTTTCTACGAATCCAATACTGCTACTCCGTTTTTTAAAACACTCAGACTAAAAGGTTACGTTGACAGCAAACAGGTCGCCGAACAAATTATCTATTCAGCCAGCGACGCGGATTTAGGAAACTATAGCAGCGGATATGGTGGAATCGGCATGTACCCTCAAGTATTCAAAATATCCGGGTTTGGTCGAGCATCTTCCATTATACATAATCCGAATGCAAAATTCGCATTGCGTTTCGATGTAACATATTACAAAAAGAACGCAGAAAGCGAGACTGTAAGTCAGTACTATAACTTCTGCGAGGACACCCTTGATTGGCAATATGTCAGTGGATCGTTTATTATTCCCGCCTACTCCATGATTCAAGAGATCAAAGTTTGTTGTGAGTACTCTGGCAATGTTGGATATGCGTACTTTGACGATATATCTGTCATATTAGATTCTGAGGGCACTACCTCCCAATACGCGTACGACGAAAACGGAAAAACCGTTCTTTCCATTACCGGCAATGATGTGATTTTCTATTCCTACTACGACAGTGGCAGTCTTTATGAGAAAATAACACACAAGAGTCGAACTGTATATACCTACGACAGCAACAATCGTTTGCTTACTGAGAAATATTACACGTATAGCGGCTACCTTGCATACTTGGCAGAATATAGTAGAATGATCCAACTTCTTGGCACGCAAACCCTGAAGATGAGTTCAGAATACCAATACAACTCATATGGGCTATTAACGCAAAGCGTAATAACTTCGCCTCAAGAGAGCGAGTCCTTTGTGACAAAAACAGCCTATAATGTTTCAACTAACAGCAAGATATTTGGGTCGATCGCAGCTACCACGGATTCTTTGGGAAGAAGCACTAACTACATTTATGATACAAAAAACGGTCGACTACTGGCGAATATCCAGCCTAATGGCATTGGGACATGCTACTCTTATGACGCTATCGGCAATTTGATTTTGGTACAGCCAGCTCTATACACCGGTGTATCAATTCCAACAACTGGATCAGCAAAAGTAGTATATGAATACAATAACCTGAATCAGTTGGGAGTTGTCAGGACAAATGGAACAGAATATTCATTTTCGTATAACGAGTTTGGGGCAAAGAATTCTGTTTCCATTGGCGATACAAACATCATTTCCCAGACATATAACAGCAACAACGGCAAAATCAGTAGCGTATCGTATGCAAATGGGACGGTAATAAATTATTATTATGATTCTCTTGCAAGAGTTGAAAAAATCGAGTATAATAACAGCGGAGTTAAAACCATATACGAGTACGAATATGATTCAAACGGTAATTTAAGTAAGTTCATTGATCATTCGTTAAACAGAATTACTTTGTATAAGTATGATGACAGCGGACGGATGACTAACTTTCTTGAATACGATTCTCAGAGAAATGAAAATCTTTCCTCTGCGTGGTATACGTATGATGAATATTCAAGGATCGATATGATATTCTACGACCAGGAGTATGTGTATAATTCCGAAAACTACTACGATTCCTCCTATTACCTGTCATATAGTTATAACGAAAATGATACTATTCGCAAGTATCACATCCGTTCTGATGATGCAACGTATACGATTACTCCGAATTACGATGGGCACAACCGTATTGAAAGTAAAGAATTGAAATTTCATACGGATGGCTATACCATTGTCGGTAATCTTGGCTATGCTTATAAATCCTCCGGTACAAAAGGATCTGTTGTTGTAAGCAGTTTTACTTCCCAGATAGGGTCCGGGTCATCTAAAACATACAATTTTACGTACGATAGTACAAACGCAAATATTACAAAAGTTACAGATGCAAGCGGAACAATCCAAAATCAGTACACCTACGACACACTTGGAAGACTGACAAGGGAAGATAATCTTGAAGCGGACAGAACCTACGTGTATACATATGATAACGATGGAAATATCCTGACGAAAAAAACATATGGATATACAACAGACAAGGGAACACCGACAACTACGCTTTATTCCACATATAACTATACATACGGAAACGCAAATTGGGGTGATCAACTTACCGCATATCGGGGAGCTTCGATCACTTACGACGCGATTGGCAACCCCACTTCCTACTACAACGGTTCCCGTATGTATATGAGTTGGCGGAATGGAAATAATCTTGCATCTGTTACCAAAAATTCCGTAACCACTACCTACACATACAATGACAGCGGTGTCCGAACAAGCAAAACTGTCAACGGAGTTCTTCATACATATTTACTGGACGGGTCGGTAATCCTTTCCGAGGAGTATGACGGAAAGCTCTTCCTCTACATGTATGATGAAAACGGTTCACCGCTTGGCATTAAGTATCGTGAAGACAGTTATGGTGTAAAGGAATTTGACTGCTATCTCTTTGAGAAGAATTTTCAAGGCGATATTACCGGAATTATCAACGAGGCGGGCAAACAGGTCGTTTGGTATGATTATGATGCTTGGGGTAACCGTGTAGGTGGCGCATGGGTGGTACATGATCAGGACATCTACAAGAATCTGTTTTATGCCAATCCCTTCCGTTATCGAGGGTATTATCAGGACAGTGAAACGGGATTCTATTACTGTGGAAACAGATATTACGATCCTGCAATCGGCCGATTCATTAGTGCTGACAGTACCAACACCCTGATGAATACTCCTATGGCATACACCGACAAGAATCTCTATGCGTACTGTGATAATAACCCGGTAATGCGTGTAGACAACGGTGGTGAGTTTTGGGATACAGTATTCGATGTTGTGTCTCTTTGCTTCAGCGTTGTTGACGTCATCAAAAACCCTGATGATCCTTGGGCTTGGGTTGGCCTTGCAGCAGACGTTGTATCTCTTGCTGTTCCCTTTGCTACTGGCGGCGGCACGGTTGTTAAAGCTGTGTCCAAAGCTGATGATGTTGTGGATTTAGTAAAGACAGCAGATCGGGTAACAGACACAGCAGACACTGTATACGATGGCGTTAAGGCTATGAGCAAGGTTGACATACCCGATTGCTTTGTTGCAGGAACACCAATTTCAACAAAATTTGGAAGTGTCCCAGTTGAAAAAATAAAAATCGGTGATTTAGTCTGGTCAACGAACCCAGAAACAGGAAAAACTGAACTAAAAGCTGTAGTAAACACTTTCGTTAACGAAACAACCCATGTTACTCACATAACGGTCAACGGTGAAACCATTACATCAACACAAACGCATCCGTATTATGTGGCAGACAGGGGGTGGATACTTGCCGGGAATCTGCGTGCGGGAGATATTCTCGTCACACTTAACGGAGAGTATGTCGTTCTTGAGCAGGTTCAGCACGAAATCCTTGAAGCTCCTGTCGCAACTTATAACTTTGAGGTCGAGGGTTTCCATACTTATTATGTAGGTGAAAATGATATTCTGGTACATAATAAATGTGTTTTCGGGGAATTTGTTGATAATCCTCAAAGCCTATGGGGAAAGACGGTGACCGACTTAGAAGAAATATTGGGTGGTGACTGGAAGCGCGGGACGTATGGATCATCTAAAACAGGATGGAAATTTACCAATGGTGATAAAATGATAGCATATCATCCCGGTGGTGGAAAGCATGTCGGCAGTTATTACAAATTATCCTCTGGTCAAATTGGAAAAATAAAAATTGTTGGACCTGATTATGTTCGGCTGCCCGGAGACAAAGCACGTATAATTGATGCAATACTGGGTTAACAATTTGTAAAGGGGATGCATATGAAAGAATTAAGCATTTATGAGCAATATGATTTCTATGTAGATTCATTTAACCACATCGGTACATTTTTGCTTTCCAGCGACTTGGAGGATATTGAATATTGTATTTTCGAGGAATTTGATAGTGATTGTACTTCGTTTTTTCATAAGAACACACTATCTGCGTTACTGGCTGGAAATCTAATAAGTGAAAATGTATTCTTCATGTCCTTAGACTTGGCAGCAAAATTCAAAAGCCTGGAAAATACACCGTTGTGGAATGCAATGTCAGTAAAGAGTGACATCCATTGGTTGGAGATCCTCACACTTGCGGATAAAATTAAATCTTTGTTGAATATTACACAAGGGCACCTCTATAAACCGTAAAATTCACAAAAATCCACCAGAAATTTCGCTGTATTTTTTGAAAAAAATAAATTGTCGGAAAGATTATCAAAAATCGCTTCCGGGGGAATATTTATCCCGGCTAATTCTACATTTTACGAATATTTCCCGGAAATGGGCACAGTTATACCGAATTATAACCGTTACAAAGGCGAGTATGATCCAGACCGCATTTTCTCTTCAGATGGTACAAAAAGCATTAGAATTGTTACATACTACAACAGGTTACAGCGTTTGAAATGATTGAGGGTAGAAATGATTGTTACAATTCAAAAAAATTATGACAAAAACCATATAGTTGTATCGTCACCATTTGGTTGTTTCAGTGGAAAATTCTATGGCGGTGCTATTTTCCCACATAAAGCCTATGATATCGAAATTGAGGTGTCAAAAATCTTCACTCCTGACGATTTTATGATTTCTGAAAACAACTCATACAACATAGTCACATTGAACGGCATAACAAGAATCGTGGGTTGTGTTGAGGAAATTGATACCGATGTGCTTTATCTTCGCTTGGGTTTGGATTTGATTGCTATTGAGATATTATCCAACGCTGATTACCATAAATTTTTAGGCGCATATGTTACTCTCTCATGTGACAATTTACTCTTATACGACACAGGAGTGCTTGCCTCAAAAATGTAAGAGACTTCCATGAAATGTGGGGGGAACAAAGGCGGCGATCAAGTACAAACCGAACCAGCAACACATCTACCGGTGGTTGGAGAGGTATGACGGAACGTTTGAATCCCTGCGAGAGAAATCACGCAGACCGCATCATCCGAACGGGCATACCGAAGAGGAGCTGAGGCTGATCAGGGATATGCGCCGCCGAACCCCCGGTACGGGACTTGTCGTGCATGAAACTGCGGAAGAAGCTATACGCGTACTGTGACAGGGCTATACCGCGTGCTTCGCAGGAACGGTGAGATGGCGGTCAAGCCAATGAAGTCCAAGTATTTGATATTTCACCTTATAAAGTTGTGTAAGTATCAACTTCCCATTCAGTTGCATTCTTAGATGTAAGTGTCTTTGTTAAAAGTTATTTGCTTTTCACTCACTGTTTGATCCAGTATACTTATCGGACGCAGTAAAAGAGATTTCTGATCAGAACAGGATTTGCCTGGTGACCCTATACGATGGCAATTTCATTACTTTGCCATACTAATCTGTGTATTCGCTTCCTCCATAAATCAAACACGAGAACTTTCAAAAATTCAATCATCGGGATTCGTTTACTGGCAAAGAGATTATCTTTATGATATAGCCCCATATACTTAAACTCGGCTGATTCCTTCTACATTGAGAGGACACCGCTCATTGACGGTGCCCTCTATCCCGACCACGGTATTTGATTTTTCAACGAAGCAAATTCTCAAACTGTGTGGCATAATTATGATGCTTGGGGTAACCGTGTAGGTGGCGCATGGGTG
>ULVL01006224.1_pt1 | contig 16727 bp, 16 predicted proteins | sample 1959381 | NCBI WGS metagenome assembly ULVL01 (sample SAMEA4835785, study PRJEB28245) | human gut metagenome | biome: gut microbiome; material: fecal sample | place: Denmark | collected 2008
GCGTAGGTCAGCTTGGCGACTTCAGCAGGCTTGGTCGCATCGGCGGCGGGGGTGCTGGTATCAGCGGGGGTCTCGGTCTTGGCACCGCAGGCAGCCAGAGACAGAACCATCATAGCAGAGAGTACAAATGCAGTCAACTTTTTCATGTTCCATTCCTCCTGAAGAATTGTTCGAGCGATTGATTTATTATGGTAGTAGTTTACCATGATAAATTGGTAATGTAAAGAAGTGAAAACGACAAAATGCGCCGAACGTGCGGTGGGTGATTTGGTGGGAATGAACAAAGGCAGACGGGCTGTCATACTTTTCCGGGCTGTCTCATAGAAATGGACTATAAAAGCGGAAAAAGGACGGGATGCTATGAATACCTCGATCTATCAGAATATTGCCACCCGCACCGCGGGCGACATCTATATCGGTGTGGTAGGGCCGGTGCGGACAGGGAAATCCACCTTTATCAAGCGGTTCATGGAGACACAGATCATTCCCAATATTGACAATGTGTACCGCCGGGAGCGGGCCAGAGACGAGCTGCCCCAGAGCGGCTCCGGCCGCACGGTGATGACGGCGGAACCGAAGTTCGTGCCGGAGGAGGCGGCCCAGATCCAGCTGGAGGGGGGCGCGGCCTTTTCTGTCCGGCTTATTGACTGCGTTGGCTACATGGTCCGGGGGGCCTTGGGCCAGACGGAGGATGATCAGCCCCGGATGGTCACAACGCCGTGGTACGATCATCCCATCCCCATGACGGAGGCGGCGGAGATCGGCACCCGGAAGGTCATCGCGGAGCATTCCACCATCGGTATCGTCATCACCACCGACGGCAGCATTTCCGACATTCCCAGAGAGGATTATCTGGAACCGGAGGAGCGGGTGATCCGGGAATTGCAGGAGCTGGGAAAGCCGTTTATCGTCCTGCTGAACAGCGAGGACCCCAAATCGGACCGGACTCTGGCCTTGGCCGGGGACATCGCCAGCCGGTATCAGGTGAAGTGCGTGCCGGTGAACTGCCTGCGGCTGGAGGAGGAAGATGTAGGGGAGATCCTGAAGGCGGTGCTGTACGAGTTCCCCATGCGGGAGCTGGACATTTTCCTGCCGCCGTGGGTGGACGCCCTGCCGGGAGAGCATCCGGTAAAGGCGGGGATCTACGAGGCCATCCGGCAGAGTATGGCGGAGCTGCACCACATCCGGGAGATCGACGGCGCAGTGAAGAAACTGGGAGAAAACGAGAACATCAGCGAGGCGCTCATCACAGCCATCGACCTTGGCACCGGCGTAGCCGCCGCACGGGTGAGCCTGCCCCGGGAGATGTTCTACCGGACGCTCTCGGAGCAGTCCGGCTTTGATGTGGGGGATGACGGTGACCTCATGAGCCTGCTGACAAAGCTGGCCGGCGTCAAGACGGAATATGACAAGGTGGCCGGGGCGCTGCGGGATGTCCGGGAAACGGGCTATGGCATCGTGGTGCCGGGAATCGACGAATTGAAGCTGGAGGAACCGGAGATCATGAAGCAGGGAGGGCGGTACGGTGTCCGCCTGAAGGCCAGCGCCCCCAGTATCCACATACAAGACAGCAAACAGAAGTTTCCAAATTACCAGTCGGCAGAATGGCAGGGTATTTCTGGTGGATGCCGTAGTTGTGGTATGAGAGGGCGGAATCGCCCCAGAGCAAGAGGAACAATTGGGAGAGTGCTCTACCATATCCCGGTGCGGTCGGAATATTCAGATAGCGGGTCGGTTTCGTGAAAATATGGAGGGATCGGATGGATACATTACAGGAAAACAGCGTCATGCTACATATCAACGAGTGTTTATTTCGGAAGGGAATTATTTCGCAACCACTTTATGACCATGCGAAAAGAGTGATTGTAGCGAGAAAATAAAGGGCCGCTTTGCGGCCCTTTATTTTTTTGATGGAGGAATGTCGAGCGTGGTTTTCATTTGTCTTGTAAGCTGGTACTTTTCAATATGTTTTAAGTACCGCATAAGACAATCCTCTTGCGGAGCTGATGGCGCAGTCTCTGATTTTGGGAAGGTTTCCGGCAGTTTCAACCCTATGTAACAATATGGGGATGGCCTTTTGCGCGAGCGGTGAGGGCGCTTGTAAATGAACTTGGATTTGGAAATTTCTCTGAACTTTTTGTTGAACTGAATTTTGCTGAATTCAGTTTTTCGACCATTCTGCGTAACTGCAAGAAACTGACAGTAGCTTTGATAAACTTCGCGCGTGTCACAACAGCAGTCATTATGCTTCTGGCAGAGTTGGAAGAAGGCGTGAATACACGCGGTTTCAGTTAATGGGGAAGGTGCCCGCTGCACATCAAAGGGGGCAGAATCAGAGATTTTCTGGTCTTTGAGTGTCTTTAGTTTCAGGCCATAGGGAAGCAGTGTTTGGTATATCCATGCAGCATCTGTATAAGAAAACTCCAGTTGATCAGGAAACTCTGTTTCGGTGTGAGAGAAGTCGAGAACAGTTGCTTTCCTTTTTTTTCGCAAATTGTCAGCTTTGCTGCGATCATCTGTGACGCAAATGATACCAAGCCGATGGTAATAGTTCTGCGGAGGAGCAAAGTCAGAGTTAATAGAGATTCTGTTCCCTTTTATTATTTTACCGAGTTTAGAGCTGCTTTCTTTAGAGGGAGGGGTATCATTTACCAACACGAAACATCTGCCGGCGATTTGCGCTAAAAATAGAGACCGCAGGTGAGGTTGCTTTGTCAGACGATTGAGGGAGGGGAAGGGTGTGGGAGAATCAATCTGCACGGCAGTATCTCTGAGGACTTCAGAGAAAAATGTTTGCAGTTCATGTTTGTGAGATTTTGTGTGAATGACAAACATCTTTTTTCCATCTGTCATCATTGCTTCTGCTAAAAGAAGGGCGAACTGATCTAACAGGTTGGGATCGGTTCCGCATAGGCTGTTAAAAAAGGAATAAAGCGTTGAGGAACAGGCGGCGTCTGCCGAGTGGCGAATGGGGACCACTTTTGGCTGATAGCCCAATATTGCATCATAGGAGGGGAGAGTACAGAAACGGAAATAGTCTGTATCCGAGTCATACTGAATTGCATATTTGGCCCCTGACTGAAAATAAATTGTAGGCAAATCGTCAGATAGTTCCATTTTAACGGGTGTAGATACCTTGATTTGCTCGACATTTCCGGAGTTTTCTCTAAATGTCCGCGTGAGTTCACTAAGGTAGTTTTTGAGCAGCTTAGATGGAATATATTGACCAGAAGAATTTTGGCGGAATGTAAATTCACAGAGAGCCAATATAGAGGGGTGAAAGCGTGTAAGATTTTCGCTTGCGTGAGTGGGTTCGTTAATGAGTAAATTGCCATCAGACGAATAAAGCAAACTGTCTGCCTTGTTGAGTTTATTTGCCATCTGCGGTGAATATTTCTTTAACTCATTAAAAAGTCTGGATAGTCGATCATAGGGGTAATTCAAAATGAGTTCGGTGAGTTTTTGATATAAATGATCGACAGCAGGACCGGCGGTTGGAAAGGAGATTACCTGAAAGGGTTCAAAAAAAGCCTGAAGCAAGTATGGAAATCCATTACGGGTCAAACGAGTAGATGTTCGGTGTTGTCCGTAGGTATAGCGAACAGTTGTGCGAATATCATCATTTTTACCTCGATAGAAATAGAGAAATGGATCATAGAGTGGATAGGAAGGTGGAACCGCACTGCAAAGTAAAAGGTAGCTGTTCAATGCTTCACGATACTGCTGCCATAGATCTTGAGCAAGGGCTGTGTTTGTATAATGCTGACTGAGAGAATTCTGCTGTTCAGTAACATTCATAAGGCGTTGAAATAGTGTCAGATCAGATGCCATAAAATACGGCCTCCTTTTGTGTACCGTAAATATAAGTGTACCATAAAAAATCAGAAAGTAAATATAATGTTATAAATAAGAAATAGAAAAGCAATCAAATCAGAGGACAGCCCCATTTTGCTGAAAGAGCAGAAAACCCCCACTTGTGTGGATTGGTAAACTTTTACACCTCCTCGAACAGGTCGATAACGCACGCACACGATGCGGCGAATCGATAGTCGAGGGGGTGCCCCTTCAATGGAATCTCATGAAAAAATGGTTCTTGATCGTGAGCAGAGGATTGCGCTTTTGCTTTATGCCAATCAGAGACTATATGAGCAAGGTAGAATTGGCAAAGAAATTTACGAAGCCGCAAAAGCGAAAATACTATTAGTAAAGTGATAGACGACGTACTTATGAAAAATAACGAAAAATAAATACACGTAATGATTTATAAACAAATTAACAGTGTAGTAAAGAGAGGAAACGGGATGTCCGACAAATTCCTCTCTTGCTGTCAACAACGAGGAGGATAAGAAATGAATAAAGAAAAAGAGGACAGAAAAATCAGTGTAAGACTAAATGATGAAGCAAATAAGAAAGTGATTGATGCGGTTAATAAAGGTATCAGTAAAAGTGAATTTATAAACAATGCAATTATTGGATGCAATACAACCAATATAGGCGAGTTAAGAACAGCGATGACTCATATATGCAATATTCAAACAGAACTTGAACTGATTACCGATATGACTACCAAAAATGAGATTAGAAAGGAGCTTAATGGACTATGCCTTGCCTTAAAATCGTCCCTGAGTCCTATGTGAACTCTGATGCTCTTGATTGCCTGATACACAAGTACATTTATCCAAAATCCCATACGATCGGGGGCCTCTCTGTTGATCCTGCTCATGCAGCGGAGCAGATGAAACTGGTGAAGCAGTTGTGGTACAAGGAAAATGGTAGCCAGCTCCTGCATTTCATCCTTGCCTTCAGTCCTTGGGAATCCGAGCGGATCAAAAGTGCAGGTGAGTTGATGCCATTGGCTTACGATGTTTGCAGCTGCTTTGCTGATGATTACCAGATTGTCTTTGGTATTCATTGCGGAAGAACTGGACTTTGGCACATCCATTTTGTTGTTAATTCGGTCAGTTTTACAACTGGAGAACAACTTTTGCGGAAAAATTCTATATATTTAGCTTTGAAATACCATATTCAAAGCTGCCTGCCAGATGGTAGAAGCATCCCTATCTATTATAACTGAGTAGCACAGAATCTATCTGTATAATTTATAAAACACCTCATTTTTTTGATTTATAAGTTATATCTTATAAAAAGCTATAATTCGATTGAATTTTTATTTGTATTGTGCTAAAATTAAGACAATACAGAAGGGAGGTATACCCAATGATCAAACGAGAACTCTACATGAGCCGTATCCGACCATTTATTGGCGGTGAATTGATTAAGGTGATGACTGGTATCCGACGCAGCGGAAAATCCGTCATGCTGGATTTGATAAAAAAGGAATTGGTAGAGTCTGGAATTGATTCAGCGCAGTTTATTTCGATCAATTTTGAAGATATGCGCTATGCGTATCTGTGCAACGCTCAGGTGCTGCATGAGGAAATATTGCACCGTGCCGAAACAATTCAAGACAAAGTCTATTTGTTCTTTGATGAAATCCAAGAGGTTAAGGACTGGGAAAAGTGCATTAACTCTCTGCGCGTTGCGCTGGATTGTGACATCTATATCACAGGTTCCAATGCCAAACTGCTATCCGGTGAACTGGCAACCTACTTGGGCGGACGGTATGTAGAGTTTGTAATCTACCCGTTTTCCTTTGCTGAATTTCTGGAACTGTATCAACCAATCGCACCGCAGGCATCAATCCAACAGTGCTTTCAAAAGTACCTGCTTTCTGGAGGAATGCCATATCTCGCAAATCTCCGCTATGCAGAGGAACCGTCCCGTCAATATTTAACAGATGTGTTCAATTCCGTGCAGCTCAAGGATATTGTCCAGCGCAATAAGGTGCGAGATGTTGATTTGTTGGGGCGGATTTTGGCCTATGTGATGGCGAATGTGGGGACAACCTTTTCTGCTACATCGCTGTCCAAATTTTTCAAAAATGAGCAGCGTACCGTTGCTCCGGAAACGATCCTGAACTATATCAAATACTGCTGTGATGCGTTTCTATTCTATCAGGTAAAGCGACAGGACTTACAGGGCAAGCAGATACTCGCCTCTAATGAGAAGTATTATATTGCTGATCATGGCATCCGCGAAGCTGTTTTTGGCGGCAAAATGCGGGACATCAATCTCATTTTGGAAAATATCGTGTATCTGGAACTGCTGCGCCGGGGCTACACAGTAACGGTTGGAAAATATGGAGACAAAGAAGTTGATTTTGTTTGCGATAAACACGGCGAAAAGCTCTATGTGCAAGTGACCTATCTGCTGGTCTCAGAGGAAACAATCAATCGGGAGTTTGGCGTTTACGATAACATCAGAGATAACTACCCTAAATATGTTGTGTCTCTGGATGAGTTCGACATGAGCCGCAATGGGATTAAGCACCGGAATATTAGGGATTTTCTTCTGGCGGATAAATGGGAATAAAGAATGGACGCAGGGAACATCCCTGCGTCCATTTCATTAACTTTGCGGATTGATTTGCCGCAGAATGAAGTCCTGCACGGCAACCTTTGGAATTCGCCATACCCGGCCATTCCGGTATGCTTTGAGCTTACCTGTGCTCAGCAGTTCATACATGGCGTTGTAGCCGATTCTAAGGACTTCGCAAGCCTCATCTACGGTGAGAATCTCCTGGTACTCTTCCAGCATTTATTCTACCTCCTGACAGCAGCGGCCACCACTGTGGAGGGGACATAATGCCGGATCAGCTACGCAGACTTCACATAAGCATTTGTAAGGCACAGAATTGTTCCTCTGCCGAGTCGGATGCAGCGTACGGTCATACAAGTCCTGTTTTTCAATCTGCTGTATGATGGCAGTTTCCGAGCGTTGGAAGATCACAGCCATTTCTGTAATTCCTACATCATCGTCGAACATTTCGGATAGCTTTTCTTTATCCTCTTCGCTCCAGCATTCTCCGCGCCGTTCCAATGAAGCAGGGGAGTGGCGCATATTGATGACAGCTTCTCTGAACTCATCTTGATTCATCATAATAAGTCAACTCCTTTGTCATTCTTGATTTATTATGATGTTCGTTGATTAGCAGCTAAATAGACTCGTATGCCAAGGAGCGGATATTTTCAACGTAGGCAATATCTATAATCTTTTCCCAACTCTGATTGACAATAAAGTCCGGGTTCTCAGCTTTGGCTTTTAAGCCATCTAATAACTCCTGACTATGTTTTGCCTGAGTCTCCTGAACACTTGCATATTCCTCTAGGGCTGTGATCATCGCATCAACAGCTCGATTCGTTTCCACATGTACAGCCGCTTCTGTGCGTTTGACAGCTTCCTTTAATACTTGGTCGGCATAGGCACTGCAAGTTTTTTGCCGTTCAGAATCAACTTTAATTGCGAGCTTTTCCTTATATTCTTTATTGTCCAGAGAAATCTTAGAACCTATATACTGACGATACTCATTTTCTATGTTGGCAAATAGATCGTCCGGAGCATGATAGCCAACAGCAGATTGCTGCTCCTCCGGGATAAGGCTAATGAGTTCAAAATTGCAATCGTCAACACGTTTTTTAGCAATCTCAACGATCTCATGAATAAGCGGAGCTGCTTTATCCATGGCTGCATTACAGTTTTTTAAACATTCTGCTGCGGCGTCAAAGGTTTCCTGAAGGCTTGACGATGCCGAAAGGCCAGTTTTTCCATACTGCAAATCCCAACCAATATCTTGAAGTTTATCGCCTATCGGGCCGGGAATTTTTTCGCCAACCACTTCCAGTGCTTTTCCAGCTAATCTTTTTGCTCCAGATTTTATAGCTTTAAAGAGATTAAACATATTTTCACATCCATTCAATCTTTAACTGTGCTGGCGGACTGCTTCTGAAGAACTTCTGCCAGTTTCATACGCAAGGCTCCAATTTCACGCTGAGTTTCTTGCGCTTCACGTATAAAATCATTCAGACTATCAAGTTGCCGCTGATAATTTTCCGATTCATCGACGATTGTACAGAAATCCTTGCATTCCGCAGTGAAGGCTTCGGTTGCAGCACCGCGGATAAATTCCATGGTTTTGCGATACTTTTCTTTTGCAGATGCAATAATCTCTGTTTTACGACCTTTGAGGATCATTTTGTCCAAGCGCATAGACAAGGCATTGATACCGGCATACTCAATAATGTCCGGTTTCCGTTGGACAATATCGGCAGGATTTCTTATCCGCAGGCGATTAAGCGCACTAAAGAACTTCTCGTCATCTTCATCACTTAATCCGGTACTATTTTTCAGATAAGCATTTAACAGCATAGATGTTTCAGCACTTACGGGAATAAAATGGTCGATGGCAAACCCCATGCGGCCTGAATAGAATTCCTTAAAACGTTCCAGAAAATCTTTCTGTTTAGCATCGTATTCTTTGGCGGGCAACATATCTCGTTTTGTCGCAACAACAAGAATTTTATCTGCACGCTGTCCGTTGTTTGCGGTAATCTCACCTAAGAAACGAGCTTCATCCTGACTGCATAGATTTTCGCTGCTGATACAGACAAGAACCCAGTCTGCATTTTTAATATATTTTTTAGTGATTTTAGAGCGAAATGCAATGGGGTCGCGCAAGCCCGGAGTGTCAACCAGAATAACGTCATTTGGAAGCTGGCTATCCTGATAATCGCTTCTATGGTATCCAACCTCTAATTCGCGCACGAAAAAGTGTTCGGGTGTTTCAGAGCTTGTCCATTTCATAATTTTTTCGGGGAGTTCCCCAAAGGAGCATTCTTCGTAGTATACGGATTTGCCTAAATATTGATCTCGAATATTGTCTGCGCTCTTTGCTTCGTATTCTTGGCGGAAAGTCGAGTTCTTACCAACATCTAACCACAAGCGTTCCCATTGTTTCTCTGTATAAAATTCGACACGGATATAATTCTTGCTGGATGTTGTATGATATTTGACAAGGACGGAAGTTTCAGGGGTCGGGTCTACACTGGCCATTTTTGCTCCTAAAAGAGCATTGATCAAGCTGGATTTTCCAGCTTTGACATTTCCAACAATTGCAATTTCGATATGGGCGGTATGAAGATCAGATAAGAACTGGCGGCATTTTCGGTAAATGCGCTTATAAACAGTGCTGTCATCTTCTGTTTCCCGGTTATCAATATGTGTTTTAGCAATTGAGGCAATTTTTTGGATTTGATTGATGTAGTTCTGAAGCTCAGGGTATGTATCCTCTGATATAAGGCTTGAAGAATGTACTGCGTTACTCAAAACTTTGATTTCCTCCAAATATGAAGTTTCACGTTCAGGGTTTGTACCGAATTTTTGAAGATCGTAGGGAAATACAGCCGAAATGTTCCCACAGTGGTGACACACAATCTGTACCGGCGATATTATGGCACCACAGCTTTGACACCGCAGCATTGTTTTTTGCTCTATATTGGATAGGCGCTGATCAAGTCTGGTATTTTGAGCCTGCTGAATTTCCTTTGAAGTCTCAATACTTTGCCGAATGGTATCTTGTTCTTCGATCAGCTTTCCAACATAGCGTTCTGTTTCGTATTGCCGTTGGTTTACAACTGCTGCCTGTTTTAAATTGGCCTTTTGCGTTTGCCGTACTGTTTCCTGCAAATAATCCATACCGTGTCCCATTTTAGTAAAAATGGGCTTTGTGGCACAGAGGGCAGCAGTAGCAGAAGCTTCCTCGCGTTTTTGAGCATTCTTTTCGCTTATCATGACTGTTCCTCCAAAAAATAATAGGTTTCACCGTATAGCTTTTTTTCAAGTTCCTTTTCCAAAAACTCTGCTTTCATTTTGGCCTGAAAATCTGCGTTATGAATTAAGTTTTTGGCTAAATTGATATATCCACCAATATCCAGTTTTCCAATATCTTTTGTAGCCAGAACATACACGCCATTTGCCAGTTCAGATATTAGTGAAGAATAACAGACAATTTTTTCACTTCGCACATAGTAGGTGCTAATTGAGCCATCTACGGTATCATCATAGCAGAGAAGATGGAGCGCCTTAACAAGCTGGTCAATTGTAAGAGCCAAAATAAACTGGGTTCCGATATTTCCTAAGTTTCTAAGCGTTTTTTTAAAAAGGCGTTCTACTTCGGCACTGTTCCATCCTTTAACAAGAAGGTCTTGCGCTGTTGTAGGACTTAAAAATGGGATAGGGAGTCCGCCTTTGGTATACTTGTCGGATTGCAAGTGCATTCCTTGTTTTGCAGCAGAAACAAATAGACATTTGCTATCTTCGCTCCAGCATGAAACAGACTTTTGTATCATGTTTCCAACTGACGTGCGATATGTGATTTTTTGATTGAATGTATTTCCGATTTGCGCTACATGGTAAGTTTGAAAGTCACGAAATGTGATCATTCGAGCTGTGATATTCATAGGGCCAAAGAACCATCCCCAGACTGGATCATGCCCCCATGTTGCAGCGTGATGGTTTTTTCCGTAAATCTCTGTACCAGCTTCTTTAAAGCCTCTAATTGCAATTCGGGAACTTCCGTGCATGGCGTCATAGGGAACCGGAGCGACCAAAAGGTCTTGCCATGAGTAATTTCGGATATGAGAGGGGGCCATCAGTTCAGCAATTTCTGCTTGGGAAAAACCATCTTTTTCTAAATACTCGCGAATAGCGGCCTTTTCCAATACGCCGCCTTGCGCGCTTGTCATTCTTTGCTCTGGTGACAAGGGTTTATAATTAAAGTCTAACGAGGGAGCCAAAGCCCAACGAACGGTCTGGATAGCAGCAGCCCCAAACAGAAAGACAATATCTTTTCCTTTTAACTTGGTTGCACTTTCAAATTGTGTATTGATGTCATGGATAATGGTCGGCGCATAATGAATATCGGTAATTTTTTCCATACGGCGGGCATCATCCCGAATGATTGTTGCTACATTGGAAACCTTATTTTCAGCTTCTTGCACTTTTCGCGTTGCTGTGAGAACTTGCTCATTAGATGCTTGCATCCGATTTTGGAATGTGTCTTTACTAAGTTTCACATTTGTTGCCTCATTTCTTTGTGAATCTATCCAACTTTGCAGTTGCAGAGCAAATTTCTAACCTAACAGCAGCTTCTTGAAGGCAATCTTTAAAATAGGCTGATGGTCAGAAATGGCAGTTTTACGTCCTATTAGTTATCGCCCAGGAATACTATTTCTTCAGGGTTATTCAACGATGTTCTGTACCATTTTCCTTCGTCGCCATTTTCTTTGTAATACACCCATCCTGCAACACACCTAAAAGGCTTAACAGGGCTATCTACGACACAATTTGCAATGTTTGTTTCCTCATCTGCCGTATAATTCAATTTTTTGATATATCCATCCGCTGCTAAATACAAGAGGCAGCCGTAATATGGCTGAACTGTATAGTTTGCTTGGTTTGGATGATTTGCGGCGTATTCTCGACTGAAATGTGTCATGGAGCCGGACTGGACGTCAGCAAGGTCTACCATGCCAATCCGTGCACTGTCATAATCACCACATCTAAAATAAATCTTTTGATCTTCAACGTGATATATTTCAGTAATATCATCGTTGAACATAAAGAGCAAGTTTACCTGCTTCGAAGCATAATCATAGAAGTACAATTTGTGCTGTGGATAATCGTTAAGACTCATATATACACCGGATTTTGTTGCAAATACCGCTTGAAAGTACGTGGTACGTTTAGCAGCGGGCGCCGGAATTTTTATTATTTTTTTACTGTCAAGTGAATAAACACATGGTACGCCATCATTGAGAAATGCAATACGGTTTCCGCACATACTGACGCACGCTTGACGATATGTTACCGCGAACAATTTCTCTGGTGCTTGCAGAGTGGACAAGTCAAATAACCACATATCGCCTTCATCAATACTATTATCATTGTGTGCAAAGTAAATGATTGTATCGCCATCAAAAAGCGGCTCATCGTCACGGCTGATCTTCAAATCAACGTCAAGATGTGTTTTTTCACTCGTCCGTTTATCCAATAGGTACCAGCCAGAAAGAATTGGGGAAATATCTTGGCTGTCGCTGCCTCCACCAATGAGTCCGCGAAAAGCAGATGCAAACACCGAATTCATGGAAGGCTTTGCCAAACATAGAATGTAATTTGCAGTCTCGTAGATCCGAACACCTGTGAAGCGGTTGGAATGGTTGCTGTTGAATAACTCATCAATAATCTCCCCGCTTACGGAAGAACCGATAAAGGAAGTGCCGGGGACATTCTCTGCGAAAACGGGTACATCCTTTATATCCGCTGGCGCAACAGGCTCTGATTCTTCTTCCGGTACATAACCATATTTTTCAGCAACACCCTCTGGGCCAACAGCATTAAACAACCGGCTCACTTCATTTTCGATTACAGTCGCTTGCTTCTTATTTACGGAGAAGTAGTCAAACACCGCTTCCTGTTCATCGCTCAGTTCATCACTATCCTGTAAATAGAAGAACTCCAAAACTACGCGCAAAAAGGTTTTCTGAACGTCTATGGAGTCAATATTATCAATGGCTGACAGGTCTGCAAAGGTTTGCGGATTGGTAATTTCTAAATACTTTTGCACAGAACGGATATAGGCCCGCTGATTGTCTGTCAGCGCACTTTCCTCATTTTCTGCAAGCTGATACAAAACGGCCAGCAGCAGCCGCTTATCTGCGTCATCCAATTCTTTAAGATCCATCGGCGTGCTGAGTTGATAGAGTGCAGCTTTCTCCTGAGCATTCAAATACTTGTAAATTCCATTCAGTTCATCGCCTAATCCAGCCAATGCCTCTTTCAGTTCTTTGTTCCCGCTGCGAACTTCCTCGCGCATATATGCCAAGGCATCTTCTTGCTTTTTGCCGAACGCCTCGTATGCCTGCATCGCATCAACAAGGCCCTTTTTATACATTTTCTTTCTGCCGAACATACTTATCCCTCCATAAAATCATACGGTTTTCCAACAACCATGTTATAAATTTCATCCTTTAAGAAATCTCGTTTGACCTCTTGAATGAATTTGGCGTCTGATATGAAACGATGCAGGGCGACTAAAATCCCGCCGCCATCCAGCTTTTGCAAATCTTTTGTAATAGCAGTTACCACTACATTGCTGCCAACTGCAATAGCGTTGGAATAACTTAAAATTTTTCGCGTGCGGACTTCGTACATGGTTTCGCTGCCATCATGGGCCTCGTTATAAAACAGGTGATGAATGACTGCAATCAGCTGGTTTACAAGAGCCGCTACAACAGCTCCTCGCGTGACACTCCACATATCAATATGGCATTTTGTAAGCATCGTTCCGGCAAGGTTATTATTTACGGTAGCAATCACAGGGATTGGTAAGCCTTGCTTTGTGAAGTAATCCGAGCCAAAGTGAATTGCCTGCCGTGCAACTGAAGCTGCAAACAGCATCGGATCATCTTTCACATAGCCTGCCGCCCGGTTCAGCATCCCCATTGTTCCCAAAGGATAATGCCGTAAAATTACATTGTTGGAAATTTGATATGTTGTTACAAAATCGGTTTCTGTTAGTGAATTTGTCATAATGTTTGCTGGGCCAAATATCCAGCCAAGAATAGGATCATGTCCCAATGTGCGGTAACGATGATTTATTCCACTAAGCTTTTGCGAGTCACTATAATGAATAAAACTACTGTGATTCGTTGTATCGTAAGGTACAGGCTGAAACAGTACCTTTTTCCATTCTGGGGGAGCAATCACATCCGGCACAGCATCATACGCGTGCTTCATCAAAATTTCACCACGCACATTGGATTTTAGACTGCCCTTATCTTCAAGTCGAAACTTATCATTTGTCAGGAGATATTGCCTTGCACATTGCATCGCCGTGCAGAGAAACAGAAACTTAATATCCCAGTCTGTCAGCTTTGTCTTTTCCTTAAACTGTCGATCAATATTTTCTACAATAGCCGGAGCATTGCGTGAAACATCTGTTACACGCTTATACTCGTTTCCAACTTGATTGATGTGATTAACCACAGTATCACGCTTTTGTATAATGTTTTGAGTGGCTTCTACTTTTGCCATAGACTGTTTTCTCATTCGTTCAAGTTCCCGGCTCATAGAACCCCTCCTTAACATAATCGCCCTGACTTCTCAGCCACATTTCAACGCCCTTGCCGAACACCTCCGCTGAAATCGTCCAGCCATCTGCATCCTCACTGATGACCTTAGCGGTAGGGAGGCGGTCGAGTACCGCTTCCAGGGACGGGCCGGTGTAGCGGAACTTAATCCGTTCCAGCTTGCCGCCGTACATGAACTGTACCCGTTTACGGAACTCGCCCTCCTCAAACCGTCCGGCATAAGGGACATGAAAATGCTCGTCCAAGACCTTAAAACTGCGGATGCGGTCGATCCGATAAATCGTAGGAAAAAGGTCATCCGGATTTTCAAAATTATCTTTGTTTTCAAGGAAAGCAGTCAGATAGAAGTAATACTCAGAAAACATGATTCCGACCGGCTGCACTTTCCGAGTCACAAGTTTCGGTGCTTTCATGCGCTCATACTCAATCTCCATGACCCGCTGTTCTTTCACAGCCTGTCCGATCTCCCATAAACCGTTCAAAATACTTTTGCCGTGATGTGGTTCAATATAGTGCAGCTTTTCATTACCTATCAGTAGCTTTACTGCTTGGCGCTGCTCCGGGGGAACGGCACAGTCCACCAGCTTGTCCAGAATCGGCAGCATTTCATCCCGCCGCATGGAGCGGCTTTCCAACAGAATTTTGCAGACAGCCAAAATCTCGCTGTTCGTCAGGCCGGATGGAACGCTGCTCACCATTCGATAGCCGCCGTGTCTACGGTCATAGATAATCTCCTGCGACAACCCTTTTTCCATCAGGAAGCACCGCAGTGACTCCATATCCCGTTGGATACTCCGTGTTGTGACGCCGTACTCGCTGGCAAGGTTTTGCTTGTTCAGCGTCTGTCCGGATATGAACCTCGCATAGAGGTCTAATAAGCGGGCCGACTTTGCCTCGGCAGACTGCTGTTCCAAGGTCATTCACCCTCCCTATTGCACTTTTACTTAGTTTTTTATATCTGTTAAATATAATAATGTGATTGTAAAATCATGTCAACTGCTGTCGCCATCGATTACCATATTACCGAGGTGACGGTATGAATAGCAAATTCGAGATGGAATATCTGCAAGTGGGTCTTAAAATTGCATATTATCGAAAACTGCGTGGTTTGACACAGGAAGAACTTGCAGAGCGGATCGACCGTACCCCGGCATTTATCGGCCATGTAGAAGCGCCCAACATCAAGAAAGCTGTTTCCCTGGATACGCTCTTTGCGATTTCGTCCGTACTGGATGTTCCTGCCTATAAGTTTCTCATGTTTGATGATTGATCCTCCGCTCCGGCACCCATGCGAAGATACAGCGTCCACAATCGCCTTTTCGGGAGCGGCCCGGGCGGAGAATTTACCCGGTATTTTTCCCCGCGCAATCGCGCGTAGGCATGGGGCCGAAGTTTCTTGGAGGTTAGCTTCAGTATAGCAAGTCATGTGGACACTCAATGTCACTTTGCAAAAAAACTCGGAATTTTTAGAAAATCGTGTCGAAATTTGAACAAGATCGCCAGAAAGGACTTGATGGAAATGCCATCAAGTCCTTTTTATCAGCCAAAACCGTAAAAGTGCCGGATTTCAATTAGATACTATCATAACGGCACCGGAGACGCTTCGGCGATCTTGCGTATCATAGGGCAGCGGATCGCAGGGCATTTCCGGTGAAATTTTGAGAAAGAAGGTACTTAAAAATGGCAGCCAATGTCGAGACGATGATGTATGTGCGGGAGAAACCGTGGCACGGTCTGGGAGTGGAGGTATCCGAAGCGCCTAACAGCGAGGACGCTTTGCGTTTTGCGGGATTGGATTGGAATGTCCGTCAGGAAAACGTGTTCAATTCCAGAGGCGGCGTCATCAAAGGCTTCAAGGCCAATGTGCGGGACAGTGATGACAGCGTGCTGGGTGTAGTGGGAGATCGTTACAAGGTGGTGCAGAACCGAGACGCTTTCAAGTTTACGGACGAACTGATCGGTACAGATGTCCGCTACGAAACCGCCGGCTCTCTCCGGGAGGGCAAGCAGATCTGGCTTCTGGCGAAGCTGCCGGAACAGATGATCGCCGGTGACGCCGTAGAACCTTATCTCTGCTTTACCAACGCCCATGATGGCAGCAGCGGCGTCCGGGTCTGCATGACACCGGTGCGGGTGGTCTGCAACAATACTCTGAACGTGGCGCTGGCAACCGCCAAGCGCACCTGGTCCATGCGGCATACGGAAAATGTGCATGAGCGGCTGAACGAGGCACGGGACTGCCTGTTCCGCGCAGAGGATTATATGGACGGGCTGGCGCAGTATGCGGATATGGCAGCTAACAAAACAATTCAGGATGATGAGATCCGAGAAATCCTGAATGAACTCTTTCCTGTTACGGACAAAACCTCCGAGCGGGAAAAGACTACCATCGACAAAATCAAGGACGAGTTTATGATCTGTTACTTTGCCCCGGACATCAGGAGGTTCCGGGGGACTGCTTGGGGCGCGATCAACGCTATCAGCGATCTTGTGACACACAGTATGCCCCACCGGAACACGAAAACCTATCAGGAAAATACTTGGAACAAGGTAATGAGCGGCCATGTCCTGTTGGACAGAATGGCCGCTCTTTGCATGAAATAAAGGAGGGGCCGCACTATGCGAGGAATCCAGAGAGTATCTACCAAAGGCATGAGCCGGGAAGAATGGCTCATGCGGCGC
>ULVL01032685.1_pt1 | contig 16547 bp, 4 predicted proteins | sample 1959381 | NCBI WGS metagenome assembly ULVL01 (sample SAMEA4835785, study PRJEB28245) | human gut metagenome | biome: gut microbiome; material: fecal sample | place: Denmark | collected 2008
TGTTTTTTTATGAACTGGTTTACTTTCAGTTTTTTTAGTTTTTTCTGTAACATCTTCATCATCTATTTCTTCTGATTTAACTTCAACTGCTTTTGTTTTCTTTTTTTGTTCTCCAAGGAATTTTATTTCCATTGCCAATTCAAATACTTCTTGTAAGAATAATAGTAATGATACAACTACTACACAGAATAAGTATCCCCATTTAGATTCTAATAGGTTTAATACATATCCCCATCCCTGAATAACAACTGTGTCACTAACTTTTCCTATAAAATATTCATTAGCGTAACTTTCGTCTTCATCAAAGATGTATGTTATGTGTCTGCCTTGTTGTGTTTTAGCTTTTAATGTAGTATCAATAACTTCATATTCTTGGCTATTGATTACTTTATACATAAAAAGTTCATCTCCAATTTGTACATTTTTGTCACTTGTACTTTTTATTAATAGTATAGAACCTTGTTTAAATTTTGGTTCTAAAGAATCATCTTTAACTATATACACTGTATATCCACCCAATTGACTATTATTGTAGTCATTGTATGATAATAACAATACTGTTACTGTTATTGCTATTATTGCATATATTACAAATAATATAGTTCCTAATGCTTTTTTCATATCATTTCTCCCTTTCGTTTGTCATATGCTTTATATTATTGTTTTCCATCTTGTTGTGAATCTTGTGATTCGCTTATAGCATCTAATTTTACTCTTTTTGTAGCTCTCATATCTCCTCTATAAATTACACTTATTTCACATTCTTCTCCAACATCCAAATCAGTATTTGTACCAGTTCTTAATTGGCCTAATACATTGTCATCACCATCTATCAAAATTGCATTAAATTCTTCATCTGGGACTTTTGCAGATGTATTGTTTATTACCCTCATTGTTATCATTGTTTGGTCATTATCTGCTAGATATTCCATAGAAATGTTTTGAGCTTCTAGCCCTGCCTCAGTAGTTGTTTCTGGTAATTCTGTCACTTGTTCTTGTGCCACTTCATCTGATGGCTTATTATTTTTCTTATTTTTAGTTACATTTACTATTATGATAATTGCAATTATTAGAACTACAACTGCTACCATAAAAGTAATCAACATCTTTTTACCTTTTCTTACCTTTTTCATATTTTTCCTCCTTTTTCTCTAATATATTTTATACCATAACTTTTTTCAAAAGTCTATATATTTTTTCAATAAATTTTTGGTATATTTGTCATTTATTGCTGGTTGTTAGTTACCCTGATAACACATGCTGTATCACCAGAAGGATATGTATAGTTTTTAGACATATTAACCTTATAAAATTTAATATTATGTGTTGATTCTTTGTCAATATTAAATGTGAATTTTTTTACAAATCCTTTAGAATCTGTAACTTCACTACCTTCAATTTTATTCACATATGCTTCGTCAGCTAAATCAACTCTAACAACATTTGGATCAAATTCGAGAGTTACAGGCATACCTGTTTCTTTAGCATTAACCAATTTTAAAATTGCATAATTTCTGTTAGTAACATCATCAATTGAATAACTATTAAGTACTACTTGTTTAACTCTTAAGCTAACTTCACAAGAAATTTCTTTTTTATATGGTTCAGTAGTATTTGCCTTAATTTTAATGGTAATAACATCATTTTCAGCAATCTGTGTTTTTGGAGTTACTACAATCATCAATCTACTAACATTGTCAGGCTTTCCATCTTTTTTTGCATATATAATTCCTGTCGTATTAGTAGGACCATCTGCACTATTAATACCGTAAAGTTACCTTATCAGTATCAGGAGTCTCACAAGATACAGAATAATTCAGATCATAATCCAATCTTAGTAATGTATTAGCATAACTATATAAATCAAAATTCAATTCATATGCGTCAACTCCACCCCAGTTGTCATATTGATATGTTGCATTATCTAAAGTAAGTAAATCACTCGTAAAGTAAAAGGCCTTTGAAGTAAAATATGCCTCTCTAACTCCATTGTACACATATCTTCCGAAAACAGCACATGATATTGCTAAAACTATAAGAAATATCACTATACCTATTTTTATCTTATTAAATTTTTTAACTTTCTTTTGTCTTTTCATACTACCCTTTCCAGACTCTTTTGCACACGTGAGATCGCTTTTTTTACGTGCACTTTGCACACGTGAGATCGCTTTTTTTCCGTGCAATGCACGGAAAAAAAGCGAAATGAAATGTGCAGTAGTCTATTCTACTATAAATGATTTTCTAATTTCTTGTATTAGAGTATTATTGTAGTACGCTTTGAATACTAATTTATATTCTCCTGTACCAATGCCTTCTTTTATTAGCTTTTTAAATTCTACATTTTCAACATACTCATTATCAGTAGATGTTGGATGTTCCTTTTTCTCCATAACTATGTATTCTTTGCCACCACTTGCTGTTACCAAGTTTTGACCTATACATTGTTCTGGTGTTTTTAATTCAGTACCATCTAAGCTCTTTAAGTAATCTTTTAGATCTACTTTTGTATAGCTTATTCCATTATATGTCTTTGTTCCATCTTCAGCTGTTGTATAAGTATCATTACGTTTATATAACTCAACTCTGATATTTGTATCATTTGTTGGTGAGCCAACTTTAACTGTTAAGTCAAGTCCATCTCCTCCATCAAGGTTTAAACCAGTTTCTTTATTAACAATTCTGCTTCCATCAGCGGTCTCTATACCTGCAAGTCCTAATAATTTGTTAATAAATGTTATATAAATTTCTTGAGACGCTACTTCTTCTCCCCCATAGTGAATTCCGTCATCTGATGCAAAGAAATATATTTTAGCTATATATTGACCAGCAGATACACTGCTTTGTGTCATTGCTAATTCATAAGAATTGCTTAATTCTGCTAGATTGTCTGAAAGTGGAACTCTGATTACTCCGTCCGCACCTGCTGGATAAACTGTTGAATCAGTTTTATCTGTAAGTTTGAAGTTTTGTAATTCTGGTGCTTTTATTCTTTCACCATGTTCATCTACTATTTCAATTGCCATACCTAATTTTTTGTCATAATATTTTGTATCCATAATAGTCTTGCCATCAGCTACTTTTTGTTCTAGTAATGAAGCATCAAATTTGAATGGTATTGATAAGTTCTCAAATACTGTGTATGAAGTTGTGCCATTGTCTGTAACAACTGTTTCAGTTAAGTTTGCCTTATCTGTATACATATTGTATTTCAAATTCTTTTGTCCATTACCGTATTTCTTTGAGCCTGATGAACTTCTTAATTCTAAATATGTCTCTTGTGCTATTTTATTTGCATTAATGTTAGAATCAATAAAGTTAAATGAAACATCATATTTTTCTAATGCATATCCGCCATTTGAACCAGAATGATAATATTGGCTATTATTATTTGCATATTTAGCTGTTTTACTTGTTGTTCCTCCCATATCTATGAATTTAGATAATTTGTACAAATATCTTGTGCTTCCAGAAGAATTATCTGTTGCATCATAATCAGTATCACTTGCAACTTGATAATAGTAAACTTTATTTACATTATCACCTTGACCATAATCCCTTAAAGTAACTTTTGTTCCTTTAGGTAATGGTGTTGAAGTAGATAATACTCTGTAATCATCTGTTGCATAGATATCAGATTGTGCTCCAAGACCAACTTCGTATAATACATAACTTATATCTACTGAACTATCTGTTGTGTAGTTTAATTCCGTATCGATACTATTTGTAAATCTTGGTACATAGTTTTTACTTTCTTCCTCATATAGAGATTGAATGTTAACTGCTATAACAACTTTAAATGTATTTCCAACACTTGGATCATCTGCTGACCTAGATTTTCCTGTAAATACAATATTTACAAATCCTAAATCTTTAGTTTCTGAAACATTTACTGAGTTAAATAACTTGAATGTTATTGTTCCAGGATTTCCAGAATTGTCCATCCTATAGATATTTGTTCCACCAAATGAACCGTCTGAATCTGTATAAAGTTCTGTTATACCGCCTTTAGTCCATCCAGAATGTGTTGTTTCCATTGTCATACCAAATGTGTTGTTAGCATTTTCGCTATATGTTGGTACAGTATATCTATCAATTAAATTGATATCTGTATTTAATGCATTTGAACTTACTCTATTTAATGTTAATGATGTACCACTATATGTTGGACTATTAATAACCTTGCTTAAGTCTAATTGTAAGTCTGCCATTGAATATGTTGAATATGTTGAAGCTATTAATGAAGTTGCATAATTTACAACATCTGCTCCTATAATCCAATCATAATATGTGCCATAATCTGTAACATCTATAACTTGTGGTTTTGCTATTCCTGTATCATCTGCGATATTTGAATAGAATCCATCAACTGTGATGTTATGTCTAGATTTATGTCTACCTTCAACATAAGTTCCATTTGCAAACATCTTTGTTGAAGCTGTTCCATTATAATCTGGTGCATATATGTCATATTCTTTTGCACCTGTTGTTCTGCTTGTTCTGTACATTCCAAAGAATGCCATACCTTTTACATCACCCCAGATATCTTCATTTGACCTATCTTCTAAGTTTCCTTCTTGTTTTGCAAAGATTAAGTTTACACCTTCAAGTGTATACAATCTGTTATCAACATTTCTTGTAACTGTTCCATTTTCAATACTTACAGTTTCTTTTATAGTTGTACCATATTCGTTTGTTACCAAACTTTCGAATCCTCCAACCATGTTAAATGCTCTTTGTGTATATAATGTTGAATTATCAAGTAAAGTCAATCCATTTGTAACTCTATTTAAAGTATAACTTGCTCGTTTATAGTAATTATTTGCATCTTGAGCTCCTGTCAATTCTAAGTATGAGTTCTGTACTGAAACTTTTCCTGTTCTTTGTATAGAAATCATCTTATGAGCATTTGCTGAAGTTCCAAGGTCTTTAATCTTAACTGTTGATTTGTCTGCTCCTTTTTTGTCTGTTGTCTCATATGTTGAGCCTTTTCCAGCACCGAAAATATTGTTTGCAAATGTTATTGGTGAAGCTGTGCTACCATCCATAGTCACATGTGTTGCACCATAAACACTTACTGTATCAAAATTATCATTTGCTGTACTTCCTGCACCATATATATTTCCTTTAATATTGATGTTTCCAGCTACTAGTGTATCATCTGTAACAGTATCTTTACCAATATTAATATTTGTTGTTCCATAAACAGTTGAATCTTCTGAACCACCATTTATGTCATTTTCGATTGTTCCTCCTGTAATATTAATTGTTGTTGAACCTGTATTTCCAGATTTACCAATTGCTGATTTATATCCACCACCATAAAGTTTACCAGTTATTGTTGAAGCTCCTGTTATATTTATAGTTGCATTTTTTGTTGTACCTTTCTCTTTATTTCCACCATAGATGTTATTTGCTGTTTTTCCAGCAATATTAACAGTTGCATTATCAGTGTCTCCACCATTGCCTGTTCCACCTTGGTTTCCACCATAGATATTAGTTACTGTTGCACCATTTTGTGTTACTTTAGCATTTGTTACACCTACATCATAACCTCCACCAAATACATCAGTTACTTTACCAGTATTTAATACAACATTTGTATTTGTTGTTATACCAGCATTCTTAGAGCCACCATGTATTTCATCAATTGTAATACCATCTAATGTTACATTTGCAGTTTCGACTGCGGCTGAATTACCACCACCGTAAACATTTAAAAGTTTACCTGATTTTAATTCAACATTTGATGTTTCAACAGTTCCATTTGTATTAGAACCACCAAATAAGCTTGTTACATTTGCAGTACCTTCTAATGTTACATTTGCAGTTGTAGTTGTACCACCATAACCACCACCGTAGACATCTGTTACTGTTCCTGATTGTAAGAATATATTTGCTGTTGTTACAATTCCATCAGTCTTAGAACCACCATATATTGTATTAGCTGTAATACCTTTTAAGTAGATATTAACTTCATTTGTTATTCCTGCCTCATCTGAACCACCATATATTGTAGCCAATTTTGCACTCTTAACTAATTGAATTTCTACTGTACCTACTCTTTCATATTTACCACTACCATATACAGTACCCTTAATTGTTGGAGTTGTATTTACATCTTTGCTTCCAATTACTATATTTACATTTTGACTTACAGTGTCATTATTTTGTTGACCACTTGTTGTTAAGATATTTCCACCATATACATTTTGTACTGTTCCTCCTAAGATATTAATATTTGATTGAGTTCTTACTTGGTTTTGATATGCTCCGCCATAAATATTTCCTGTTACTTGACCATTGTTTATATTTATATTAGCTGAATCTGAAACTCCACCGTTTTGACCTCCACCATATATATCACCTTTAATTGTTCCAGTATTTAATGTTATGTTTGTATTTCCATTTATTGCTCCTGTATTGACATTTATTGATGTTCCATTTATTACACCTTTGCTTCCTCCATAAATGTTTCCATTTACTGTGATTCCGCTATTTACAATAATATTAGTATTACCTGAAACTTGTCCTTGAGCTTCTGTATCAGTATTTGAACCTCCGAAAACATTTCCTGTTATAGCAATACGTCCAGAAAGTGTAATTGTTGAACTTCCAATTGAAAAGTTTTTATTACCATTTCCAAATATATCACCTGTAATTTGTCCACCGTAGAAATTTAGCTCATTTGCGATTGGTTCACTTCCTGTTGGGTCTTTTTTAACTTTAGCTCTTGAACCTCCATAAACATTTCCTGTAACCTCTCCACCATACATATAGAATCCATTTATTCCATCATTAAATCCATCTATTGTTCTTAAGTATATACTTGCATTTTCAGAAGATTTATTAAATTTGTTTTCTCCTGTGAATTTAGCACTATAAATTTTTGTAATAGAATATTTCATACTATATGCTGTTGTTGTACTTTGTGAACCATTAGTATTATATGGATAGCATCCATCTTCACTTTCACCCATTGCTAAGTAACCTGTAATTGTTAATTTTTCATTTCTTGAAACAGCTGATTCTTTCATAGTTCCAATCATAACTTGATGTGAAACATATTTGCTCTTTGTAGTTTGTGTCTCTAAACTGCTTCCTGCAATGATATTATTGTATTTACCAGCTTCTACTATAACAGTGTGAATTCCTATTGTTCCTAGTTTTGCCTCTGTTTTGTAATTTCCACCAACTACGGCACCAAAAGTATATTTACCATCTGGTGTTGAAATACCTCTACCAAGAGTTACATCACCATAATTTGTAATTAATACATTTGAATAATCGCCTTTAGATAAGTAGTCACTACCATCGCTAACCTTTGTAGAAGATGAATATAGTTTAATATTATCAAATGCTACATCTCCCTCAATGTTCATGTTAGAAGAAACTTTTAATTCAGCACCTTTTGTTCTGTAATCTACTCCTGCATATAAACTTGTAATTGTTGCATTTCCTGTTAATTTATCACTACTATTCCATTCAACTGCATCCATAATTACAATTATATTTTCAGAAGATTTTCCAGAAGAATTTAATTTGCCATATGCTGTTTGTAAATCTTTAACTGGTTTTTCTGGTGATAAACCATCATTTGAATTATTACCAGATTTTGATACAAAGATTACAGTTGCTTTTTGCCAAATTGCATTTAAGTGTGTTACTGTATTTGGAATATCATCATATAAGCTATAAATCTTAGCATCATCTGCTGAGAATCCTTTATTATTTGCTACTGCCCAACCTTTAAAGCTATATCCGAATGGTTCTGCAAATTGTGCATTTTTACCATCATCGTAAATTTCGCCAATTGAACTTGCTCTATATGTTGTAGATTCTGCATTTGTGCCACTTTCATTTACACTCATTAATTCATGTACATAAGATTGATGAGTTTCTTTGAAATCTGGACTTGCATGATATGTTATCATTGTATAATTATCTGTATTACTACTTATTGCAGATTTAGAGAAGCTTATTGTTGTTGTATTACTCTTATTATCAAATTCATCAACTAAAGTTTCTTTTTCTATTACTAATGAATAATTTCCAATTTCTTTTAATCCAGTAATATCAATTTTATATGATTTTGAAATTTCGTTAGCATCTTCTCCGAGAGATGTAACCTTTGCTGTTGCTCCGGCTACATCTTTTCCATCTTTGAAGATTTTTACATTAGCATCAGTCAAGTTACTTTGGTCTAAAACTAAAAATGTATCTTGACCTTTAACATTAAAGCTAATTGTTCCATCATTTTCGAATTTTGAAGTATCTGTACTCATATATTTCCATACTGGTTTTTTATTGTCTAAGTCTACAATTATGTCTGTTGCCTCATTTGTAAGACCTCCTGTATCTGCAATTTTTCCAGCAGGTATACTAATCTTTAATTTCTTAAATTCTTCTTCAAATTCACTTATTTTTATAACAAAATTATAACCATATTTCGTTTTTACAGGTGTTATTGATATTGGTAAATCAGTCCTTTGAACATATTCGCCATTTCTATTCAATTCATATATTGTAATATCTTCTGCTGTCAATTTTGTATTGAAATCGTAGAATCTATCAGTGCCTGCAATAGTTACTGTAGCATATCTTTGTGCATAGCTTATATCTTTGTCTACATAGAATAATTTTGGTTTGATAAAGTCAACTTTAATAAAGTTATTGGCATCATCGCCATTGTCATTATCGACTATTATTTTTGTTTCAATGTTCTCGTTTCCAGATGTATCTTTTACTTTTCCAGCAGCTATTACAAATTCTATCTTACCACTATGTCTTCTAAAGATTTCATTCTCTAAGTTCTTATCTAATTCGAAGTTTGATAATGTTAATGTATATCTTACTCCATTTCCTGAACCATCTGTGATATCTGCTTTTGTAAGATTCTTGGTTATGTAATCAGTTACATCCATATCATCAACAAGTATTTGTTTTATATCATCTGCTGTTAATATATTGCTTTCTAAGAAGTTTGTATCAACTGCATCAAATGTTATCCTTACTTGTTTATTTGTTGAATCAATTAGTGGATTTACTCCTTCTTTATATTTATACTTAATTGTTGGTTTTATAAAGTCTACTATGCTATTTCTGAATGCTGTATATTTTGGAGAGTTTTCATTGTCTCCGATATCTTTTTCAACCCAATTTTTATTTCCTACTGAAATTTCTGTTTGTTTGTTTCCATTTCCAGATGTATCCCTAATTGAATTTTCTGCAATCCTGATTTTTACTGCTCCATCATATGTTCCGAAATTTCCTAATGTTAAATTATATCCTGTATCAGCTCCATCAAGTTCAGCAGTATTTGTTATTTTTGTTAATTTCTTTGTAATTGTTGTTATTGGAACATTTGGATTTTTGCTATTTGCTACAAATACATCAATGTTATTTTCTGTTAATGTATCTTTTAAGTAGTAAATATCACGTCCTAGTATTTTAACTGTTACTGTTCCTGTTTCGCCATCTCTATCTCTTGTTATACTACTTGTTGAGTATTCCCAAACAGGTCTTGTAAAGTCTACTATACTGTTCCTAAATGCTGTGTATTCACCTTTTGTATCTCCCGCTTCTGTCCATGTTGCATTTCCTACTAATAATTCAGTTTCTCTATTTGTATTTCCAGATTTATCTATTATTACTCCTTCTGGTATTATAATACTTGTTACACCTTCATTTTCACCAAAGTTTCCTAAAGTGATTTGATATGTAATTTCTGTTTGTTGTTGACTTATTTGAGAAACTTGTTTTGTTATTGTGTCTGGGTATACTGTTTCTCCACTTGGTTTTACAACTTTAACCCTAATCTTAGCAACATTTGCTGCATCTTGTAATGTTCCTTTTGATAAATATTTATCTGTTGCTTTTATTCTTACTGATACGGTTCCAGTTTCATTTGTAATATCTCTGTTGATTCCATTGCTTGAATTTAACTTACTTAAGTTGTCTGCCGTTTTTTCAATTAATGGATCAATTACATCGACTATTACTGGATTTCTTTCATCATCACCATCATCATAATCTAATGTAAGTGTTGTTGCACCATTTTTGTTTCCAGATGTATCATCAACTTTGTCTGCTGCAAATACAAATGTTACAGCACCACTGTAATCTTTATATTTTTCTGATTCGTTATATATTAATTCAAAGTTTGATATCACAAATGTGTATTCTTTTCCTGTTCCATCTTGAAGGTCTTTTGAAGTTACTGTTGTGTGTAACTGGTCTGTTAAGTCTGTTCCTGCAACTTTTATTCTGATGTTGTTTGCATTTAATGTTCCATCTTTATTCATTATTGAGTCTTCTCTTATATGTTTATCTGTTACATCAAATTTAACTGTTAATGTTTTAGCTTTATAGTCAATTTCAGGGTTTGCACTTCCTGTAACTTTTGAATATTTATAGCTAATTAATGGTTTGATAAAGTCTACTATACTGTCTCTAAATGCTGGATATTTTTGATTTGTTGAACTGTCTCCTTTTTCTACCCATTCTTTATTTCCTACAAGAATTGTAGTTTCTAAGTTAACATTTCCTGAATTATCTACTATTGTTCCTGCATCTATTACTATTTTTGTAACACCATTTATTTTGCCGAAATTTCCTAAAGTTAATTTATATCCTATAAGTTTTACATTATTTACATCTGGAAGTCCTTGTTTTGTTGCTAGTTGTTTTAATGTTGCTGTATCTGTAATTGGTACTAAGTCTTTTGTAATTGATGATTCTAATTTATCATCTACATATACTTTAATTTTATCCTTTGTTAGTGAATTAGATTTATAGTATTTATCACTACCGATTATTGTTAATTCAACTGTATCTGCTGTTTTTCCATCTCTTATTCTGTTTATGCTACTTGTTCCATATGTCCATACTGGATTTACAACATCGACTACTTCTGGTTTATCATGGTCTTCGTGATTTCCTGGGTCATCTATACCTATTGTAATTGTTTTTGCCAAACTCAAGTTACCACTCTTGTCCACGATTCCTTTTTTTATTGTTCCATCTGTATTTAATTCACCAGCAGGGAAGGTTATTGTCATAGGACCACTATAACCTTCACCATTTTTGGTTTCTAGTCCATTTACTATAAGTTCATATCTTTCACCGATTTTTACTTGTTTTCCATTTACTGTTGTGTAAATATCTCCATTTGCTCTATATATTATATTTCCTTCTGTAACATCTGCTGCAATTTGCTTTTTCTTAAATGTTCTTGTTACTTTAGTCCAATCAGGTTCTTTTCCATCAACTTTTATTGTCATTGTTGTTAAATCTATTTTTGAACTTTGGAAATATTTATCTGTTATATCAAATACTACTGTTACATTTTTCTTTCCTTGGTCTATTATAGTATTTGCCGCTTCATATGTAAATTCTGGTCTTATATAGTCTGTAAACATTGTTGTTGTGCTTGTTTTATTGTTTGTACTTTCTGTTCCAGTTCCTTTTAATATAATATCTTCCATTGTTCCAGATGTGTCTATTGCTTGTAAGTTTTGGTTTTGATATGTTGTGTCTTTTAATGTCTTTTTTGCAATTTTTAATGAAACGTTACCACTCCATTCTTTGTAGTTCTTTCCTTTTTGTCTTAATGCCTCTTCAAAGTTTGATAGTGTTAGTACTTGTACTACGTCTTTTGCCCCTGTTGTTTCATTTGTTGCTTCTGTTGCAGTTGCAACTTGTTTTGTTATACTTGTTGCTTCTTCTCCATCTATGTATACTTTTATTTGGTCATTTATTTTTTCATTACTTAATGAACTTTCTACATTGCTTGTAAAGTCTTTTCCTGCATCAGGATTTGTCATTCCTCTTAATGTTATGTTTATCTTGCTATTTGCTAAGTCATTATTATCTATTGTTATTTGTGATGCTTGTTTTATCCATTCTGTTCTGTATTTTGGATTTATTGTTCCTATTGTATAATTTATTGCTGATGTTGTTGCATCTGTATTTAACTTGAAGTTGTTTTTGTCTTGGAAGATTGATTCTGGGGCGTGGATTACACAGCCTGATTTTCCTGTTAAATCAAATATTTTATAATTTGCAGAATGTGTATTTCCAATGTTTTCTTCTGGTATGCCTCCAGTAATAGTTGCATTTGGTATATTTGTAAATGCTGGTCCTAAATCTAGTTCTGTCATTTGATAACCACCTGTTTTTCTAAACATTATAGCCATATCTTCTACGTTTGTTGTATAGAATAAATCACCTAAATCTAATTTGGTCATTTGCCTATTTCCTGTTCTATTAAACATTCCCAGCATACTTTTTACTTTACTTGTATTAAATTTATTTCCCAAATTTAAAGTTGTCATCGCTTCTCTACCACAATCACTGAACATCCAAGTCATATTCTCTACATTACTCGTATCAAATTTGTCTCCTAAATCCAAACTTGTCATTGCCATCGAACCAGTCGCTCCAAACATAGATGCCATCGTAGTTACTTTGCTTGTATCAAATTTAGTTCCTAAATTTAATTGAGTCATTGCATTTCCTCCGCAGTATATAAACATTTCATTCATATTTGTTACATTACTTGTATCAAATTTATCACCTAAGTTTAAACTTGTCATTTGATAACATCCTGTTCCATAAAACATACTACTCATATCAGTTACATTGCTTGTGTCAAATTTGTCTCCCAAGTCTAACTGTTCCATTGTATGATATCCTGTACCAATAAACATTTCATGCATATCTGTAACTTTGCTTGTATTAAACTTACTTCCTAAATTAAATGTAAGCATTTTTTTACTTCCTGTATATCTAAACATAGCTGTCATATTTGTTACATTACTTGTATCAAAATTATCTCCTAAGTCTAATTTAGTCATAGCATTATGTCCAGTTTGTCTGAACATGTAAGTCATATTGGTTACACTGCTAACATTTAGTAATCCAATATTTGAAATTGTTTCAGTTGCGGTAAATTTGTCTTCTTCTGAATATCCTATATATGCAAATAAAAGGCTTGAATCATAATTTCCAAATATCTCATCATCACTACCAATATAAACTTTTAAAGTTCCTTTTGCATTAGTTGTATACCAAGCTAGTATTGATTTATCCTGTTGTGCTGAAACATCCCATGCAGTTGTATCAACATAAGCTTTAGCCGACTTGTCATAAACTGATGATGGTATATTATCCATAAATGTTACATTTTCAATGTTCTGTCTTTCTATCTTGCTAACATTAGTATTTTCACTATTTTTGCTTCCTAAAAATCCACTATTTGCCGCCGGTTCTGAACTTGTATTTACCAATGTATTATATAGTAATAAATCTGTTGCTTTGTTTGTGTTGTTTGATGTATCTGTAATTGCATTTGGTTGAATTTGAATTTTTATCTGTTTAGCATTTTTAGTAAGTCCTGAACCACTAATTGTAATCGTATATTGGTCACCTATTCTTGTCATCTTATCTGAACCATATGCTGGTGAACTTGTTCCAACAGTTTTAGTAATACCTGTTGTAACTTCTTTTCCATCTACAAAAACTTTTATTAAGTCTGCATTTAAACTGCTTGCTTTAAAATATTTATCAGTACCTTTAACAGTTATTGTTGCAGTTTGTTCTGCCGCACTTGCTGATGAACTTACTTTTTCCCAGATTGGGTCTACTACATCGACTACTTTTCCATCAGTACCTAATTTTTCTCCTGCAATATTAATTCCAGAAGTAATTGTAAATGCATTATTCTTATTTCCTGATGTATCTGCAAATTTATCTTTGGCAACTGCTACTGTAATTACACCACTGTAATCCATCGTGTCTTTTCCTTGTAATTTTTCCAATTGCTCTAAATGTGATAATTTCAATGTATATCGTTTACCTATAACTTTTGTTACAGCTTTTACTACTCCATTTTCAGTGATACTTATAGAATTGCTCCTATCTGTAACTGAAAGTTCTTTAACTACTCCATGAATACCTGTTGAATCCCAGTTTGGTGTTTCTCCATCAATTTTTATGTCTAAATCATCTATTGAAAGTGTTCCTGAACTATAGAATTTATCAGTCACATCAAACACCATTGTAAATGTCTTACCATCATAATTGATATCTGATTCAGAATATTTGTATGTTGCATTTGGCTTTACAAAATCCACAAAATCTTTTTTAGCATCACTATCGTCTGCTTTAATTTCTGTTGCTTCATTTTTATTAGGTATTGGACTATTTGTGTCTTTAACTGCTCCTTCTGCAATTTTTATTTTAACATTACCGCTCCAATCTGAATATTCTCTATTGTAATTTATTGCTGTTCTTTTTTGTTCAAAATTTGAAAGCACTAATTTGTATTGATGTCCAATTACTTTTGTTGTTTCATTAACAGTTCCTGTTAAATCTGATATTTTTGTCAATGTTCTAGTTATTTGTGAACTTGGTACTAGCTCACCATCTACATATACTGATATTTCATCTGTTGTTACTTTGTCACTTACATCTAAGTATTTGTCTATTACATTAAATAATATCGTTTCTGTTTTTGCTGTTGAATCTTTTGCAAAAGATACTTTTTCAATTTTCGGTTTTATAAAGTCTACATGTCCTAGTGTAAATTCTTGCTTTTGACTCTTGTTAGTATATTGGTCAGTGATCGTTCCAGCTGCTACTTGAATTTTAGTTGTACCACTCCATTCAAAGAATTGTTTTCCTGTTTGTTTTGTGGCTTCTTCCCAATCTGATAATGTTAATGTATATCTAACACCATATTGTACACTTGTACCATTTCTAGTTTCTTCTAATGGTGTTGCTGCACTTAAAGATTTTTTTACATTTGCTGTTGTAGTAACTTTTTCACCATCTATTATTACCTTGATACTATTTGTTGTTAGGCTGTTGCTTGCATAATATTTATCAGTTCCAACTAAATCTAATGTTACCACTTTATTTGTGTGGTCTATATTAATATTTTCTGTTTTCCATAATGGGTCAACCACATCAACTATTTTTTGGTTATCACTTGAACCACCAGGCTCGTTTACTCCTATTGAAAATGTTGTTGCTATACTTTTATTTCCAGATTTATCTGTTGCAACTCCTGCTGGAATAGATATGCTCATTGGTCCACTATAATCTCTATATTTTCCATCTGCTGTCTGCTGTTGCAAACCTTTTATTACCAATCTGTATTTTTCTCCTATTTTTACGTCTACTCCATCTCTCTTTTCTGTTACATCACTTACTTTGATTAATTCTTTAGTTATCTTCGCATCTGGTATTTGACTTGCTGGGTTTGTATCTGTCAAACTTACCTTTATCGCATCAGCTGCATTTCGTGCACTTAATGTTGTACTTGAAAAATATTTGTCGACTACTGAAAAATCTACTGTTAGTGTTTTATTCGTTAAATTTATGTTTCCATTTGAATATACATATGTAAATTCAGGCTTAATGTAATCTGCAAACATCGTACCTGAAGCATTTTTATCTGTTTTTGCATCCTCAATCTTAACATCTATCCAAGATGAATCTTTGCCGTCTAATTCCATCATGTTTTGATTTTTATATTGGTCTGTTAAAACATTTGCATTGTAAGTAGTTTCGCTCTCCCCTCTACCTCCAATTTTTAATGCTATGTTTCCTGACCACTCTTTATATTGTTTTCCTGCTTGTCTTGCCGTTTCTTCCAAATTCGCCAATATTATATCATATGTTACTTCATCTTTGTTTGATACAGCATTGTGAGTAACTGTTTTATTTGCAACCGTTATCTTTGGATTCGTCTTGCTCGTAACTTTTACTCCGTCAAAAAATACCGTAATATTTTCTGAACTTAATGTACTCTCTACATCACTTGCATAATCTATCTTGGCATTGGCATTTAATGTCTGATTTTCATATGCGTATCCTTTTACCTTTACTGTTAACGTCTTTTTTGTTGTGTCTATTGAACTTGATATTTTTTCCCATTTTGGCCTATATATCGGATTTATTGTTCCATGTTCTAGTCCTATTGTCGTCGCTGCTAATCTGATTTCTTCCGCTGTTGCCAAGTTCATTGTTGGTGCATATGTTTCTTTATTTATATCTATTTTCTGACAATTTATAAAAAGACCTAACGCCAATATTAGTGCTATTATCGTCATTATAATCTTTACTTTTTTTCTCTTTTTTAACATTCTTTTCCTCCGTTTTTTGACTCAAATCCTCTATCTTATATCTCTACCTATTTTATATCATAATGTCCTCTTTTTTTCAACGTTTTTCAGCATTTTTTTCAAAGAAATTTATGGCATTTTTTGCACACGCGACACACGTGAGATCGCTTTTTTTCGGTGCATTTTTGCACACGCGAGATTGCTTTTTTTCGGTGCAATGCACGAAAAAAAAGCGAGATAATCGGTGCAAAAAAAATAAGTTTGAATTTGTCAAATTCAAACTTACTTAAATTTTATTTATATTTTTTCTATTTCTTCCTTGCTTAATCCTGTTATTTCTGCTATTTTCTCTATTGGCTCTTTTCTTTCTTTTAATGCTTTTGCTACCTCTTTGATTCCCTCTCTTTTACCTTCCTC